>Ga0210040_10007690_pt1 | contig 12969 bp, 6 predicted proteins | sample CryGeyCG12114_NA_FD_185462 | JGI IMG/M metagenome (GOLD analysis project Ga0210040, IMG submission 185462) | Groundwater microbial communities from aquifer - Crystal Geyser CG19_WC_8/21/14_NA (SPAdes) (version 2) | ecosystem: Environmental > Aquatic > Deep subsurface > Groundwater | place: USA... | reverse complement strand
CCGCCGCAAAAAGGCTGAGAAGTGATGATGTGCTGGCTGTTTTCAGGCAGTATAGTGCTGGGCAAACACATTTGGCCACGTCCCTGCTTGCAGTCCCTACCGCGACTTGGCCTCGCGCCAGCTAAACTCGGGCTCATAGCCCAGCACGCGGCGCGCCTTCTCAATCGAGAGCAGCGTTTCGTGCTCGGTTAGCTCTTTCCGCACTGGCACGGTAGGGAAGGTCGTGGCCATCAGGTCGGCCGAAGGCGTTGTCATTACCGTGTCGGCATTTGCGATGATGAAGGCGTGCATGCCAGTGGCTTCCCACTCAATAGCCTTCCGGATGGCTTGCGCACCGTCGCGGGCATCAATGTAAGACCACATGTTCCACTTGCGCTCCTCGGGGTCGTCGTTGTAGGCCGGGAACTTGGCGTAGTCGGCGGGTTCCATCACGTTGGAGAAGCGCAGGCCAACGAGCTTCATATCGGGCGTTTGGTAGCAAAACTGGCGGGCCATGTCTTCCATCAGCACCTTGGCCAGGGCGTAGGCACTCTTGGCGCGCAAGGGGTAGTCCTCGTCTACGGGGGCGTAGGGTGCCGCCTCGTCGAAAGGCTCACCGAGCGTGGTTTCGCTGGAAGCCCAAATAACCTGGTGGATACCCAGCCGCCGCGCTGCCTCGAAGATGTTGTACGTGCCCATGATGTTGTTTTGGAACAAGTGGGCATCGGGGTATTGGCGGGGGGTAGGGAAGGCTGCCAGGTGCACAATAGCCGTGAAAGCCTGCGGCGCCACGCCGCCGTAAATTTCATGGCCCACCGACGAGAGGGCGTCCAGTGTCTGGCCAAAGTCGGCCAGATCGGCAATGATGCCCGGCACGCCTTTCACCGGCACCGTATCGACCACAAATACGTCGTAGTTGTGGGCCAACAGGTCGACCACGCAGACCTTGCCCAGTTTACCCGCCCCGCCCGTAACCAAGATGCGCGGACGCGCTGGTTGTTGTTGCTTGCTCATATCTTGTGAATGTGGCCGGCTGCTAAGTACTGGCCGGCACGTGCCGACCGTCCGGCCACAGGCGTATACGCGAAAAGCAATGCAACGATAAACGAGACTCTAACGCAGCTTTGTGGGGCTAACTCGGCAGCCGGCTTAGAGGCTATTTAGTTACTTCTTATAGCCTATTCAACGGAGTAGAGATGCAATATCTTGCGTCTCGTCGTTGCTACCCTTGACGTTCTAAGCGCCAATCGTTCAACGACGAGACGCAAGATATTGCGTCTCTACTCCGTTCTAACTAACTCAAACAGGAGCTTTTTAGAACTAGTAGCCCAACACTTCACCATGCAGCAAGCCCTACCCAGACGCGAAATGCATTAGAGCCTGATGTGGCTATAAGTGCACTGCAATCAATATGTTTTAGGCGGATAAGAAGGCGGTGAGGTCGCCGGAATACGTTAGCGTGAGCTGGTGCATGGCCCGGGTGCAGGCCACGTAGAGCATACTCTTATCTACCTCCGTTGTATAATTTCGGGCCGAAGTAAAGGGCACCAGAACCGCATCAAACTCCAAGCCTTTCGCCAGGTGGGCCGAGGTGACTATAACACCTTCCTTGAAGGTAGTGGACTCCGCTGTGAGCAGCTGCACGCCGGGCGCCTGGAGTGCCTGATACACCTGCTCGGCTTGCCGCTGCGTTTTACAGATAACGCCCAGCGAATGATAACCCGCGCTGTTGAAGTCTGTAACCAGCTGCTGAATAGCCGCTACCTCCTCGCTTCGGCTGCCACAGCGCCTGACGTCGGGCGCCGGCCCGTGCCGCTCCAGCGGAACGATGTGCGGATTGGGCGTAATGCGCTGCGCAAACGCGGTAATCTCGATGGTTGAGCGGTAGCTACGGTAGAGCCTGACTACCTCGGCCTGCGGGAAAACGCGCTCAATGGTTTCGGCTGAGGACGCGCTGTAGGGATTCACCATCTGGCTGACATCGCCCAGAATGGTCTTGCGGCACCGGAACAACCGCGACAGCACGGCATACTGCACCGGCGTGTAATCCTGCATTTCATCCACCAGCAAGTGCTTCACGTGCTCGTAGGTCGCGAGGCCTTCCAGGCGCAGACGCAGGTAGATCAGAGCAAAGACATCGGCGTATTCCAGGTGCTGGCGGTGGTCGAGCTTCAGCAACTCGGGCTTGCCCAACCAGCGGTAAAAATCCCGGTAGAAGTCCAGCACGTTGTTGAACCGAAACATGCGGGGCACCGCTTCCCCAATGATGGATTTCTCCCGGCCAGTCAGCTTGCGGCCGGTGGCGTCCCGCACGTAGGTTCTGATATCCTGCGCAACCAAGGCAAACCGTTTCAGGAGGGGCACCCGGTGGTAGGCCCTGAACTTTTGCTGTATGACCAAGGCTGGAACCACCGTGCTGCCTACCCGCAACTCAAGGCCAGCGAAGTACGTGTTTTCAACGTGGAGCAAGTACTGGTTGAGTTGGCTGAGGAATTCGAACGACGATTTGAACCGAATACGCTCGATGAACACCGGGTCGTGTTGCTCCAACAGCGCAGACACCTGCTCAAAAAACGTCTGGAACGTGTACCGGCTGTCGAGCAAGTCGGCGGCTAGCTCCTCCATGCCCAGCTCAGGAATGTGCTCTTCCCCCAGTTCGGGCAAGACGTTCGAGATATAATCGGCGAAGACTTTGTTGGGCGAAATGATGAGGATGTCTTTGGCCGCAATGGTCTCCCGAAAGCGGTACAGCAGAAACGCCAGGCGGTGCAGGGCAATGGAGGTTTTTCCCGAGCCAGCCACGCCCTGGATAATCATCACCGGCGCCGTCTCGTTGCGAATCACCGCGTTCTGGTCGCGTTGAATAGTGGCAACGATGTTCTTCATCTTATCGTCGGAGGCCTTGGCCAGCTCCCGCTGCAACACGTCGTCGTGGATGTTTACGTCGTTTTCGAGCATAAACTCCAACCGGCCATCGCGGATCTTGTACTGCCGCTTTAGCTCAATGGTGCCCCGCACCACACCCGTCGGGGTAGGGTAGGAGGCTTCCCCTAATTCAAAATCGTAGAACAAGGAGGAAATGGGCGCGCGCCAATCGTAGATCAGGTTCTGGCGGTGCTGCTCGTCGAAGAAGGAATGCACGCCAATGTAGACCGGCGATTTTGCCTGATTCTGCGGCATGAAATCGAGGCGGCCGAAGTACGGCGATTGAATCAGCTTGAAGAGTTTGCGCTTGCGGGTCACGGCGGCTTCACCCGTAAAGGCCATGCGGTTGATGGATTGGCCCGCGGCCACCATATCGGCATCATCCATGCCCGACTGGTGCTCGTGGATATACTGCTTTTTCTGCCGCAGCTCGTCGGAAAACTGCTTCACGGCGTCATCCACCCGCCGAATCGCCAGCGTCAGTTTCTCCTTAATTTCTTCCAGGTATTCTCGCTCTTCTTGTTCGGTGGCGTTCATCACGGGCTGCACTTGTAAAACGACCTCAAAGGTGGCAGCAAATTCTGGTCTGTCGAAGCAATAGCTTGATTTAGTCACTGCCTGACGGTAATTCGGCTTCAACAGTGCGCCCTACCCTCCGCTCGCAACCCCCTGGCTGTGCAGGAGGTTGAAGAAGAAATTTATCTTAGAGGCTGTGTTTGAGTTAGCCTGGGCGGGGTAGAGACGCAATATCTTGCGTCTCGTCGTTGAACGATTGGCGCTTAGAACATCAAGGGTAGCAACGACGAGACTCCAACTACTGCGTCTCTACCCCGCTGAACGGGCTCCAAAAACGAACGCAAACAGGTTCTTACAGCGTGAGCGTGTTGAAAGAGGCAAAATCACCTTTCGCGGTTTCCTGCTTCTCCACGATGGGATGGGTAGGCGTTACAACCCGTTTGCCATCAACATAGAAGCAGTACGTGAGTGCTGGCCGATTCGACTTCAGGCGCAAGCGCCAACCGGTGGGCGTTTTCTGCATGAAGCGGAGGAAATCGTACTCTCCCCTGATTTCCACCACGACGGCCCTAGCGGCTACATAGCCGCTCAAGTCAATGACCGCGTTGGCTTCTTCCGCATCCCGGAGATTTGCCAACAGCGCATCGGTTTTCCAACTGGGTTTTGTAGCGGCTTCCAGCACCTGCATGGCTTCTTTATTCTTGCCATTCACCGCCAATACTTCTGCTTTCGTGAAGCGTACTTCGGTGCTGTCCAGGCGTGTATTGGTGTGCATGTACTGCTCCCACAGAGGAAAAAGAAGGGTTGCTTTGGCAAAGTCTTTCTCGATGTAGAAGTTATCCAAAAAGGCCATGCGCAACTGAGACTCCTTTTCGCGCGCACTGAATTGGCCTTCTTGCAGAAAACGACTGACTGCTTCGGGTGTGCCCTGCGTGTTCAACACCCGCGCCAGGCGCTGGCTTGCATTCTGAGGAAATTGGCGGGCTAGCAGAAGATGCCGCTGGCCGTGCTTCAACAACGCAGACACGCTCGTATGCCACGGCGTTTGGTATTCTTCGGCCAGGTAGAACCAGATTTCTCCCGTGGAGAGGTTATGAATGTTCGTGTACACGGAGGTAGTAAATTCTCGCTGAGACGTGGCAGCAGCAATCCGGACGAGGCTAGCCTGACTGATGCCCTCTTTCGCCAATACCTGCTGCGCGATGGGGTAGCGCCAGCAGCTCTGCTTTGCCGGACCCGACGCGCACACGTTGAAATTGGTGGAGGTGAGCTGCCTGGTAGCGCGCAGAATGGTATCCGGCGCAATAACAGCCAAGTTGCCGTATTTATCCGCGATGTGGATTTGCACGTTGCCCATATCGGGTAGATAATACGTGTCCCACAGGGCCAGAAACTGCGGCACCGTTTTGCAGTGCTGAAGCATATATTCCAGCATGTTGCCGTGCGGAAACGGCTTCTTGCCAGCGCGCAGCTTATACGTCTGTGGTGGCGGCAGCGCATTAATGTCGAAAAAGACGCCCGCCTCGTTTACGCCTCCTTGCATGCTACTTTCCGGCGAGCCATACGTGAGGGTGATATAGCCCAGCGTGTTCTTGTCCTTGGCCGGAAAGACGTTCACGTAGTTAGAAGCGGTGTGAAAGAAGTCCTCATTGTTCATCGCCCAGGTCTGCCCTTTCCGGTCTGTGCCCGAAACGATGGTGCAAGCAGATGCGCTGTTCTTCAACAGCAATAGCACCAGTAGGAGCAGCGTAGTTCTCATGAATAGGGCAGAGGTAGGAAGCGGCAAGATGGAGGAAACCGCACGCATAAATAGCACGCAGTAGTACTGCTGCTGGAAGCGTGTTGCGCGTGGCTCCAAGTAGCCCCCTGACTACCTGATAACCATGCAATTCGTTACAAGGCTACCAGGAAATTCTCAACCGGGCAAAGCAACCAGCCATGCCCTGTCGTTGAAACGGACGCCGAGCGTGTTGCAGGGCGAGCCAGATGCCATGTTGTAATCGTCCACGGCGTTATCAAGGCCGCCGCTAGCTAGATTCATAGTGGCTTGGCCACCTGTCGGACAAAAAGACAGCCAGGCGCTTAAGACCTTTTGGTCAAGCACCTGGCTGTCTTTTTATCTACGTGTACGCCTTGTTTTTACAGGGGGTTCTGCACAATAGCTTTATTCACGTTAATCTCGGCCTGCGGAAAGAGGAATTGCCACTCCTTCGCGCCGGCTGCAACCGTGAAGTTGCCGCCGGTGAGCGCCCAGGCCCACTGTGGGATGTGGTTGGCGCCGGTTCTGTCCAGGGGGCTGTTGGTGCGCTTCAGGTCCAGGAACCGGAAACCCTCGCCCCACAGCTCTACTCTGCGTTGGATAAGAATCTCGTCTACCAAGTCTTGGCCCGTACTTGTGGATTCTACATAGGACGGATTGCGGGCACTCAGCAACGTGGCCAAGTGGGTAGCGGCAGCGGCCGACATTCCTTGTCGAGCCTCTGCTTCGGCCAGTATCAAATACAGCTCGGCCAAGCGCATGTGCGGCACGTCCCCGATACTTAGGCTCGTATTGGCCACCAGAAACTTCTTCTGCCCGTACTTCACTTTCACGCCATTGGGTGGGGCAGGAATACTGGCACCGGTGGGGTCCCACAGCTCCTTGCGGATATCGGTGGCGGGAACTTGGTCGTAGAGCACCGAGTTGATCTTCTTCGGGTTTTGCCGGATAGCGGTTGAGCTATAGTTGGCCGACATATAGGCGAAGAACGAATAGAAATAGTTGGTCTGGTCAGCCTGCATCATGCTACCCCATATCCACTCCGGGTTGTCTATGCTGTTGAACCCGCTCGTGTACTGCGTCCGGCTCATCAGGGTAGCGCCGCTTTGCTGAATGGCCTCCTGCGCCGCCGTAGCGGCCACAGACCAGTTTTGCATGGCAAGTGCCACCCTGGCTTTGATGCCTTTGGCCACGGCCGCATTGAAATGCGATTTTGCCGGGCGGGCCTCGAGGCCGGTCAGCATGGTTATGCCATCATCCAGATCCTTGTTGATCTGCTCGTATACCTTCTCCACGGTGGCTCTGGGCTGGCCTTCCGTAGTAGCGGTAAGCATCAGGGGGACACCTAACTGGTCGTTCGTTTTGCCGGCGTCGTACCGCTCCCCAAATGCCTGCACCAGCTGAAAATGGCACCAGGCCCGGTATATCAGAGCCTCCCCGATGACCATCTGCTTTTCAGCCGCTGGCCCGGTGGCGGCATCCAGGCCGTTAATAAGCACGTTGGCGTTGGCGATGATGCGATAATAGAAATAGTACCAGGCGTGGTTGTAGGAGGAAGTAGAAGTAGCGTTTCGGTGCGAAGTCCAGTTGTGCTCCGAGGCCCACCAACTGGTGCCTAGCGTCTGCACCCAGTCTTCGCCCAGGGCATCCATCATAATCTTCATGGAGCCTTCGCCGCCCTGGTTCTGGCTGCTGTTGAACTGGGAATACAACAGCCGGTGAATGCCGTTGAGGGCCGCCATGGCGTTTTTGGTGCTGGACAGCACATCGCCCGCTGTTACGGCATTGGTAGGCGCAGTTTCCAGGTAGTCCTTCTCGCAGGAAGAAAAAACCAGGGCACTGGCCAGGAAAACGCTATATATCGTCTTTTTCATGACAAAGCAGTTACTATACTTATTGTACTATAAGGAGAGGTTCATGCCCAGCGAAAGCACCCGGGCGGGCACGTACACCGCCGAGGTAGTACCCGAGAAGGTTTGGGCCACGTTCATTCCCTTGCGCTTGGTGATGAGGGCCAGGTTTTCACCGGTGGCAAAAATGTTCACATTGCGCAGCTTGAGCCGGGTAGAAAGGGCGGCCGGCAAGTTGTAGCCCAGGCTCACCGACCGGAAGTTCAGGTAGGAAGCATCCGTCAGCCAGCGGTCGGAGGCAGCGGCCAGGTTGGCGGTATTGCCTACCTGCAAGCGGGGCACGTTGGTGATGTCGCCGGGGTTCTGCCAGCGGTTCAGCATGTCTTCGTGCATGGCGCCGCCGTAGGTGCCGTGGTTCATGAGGGTAGCGTACTGGCTATCGTAGAACTGGCCCCCCACGGAGTATGTCAGCAAGGCCGACAGTGTGAAGCCTTTGTAAGTGAAGGTGTTGGTGACACCGCCCGAGAATTTGGGAATGGCCGACCCGGCATAGTGGTAGCGGGCATTGTTCGCATTTGATGTTACGGTATCGGAGCCGATAATCTTGCTGTTGCTCTCGTTGTAGGTGATGGCGCGGTACAGCGCGTCGCCATTATCGGGGTCGACTCCGTAGTACTCCCGCAGCCAGAAGTCCTGCAACGACCTCCCTTTTTTCAGCTTCTTGGTGCCGGACACTAGCTCGTCGTAGGGCAGCTTGGTTATCTCGTTTTTGTAGGTAGTCCAGTTAACATCCAGGTTCCAGGTGAAGGCACTGGTTTTGATGATGTCACCGGCCAGTCTAATCTCGAGTCCCCGGTTATACATTGAGCCGATGTTCTCAATTCGGCTGGCCACCCCGCTGGAAAGTGGTAGCTGCACTTCAAACAATAAGTCCTCAGACTCCCGGTTGAAGTATTCCACCGAGCCGCTCAGCCTGTTGCGGAACAAGGCAAATTCCACTCCGGCGTCGTAGCTGTTGTTTTTCTCCCAGATCAACCCCTGGTTTCCCAGGCTTTCCTGCGAGAAGCCCGCCTCAGGGCCATTGTTGCGGCCCAGGGTATACAACGCCTGCCAGGCGTAGTAATCACCAATGTTCTCGTTGCCTACCTGCCCATAAGAGGAGCGCAGCTTCACCATGTCAACCCAGGTGGGCATGGTGAAAAACGTTTCCTTGTCGAGACGCCAAGAGGCGCCCACCGACCAGAAGCTGCCCCAGCGCACGTCTTTGTAAAACCGCGAGGAACCGTCTCTGCGGTACGACCCGGATACCGTGTACTTGTCGTTAAACGTGTAGTTAGCCCGGCCGAAATAGGACTCTATTCGATGATCCTGATGATACGTATTGAAGCTGTTGGTGGTACCAAAGTTTTGCAGCTCGGTGTTATCGGCAATTATTTCTCCCGACTTGGAGCCGTCTAGGTTGTCGAAGCTGCGGTTATAGTTTTCGTGGCCCAGCAAAAAGTCCACGGTGTGCACGCCGGCCAGCGTCTTGTTGTAATTGAGTAACTGGTTGGCCGTGTAGCTCGTCAGGTTGTAGAGCGTGCGGCCGGCCCTACCCGCCGGGGCACCGTCGCCTACTATGGTGTTTTCGTAGGTCTGCTCCTCGTAGTTGGTGATGTCTACGGCAAAATTGCCCGTAAACTTGAAGTCCTTCAGGAAGGTGATTTCGCCATAGGTTCTGCCGCCCAGTACATTGCGGCGGTAGAGGTTATTATTGAATTCCGTTTCGGCCACAATATGCCGGCCGGGGTACACGGGGCGGGTCATGGTAGGGGAGGAGCCCCCCAGGTCATATATCCTTTCCCCATTCGCGTCCAGTACGTAGGCTCCCGTTGCCGGGTCGTGCTGATAGACCGGGTAGATAGGGCCAATGCCGCGGCTGAAGAAAAACGGATTCACAAAGCCCGTGGCGCTGCCCGTGCTGGCCTGATTGGAGTTGGTGAGCGTGTAGTTCACATTCACCCCGGCCTTAAACCAGTTGGTTAGGTTGGTGTTCACGTTCATACGGCCGGAGAACCGCTCGAAGTCCGACTTGATCAGGTAGCCTTTTTCCTTCAGGTAGCCCAGCGAAACATAATAGTCGCTTTTCTCCGTGCCACCATTGAAGCTCACTGTATAATCAGACCGTGAGCCGTCCCTGGTCAGGGCTTTTTCCCAGTCCAGGTCGTCGCCCCACAGCAACTGCGCCTCGGGGTTCAGCGTGCCATCCGTCCGCACAATCTGGTTGTCCGGCACATTGAAGGGGTTGTAGCCCAACAGGCCTTTGATGTCATTGGTGGCCCGCTGGCTGGCCTGTTCGCGGGTAGTGGTTGCGTTAACCAGGCTATTGCGGTAGGCTTCCCACATCAAGGGGTAGTACTCCTGCGCATTCACGCGGTCGTACTCAGGAACGGCTCGCGAAGAGACACCCTGCAACGCGCGTACGTTTACCTGCACCTGATTTTTTTTGCCTCGTTTCGTGGTAATCATCACTACCCCGTTGGTAGCCCGGGAGCCGTAGAGAGCAGTGGAAGCGGCATCTTTCAAAATGGAGATGCTCGCAATATCTTCCGTATTCAGGTTCGACAGGCCTGCCGTGTACGGCACCCCATCCACTACATACAGCGGGTCGTTGGCGTAATTCACTGAGCTGAACCCCCTGATGCGGATATCGGGGCCTGCGCCCGGCTGGCCGGACCCACCCGACACCTGCACCCCGGCAGCCTGGCCGGCAATGGCGCTGGTAACATTGGTTACAGGGCGTTGCGAGAGTTTCTCGGCCCCAATCTGCGCAACGGAACCGGTAAACGTGGCGGGGTCTGCCGTACCGTAGGCAACCACTACCACTTCATTCAGATTCTGGGTGTCGCTGGCCAAAGCCACATTCAGTGTAGATTGGTTACCGATGGCGACTTCTTTATTGATGTAGCCAATAAAGGAAAATACCAGCTTCCCCTCACTGGCAGGCACGCTGATGCTGTAGTTGCCACTCGCATCCGTGGGCGCGGCCGTGGTGGTTCCTTGGAGGCGAACGGTCACGCCTGGCATTGCCTCGCCGGTGGTGAGGTCCGTCACGCGTCCGGTCACCGTTTTGTTTTGTGCCCACGCCTGAGTTATCAGCGCCAGCATCAAAACAAAGCTGAGAAGTAAAGCTTTCTTCATGTGGTTTTGGTTTGTTGTATGAATCAGGTTTTGTTTACTCTATACTGCTTTTCGGGAGCCCTTCGCAACTGCCTCTATTATTGCTATTTCCAGGCATCAAAAGCCTTATTCGAGCACAGTTGTCTAAAAAGCGCTTCGGAAGCGCTACCAGAAACTACCAGGGTAGGGTACTGCATTAACGCCTTCCAACCGTATGCTACCTTCTTATTACCACGTCTGGTAAGAACGGTGGAGTGTATTCGTGTTTTCGAGTATAAACGGGAAACGAATACCTTTTGCACTGGTAGGCATTCTCGCTAATCCCATCGAAAATTATGGTTACTCCCAACAGCTCTAGCCCATCTAAGTACACTACATCACGACACCTTCTTACACTTCCGCCTGCAAATTATAGCTGGGCAATAGAGGCGTATTATGCATGAAAAAAAGTAGTGATTTCGTCATGTGTTTTAGGAAGATTAGTTGATGCTATTTCAATTCCATTAGCTAATGAACGCTATAAAATTGAAATAGGCACTATTATGCTGATATTTTTATCGAAGAAGGTTGAAAAAATTGCGAATATGATTAGTGTGAAGGAATCATGAACTATTTCGCAATACGCTAAAACAAGCTTGTTTACCCACAGTATGTAGGCTCTTGAAAGTAGATATAATTGGTAGGGAGCAAGCAACCTGAATATGTTTTAGTACGAATCATTTCGTATGATATTAGTCATTAAATCATAAGCTCACCCACAGTGATAAATTGTATTTTGTGAATTCGTGTTTTCGAATTTTGCTAGTGTATGAACAATAAGCGGAAAGGCCATCATGCTGAGCCTGCCAAAGTATCACTACCGCTTCGGTAGCTCGCAATTGTTCAGTAGAGATGCTTCGGCAGGCTCAGCATGACGTTCTAACGCCATGTCACAGACTACACAGGAAAATGCAGCTTTTAGAAAATCTAAAAGCGCCGTACACTGGTGCAGCAATAAGGTGAGAGCATGACATTTTAGAGTTCTTAGAAGCTGTTTGAGTTAAATCGGTGGGCCGTTGAAAGGGTGAAGGGACGCATACTTGCGTCTCCTCGTTGAACGAGATGAGGTTTTATGACGCAGTTGGCGCATGCGACGAGACGCTACACGTTCATATTTAACTCAAACAGCCTCTTAGTAGCAAAACCTAAACACGCTCTGAGCTCGGTGCCCAAAATGTAGGAATGGAGGTGCTTGAGCAGCAGCGGCATCTAACGGAGGCAAAGGAGCTTCTACATAAGGTAGGGCGCTTTAGAAGCTATGAGACCCTCCTAGTATCTGATATTTTTCCCTAAAACACTGTTAATCAGACTACATCGCAATGAGTAAGAATAACCACAGGTGGTTATTCTTACTCATTGTATGGCTCAGTTGCCGATTCCATGTACGCATTTTTGCCAGCTACCTTTTCCTGCACCTGCTGCTGCCAATCCAGCCCTATCGCCGAGAGGTACTCCGACTGATTCCACTGTTGGTGCTGGCGCAGCTGCTCATCTACTTGGCAAAGGTAGATTTCGTGGCCGGGGCGCGCCGTTACGCGCAGGCCGCAAGAGCGTAGCATGGCTTCAATGGCTGCATGATTAGGCGCCCACCAGTTGGTGAGGTCGCCCGCCATCTTCTTCTCGATGAAGGCCATTTTGGGCCAATAATCTTGCTGCATCTGCGCCCGCTCGTACAGGGGGAAGTCCTCGGGCGTTTCCTGGGTTTCTTCGCCGGGCATAGTCAGGGTTTGGAACACCATGAGGCCGCGGGCTTTCTGAGCCAGGATATCCAGCGAGAGCAAGGGGTAGCGTAGGTGGTAGAGCACGCCCATGTACCAAATCAGGTCAAACTGGCGGTCGAGGCGGGCCACGTCGTATACCTGTAGCTGTTGCAGCTCCACCTGGTTTTCGAGCCCAAATTGCCGGGCTACCCACGCCGCCTGCCGCAGGTAGTGCGGGTCCACGTCGATACCAAGGACGTGCGCCCCGCGCTTCGCTAGCTCAATGGAGTAGAAGCCGGCATTGCACCCTACGTCCAGCACCTGCCACCCCGACAAATCGGCGGGCAAATGCCCCTCAATTTCCTGCCACTTAAACGCCGGAAAATCGCCCAGCGTGTGGTTGGGAGCCGTTTGCTCGCCCGAGGGTAGGTGGATGTTGTGAAACCACGGCCCAAGCTGCTCTATTTCCTGTTGAAGATTCATGGAGGGTAGGAGGGTAGGAAGAGTGAATAAAAAGCGTTCTTGAGCAACTAGCTGGCGTCCCGTCGTTGAACGACTTATTCAAGAGATAGTACCCAGGGCGATGCCGTTTAAACAACGTCAGCAACGACGAGACACAAGATGTTGTGTCTCTACACTGGGCACTACTGCGGACCTGCTCTAGCGGCTCACCGTCATCAGCTCCTGCGCGTAGCTGATCAGCTCCTGGGCACGGTGGGCGGCGGTGTGGTGGCGTAGTACCTTTTGCCGGGCCCGCTCACCCATTGCCTGGCGCTCAGCCTCGCCTATTTCGCGCAGGTAGCGGAGCGTGTCGGCAGCGGAGCGAGCTACGAGGATTTCAGTGTCAAAGGCAAATACAGAGTCCAACCCGTTCCAATAGTCGGAGATGATGGGCGTGCCGCAAGCCGCCGCCTCAAACAGGCGCACACTAGGCGAGTAGCCAGCCTGGACCATGTCGGCCCGCGTGATGTTTTGGGTGAAGCGCTGGCGGTTATAGAAGGCGCGGTGCTCGGCGGGCGGTAGGTGATGGATGTACTCCGTG
>Ga0210040_10007689_pt1 | contig 12969 bp, 10 predicted proteins | sample CryGeyCG12114_NA_FD_185462 | JGI IMG/M metagenome (GOLD analysis project Ga0210040, IMG submission 185462) | Groundwater microbial communities from aquifer - Crystal Geyser CG19_WC_8/21/14_NA (SPAdes) (version 2) | ecosystem: Environmental > Aquatic > Deep subsurface > Groundwater | place: USA... | reverse complement strand
GCTGCAATCCTATGGCCTGACCGCGCCTGCGGTGAACCAGCAGCTGCGCGCGGTGAACCTGAACGCGACGGGCGGCAAGGCGCAGATCGCGGGTTCCGAACAATCGGTGCGCGTGCTCGGCAACGCCGCCGACGCCTTTGCGCTGGGCCAGTCGCTGATCAGCATCGGCAATGGCCGGACCGTGCGCCTGTCAGACATCGCCGACGTGCGCGACGCCTATGCTGACCAGACCAGCCGCGCCGCGGTGAACGGCCAGCAGGTCGTGTCGTTCGACTTCAAGCGCTCAAAAGGCGCATCGGACGTGACGGTGTTCCGCGAGGCGGAAAAGAAGCTCAAGGCGCTGGAGCAGCGCAACCCCAAGGTGAAGTTTCACCTGCTGTCGACCAGCGTGAACGATACCGAGCAGGAATATCACGGCGCGATTGACGCCATGATCGAAGGCGCGGTGCTGGCCGTCGTGGTCGTTTTCCTGTTCCTGCGCGATTGGCGCGCAACGGCGATCTCTGCGCTCGCGATCCCGTTGTCCGCGGTCCCGACCTTCTTCTTCATGGACCTGATGGGCTTCAGCCTGAACGGCATGACCCTGCTGGCACTAAGCCTGGTCGCCGGCGTGCTGGTCGATGACGCGATCGTGGAGATCGAGAACATCGTTCGCCACATGCGGATGGGGAAGAACGCGTATCAGGCGTCGATCGACGCCGCTGACGAGATCGGCCTTGCGGTGCTGGCGACCACCATGTCGATCGTCGCGGTGTTCCTTCCGGTGTCGGTGATGCCCGGGATCTCGGGGCAGTTCTTCAAAAACTTCGGCCTGACGGTGGTCGCGGCGGTGCTGATGAGCCTTGCCGTCGCGCGCCTGATAACGCCCATGATTGCAGCCTATTTCCTGAAGGACGAGGGGCATCGCGAGTCGCCCGACGGATTCGTCATGCGGGCCTATATGCGTGCGCTGCGCTGGACGGTGGACCTGACCCGCATGCGTCGGGCACAGGAGCGCGCGCGTGGGCGGATCGGGCGTGCGTTCGCGCGGTTCCTGGATCACCGCGTCTGGGTCATGGGGATCGCGGCGCTGGCGTTGGTGCTGACGGTCGCGATTTTCGCCACCCTGCCGCAGCAGTTCCAGCCTGAACGCGACAGCGACCGGTCATCGGTCTCGATCGACATGCCGCCGGGTTCCACGCTGGAACAGACGGAAGCGGTCGTGAACCGGGTAGCCACCATCCTGTCCGCCCAAAAGCAGATCGTCGATTCGGTCTACCAACGCGCCTTTGTCGGCAACGGCCGCGTCACTGCGCAGCTGCGCGAAGATCGCAAGATGACCAGCAAGGAGTTCGAGCGCTCGCTGACGCCACAGCTGTCGGCGATCCCCGACGCGCGGGTGGCGTTCCAGAACTATGGCGGCTGGGGCGGCCCGACCCGCGGGCTGACGCTGACGCTGGGCGGCGACGATCCCGTCAAGTTGCAGGCAGCGGGCGACGCCATTGTCGAACAGATGGGCGGCATCAAGGTTCTGCAGGCACCCCGTACCGAAGGCGGGCTGCAGCGGCCAGAGATCGTGATCAAGCCGCGGCTGGACCTGGCTGCCGACCTCGGTATCACCACGTCGGCCCTATCCAATGCGATCCGGGTCGCCACCATCGGCGACATCGACCAGAACTCGGCGCGCTTCTCCTTGTCCGATCGCCAGATCCCGATCCGCGTCACCTTCGCCCGCAGTTCACGCGAGCGGCTGGCGAATATCGAGAACCTGGCCGTGCCGACGCAGAGCGGCGGTTCGGTGCCGCTCAAGGTGGTGGCCGATATCGGCTTCGGTGCGGGCGCGACGCAGATCGACCGCATCGCGCAGCAGCGTCAGTTGACGATCAGCGCCGACCTGGCACCAGGAATCCAGCAGGGTGACGCGATGAAGCTGGTCGATCAGCTGCCCGCGATCAAGAACCTGCCGGTCGGCATCACGCGCCTGGCCACGGGTGAAGCCAAGGGACAGCAGGAGCTGATCACCAACATCATCATCGCCGTGTGCGCGGGCTTCTTCCTGCTCTTTGCGGTGCTGGTGCTGCTGTATCGCCGCTTCCTGCCGCCGTTCGTCAATCTCGGCTCGCTGTTCCTGGCGCCTTTGGGGGCGTGCATCGCGCTCAAGATCGCGGGCATGGCCGTATCGCTGCCGGTGTATATCGGCCTGCTGATGTTGCTCGGCATCGTTGCCAAGAACTCGATCCTGCTGGTCGACTTCGCGCTGGAGGAAATGAGCAAGGGCGTGCGCCGGATGGATGCAATCCTGGATGCAGGCCACAAGCGCGCGCAGCCGATCGTCATGACCACTGTCGCGATGGTTGCCGGCATGATCCCGACCGCCCTGTCGCTGACGGGCGACAGCTCTTTCCGCGCGCCGATGAGCGTGACGGTGATGGGCGGGCTGATCCTGTCCACGGTGCTGACGCTGCTGATCGTGCCGTCGAGCTTTAGCCTGGCCCTGGGCGTCGAGCAGACGATCGGGCGCAAGCTGGGCCGTCGCCTGCTCACCTATCGCCCGGGCGACGAGCTGGGTCCGGTGATCGACGGCCATCCCGCGCCCACGCCGATCGGCCACCATCGAGGTCCGGCCAGCCTGCCGGCAGCGGAATAACGACCGTCACCACGCGTTCATTGCTTGAACATTCCCCGGTGTTGGGGATTGTTCGGGCATGAGGACTGTATCCCGCGCGTCGCTGGCCGAGGAGGCGACCCCCGCGGGCCTGGTCAGGATGCGGCTGGTCGCGACCGGGTTGCTGGTCGCCATGGCGGCGCTGTTCCTGGTCAGCCGCACCCAAATGGGGGTGCATCCGGCCTGGGGCTATGTCCGCGCCTTTGCCGAAGCGGCGATGGTCGGCGGGCTTGCGGACTGGTTCGCTGTGACGGCCCTGTTTCGCCATCCTCTTGGTCTGCCCATCCCGCATACCGCGATCGTGCCGCGCAACAAGGACCGGATCGGCGACCAGCTCGCGTCATTCCTGCGCGCGAATTTCCTGATCACCGGGGTCATCGCCAGGCGAATGCGCTCGCTGGACGTAGCGGGCGCGGCGGCCCGCTGGCTTACCGATCCCCCCGAAGGAGCAGGGGGCCGCTTTCGCGCCGGCGCGTCCAAGCTGGTCGCCCAAGTGCTCGAGTCGCTGGACCCTGCGCGCCTGGGCGGCATGATCCGTGCCATGGCGGGCGAGCGCCTGCGTGAGGCCGAGGTCGGGCCGCTTGCCGGGCGCCTCCTTGCGGCTGCCATGCGCGAAGGCCGGCACAAGCCCCTGCTGGAGGGGGTGATACGCTGGGCCGCGCGGGCGCTGGCGGCAAATGATCACCTGATCCGCCAGATGGTGAGCGAGCGCGCCGGCTCCATCCTGCGCTGGACGGGGCTCGACGAAACGGTCGCCAACAAGCTGATCAGCGGGCTGCAGAACATGCTGTCCGACATGGCCGACAATCCCGAGCATCCGATGTTGCTCCGCGCGGAGGAAGCTCTCGACCGGTTCGCCTGGAACCTGCGCCATGACCCTGAGACGCAGGCCAAGGTGGCGGCCATGAAGGACGAGATGATCGCCAATCCCGCGGTCGGTCGCTGGCTGGAGGGCCTGTGGGAGCAATTGCGTGGCGTGCTGCTCGCCGTGGCCCGCGATCCCGAGGCCGCGATGGCGGGCCGCCTGGGCGATATTCTGCGCCAGATCGGCGATACGCTGGCGACCGATCGGCGGCTGGCCAACTCTATCAACCGCTTCACCCGCCGTGCCACGGTCGGCGTGGCGGCGGATTATGGCGACGTGATCGTCCGGTTGGTGTCGGAGACGGTGAAGGGTTGGGACACGCGCACAATCACCCGCCGACTGGAGAATGCAGTCGGCCGCGACCTCCAGTACATCCGGGTCAACGGCACGCTGGTGGGCGGCATGGTGGGCCTGGTCATCCACGCAGTCGACACCCTGTTGTGATCGGTGGCCACGTGCGGTCGGTCGCGAATGGCTACCGGCTTGCCGTTCGTTCAGGTTTCGCCCAAAGAGGCAGGCGATGAAGCCCATGGCCGATTTCGACGAAGGGGGTGGGGGCGACGGAGTCGTACGCTTCACCGGCAACCTGTCGCTTGCCAGCCTCGGAACCCTGCCGGAGCGGCTAGAGGCGGTGTCGGGCCATGTCGGGGTGGTCGACCTCAGCAATGTGACCCGGATCGACACGGTCGGCGCCTGGGTGGTTCACCGCTTCGCCGCGCGTCATGATGCACGTATCGAAGGGCTGGATGCGGACGGGCAGCACCTGATGGATCAGGTTGTTGCCGCGGACGTGCCGGTCAGCCGCCGCCCGGCCTATGTCGCTCCGTTCCGTCGGGTGCTGGGCGAGATTGGCGACGCGATCGTGGTCTCGATTCGGACGTTGCATGGCCTGCTCGGATTTCTGGGTGCGACGGTGATCGCGCTGTTCGCCGTTATCCGTCACCCGAAGCGCTTCCGCTTCAACGCCGTGGTACAGCGGTTCGAGGTGGTCGGCGTGTCGGCGCTGGGCATCATCGGCCTGATGAGCTTCCTGATCGGCATTGTGATCGCGCAGCAGGGGGCGGTGCAGCTTCGCCAGTTCGGCGCCGAAGCGTTCACCATCAACCTAGTTGGCCGCATCACCTTGCGTGAGTTGGGCGTGCTGATGACCGCGATCATGGTCGCCGGCCGCTCCGGCTCCGCCTTCGCCGCGCAGCTTGGCACCATGAAGCTGACGGAGGAAATCGACGCGATGCGCACGATTGGCGTGTCGCCGATGGAGGCCTTGGTGCTGCCGCGCACCATTGCCGCCGTGCTGCTGATGCCGCTCCTGGGTTTTTATGCATCCCTGATCGCGATCATCGGCGGCGGCCTGCTATGTTGGCTGCAGCTCGATATCCCGCCCGTCACCTATATTGCACGGCTGCGGGAGGTGGTGCCGATCACCGACCTGTATGTCGGGATGATCAAGGCGCCGGTGTTCGGTGCGATCATCGCCATCGCGGGCTGCTTTCAGGGCATGCAGGTCGAAAGTGACGCCGAACAGGTCGGTACCCGTACGACCTCCGCCGTGGTGCAGGCGATTTTCCTGGTGATCGTGATCGACGCCTTCTTCGCCATCTTCTTTGAACGGATCGGGTGGCTCTGATGGCCGATTCTCACGCCGATCCGATCGTTCAGGTCCGTGGCCTTCGCAACAGCTTTGGCGACCAGGTGATCCATGACGGACTCGATCTAGACGTCCGCCGGGGTGAGATCCTGGGCGTAGTCGGTGGATCGGGCACGGGTAAGTCGGTGTTGATGCGCTCGATAATCGGCCTTCAGACTCCCGACGCCGGCGATATCACCGTGTTCGGCGAGTCGACGATCGGGCGTGAAGAGACCGAGGCGATCGAGATCCGCAAACGCTGGGGCGTGCTGTTCCAGGGCGGAGCACTGTTCTCGACCCTGACCGTCGCCGAAAATGTCGAAGTGCCCTTGCGCGAGTTTTATCGCGACCTCGACCCGACCCTCATGGCGGAGATCGCGTCCTACAAGGTCGTGATGACCGGCCTGGCGGCAGAGGCTGGGCCAAAATATCCCGCTGAGCTGTCCGGGGGCATGAAGAAGCGGGCCGGCCTTGCCCGTGCGCTGGCGCTCGACCCGGAACTCCTGTTCCTCGACGAGCCTACCGCCGGGCTCGACCCGATTGGCGCCGCGGCTTTCGATGGGCTCACCAAGTCGCTCCAGAAGACGCTGGGGCTGACGGTGTTCCTGATCACCCACGACCTGGATACGCTTTATGCGATCTGTGACCGGATTGCGGTGTTGGCGGACAAGAAGGTGATCGCGGTCGGCACGATTGACGAACTGCTGGCGCTGGATCACCCCTGGATCCAGGAATATTTCAAAGGCCCACGCGGCCGCGCTGCCGAGAACGCGCGCGACGCCCTGCAGGGTGAGAACGACACGGGCGCCGCAGCGCGGGAGGAACAGAACCCGACGGAGCTCACCACGCGGCAGCGCGCCGGTGATCCGGCCGCGCAGGTGCCCGAGAACACAGCAAGGACCAGCTGATGGAAACCCGATCGAATCACGTCCTGGTCGGCGCTGTCGTGCTGATCCTCCTCGCGGTGCTCGCGATCTTTACCGTGTGGCTCGCGCGGCTCGGCAATGCGACCGAGCGCGAATACGACATCTTCTTTCAACAGGCGGTAGACGGCCTCGCCAAGGGGTCAACCGTGACCTATTCGGGTGTGCCGGCGGGCCAGGTAAAGGCGATCGGCCTGTGGAAGAACGATCCACAGTTCGTTCGCGTCCGCATCAGCGTGAACGACGATACGCCGATCCTGCAGGGCACGATGGCGACCATCCAGGGCAGCTTCACCGGTCCCAGCACCGTGTCGCTGGACGGCGCCAAGCGCGGCGCGCCAGCTATCGGATGCGATGAATCGCGCCTGACCCAGACCTGCCCCTATGGCGTGCCGGTGATCCCGCCGCGCGCGGGCGGCATCGGTGCCATCCTCAATTCGGCGCCGCAATTGCTGGAGCGGTTGTCGACCCTGACGGAGCGTCTGACGGGGCTGCTGACCGATCGCAACCAGGCCTCGATTGCCGGGATACTGCAGAACACAAACCGGCTGACCTCCGCCTTTGCCGATCGCGCGCCAGAGATCGCGGCGACGCTGGCGCAGACACGAATCGCAATTCAGCAGGCTGGCGATGCCGCGCAGCAGGTGGGGGCGCTCGCCAACACCACCAACGGTTTGTTGGCCGAGGATGTGCGCCCGGCGATGCAGAACCTGAACAAGGCGATCGCGTCTGCGCAGCAGGCTTCCGACACGTTGAACGGTGCCATTGGCGACGCGCGACCGGGTCTGCAAACCTTCTCCAAGCAGACGGTGCCAGAGGCGAACCGGCTGGTCCACGATCTGCGCCAGACCGCGGCCGCGCTGTCGTCAGTGGCGGAAAAGGTCGATCAGGGTGGCGCGAGTTCGCTGATCGGGAGCCCGAAGCTGCCGGACTACAAGGGTAAGTGAGCATGAAGATCACCGTGAAGACGCCGCTCGCGATCGTCCTTGGCGCAATGCCGCTGGCGGCATGTATCAGCTTTGGAGCGAAGCCGCCGCCCTCCTTGCTGACCCTGACCCCGGCGGAGCGGGTGCCGGTGGGGCAGGTCGTGACTTCCGCCGGCGCGCGGGCCATCACTATCGCCGTGCCCGCCACCCCTGCCAGCCTGGCGACGGCACGCGTGCCAGTACAGGCGACGCCGACGAGCATCGCCTATGTCAAGGAAGCGGTCTGGGCCGAGCCGCCCGCCCGGCTGTTCGCGCGGCTCCTGTCCGACACGGTGCAGGCCCGCACCGGGCGCGTGGTGCTGTCGTCGGTGCAGGCGGTTGATTCGCCCAATGGCGAGCTTAGCGGTGAGCTGCGCCAGTTCGGCATCGACGCGGCAACGCGGGAAGCCGTGGTGACCTTTGACGCGTCCTTGCGCCGTGACGGGTCCCAGGCACTGGAGAAGCGCCGTTTCGAGGCGCGGGCATCTGTTGCTGCCATTGACGCGGTCAGCGCTGGGCCGGCGCTCAACACGGCCGCTAACCAGGTCGCGGCAGAAGTGTCGGACTGGATCGGCCGCTGACGTCGCAAGGGTGCCTCAGGGCGCGCGGCGTGTGGCGAGTGGCACGTCGCACACGTCCGCGCCGCCCAGGCCGATCGTGGGCGGCTTCGGGTTCTCCCGCGCCGCGATCAGCGCGGCGAACCGGGGGTTGTTCGCGGCCCGGTATTGATAGCGGGGCCGACCAGCGGCGGGCATGTCGCTCGCCAGGCGTACGCTGACGATCGGCAGCCGCTCTGCCGCGGTTGCGTACATGCCCATCGGCGCGTCACTGCGGGGCAGGCCGGACAACAGGCTTGCTCCTTCGATCACGCGCCCGACGATCGTGTAGTTACGGTCAAGCCGCCGTGCCGACCCGCCGATCGGCATGAAGAGCTCGGACCCCGTGCCCGTATCAGGTGACGCGTCCCGCGCGACGCCAACCGAGGCATAGCAATGGGCCAGCCAGCCGGGACTGCCCTCGGCTACAGACCCAGCGCCCGGCTTGCCGCCCGCCACCGCCCAGCCATCGGCGGTAACGCCGGAAGCGCCGGAGTAGGCGTCGGACGCTGTCATGCGCTGGGCGGGGCGAAACCCGGCAGCGATGTCATATTCGGCCGCCGGGCGGGGGGCGATGCCGGCGGGCAGCGGCTTCTTCTCCGTTTCGTCGCCCCATTGCGTGACCCAATTGTCCTGGACCCGGTACACACTCGTGTCGTCCCACCAGTGCGCCAGCGCCAGGCGGCGCACATTGGCGACGTGCTCGGGCGCGTATGGCGTCGCCAGCCGGATCACCACCGTGCGATTGCCGGCAAGGGTCATCACCAGCAGCTCGTCATCAGGGATCGTGCGCCAATCGGCCTCGATCGGATCGGACGGAGCAGGCGGTACGGTGGCTGGCGCGGCCTGCACTGCAAGGCTGACGAGGAGAGCGACGATCATGTTCTTCAGATTGCCCCAGCGCGGAAATGCGCGCAATCGCTTGCGCCGACGCGCGCGTGCCTTTAGTCGCGCCATTTCCGGGCACGGATGAGATGCGGAGCGGTGGCCGAGTGGTCGAAGGCGCTCGCCTGGAAAGTGAGTATACGGCAAAACCGTATCGAGGGTTCGAATCCCTCCCGCTCCGCCAGCCCGTCCAGCAATCATGACCAGTACGGTTTGCAAACGCCCGGAAATCCGGGCGTTTATTGCGGCTCCGGGCGTCTATAGACGCCCAATTGCTGCACCATGCAGCATTTGCGGCAGCTCAAGAGTCTCTGGTGCGGGTTTAAGGGTCCGATCTGCACCCCTGATTTGACGTCTCTTGCCGCAGTCTTAGGCCCGAGTTGGAAGTGCCTTTTGGCAATAAGCACCCCTCACTATCGACCACTTAAAAAAAGAAGATCGCGAGCGCTGCCGGTCGAACTGTTCATGTCCGGGTCTGCCGCCCTACAATGTTGTACATCGTTCGGAGATCGATCCTGACCCGCGCACCCATTACGCCCTTCCACGTAGAAGCGTATCCCCGCCTCAACCTGAAGTCAGCGCTGATCGAGGTGCAGCAGGCGCACGGCCACGTATTCTGGCGAAACCAGGAAGGCCGGTTTGTAGGGATGGGCAGGGTGGCGTTGACCGCGCCTGACCAGATGACGGTCGACCTGCAACTTCGTGGTCTGCCCTACCTTCGTCACGGTTACTTCCATGATGTAATTACCCTTGAGCAGATCACCCGTAACACTGGCAAACTTGACGTCCTGACAATCTGTCGAGAATGTGAGAAGCACCGCGAGGACCTATCCCTTAGAAATGGTACGTGGCGGTGTAGAATATGTCAAGAACTGGGGCATCGGTCGACAATACTTAGCACGGCCGTGCGGGAAACCGAGAAACTCGCTGAGATCGAAGCATTGCTTCTTACAGGTCGGCCGCGGCACATGAGAGCTGACAAGTACGAGGCCTTGTTGGCTGAGCGCAGCAGGCTGAAGCTGAGGCTGGGTGACAGACGAGCCATTGCGCCGGTCCACCAACGGTACGTGCTGACGCCCAGTTGGCGCGCCAATCCTGCGCCAATGCCGTCTATCGAGAAGATGCTGGATGCGGGCGAGAGCGAGGCTGTCCAGGACGTGCTGGAGTTAAAGGGCGAGCCGATCTTTACCGGACCGACGCTCGATTCGTATGTTGAAGACATGATCCGGGCAGAGCTTAAGCCAGCGTACAAGCGGGCCCGCGCTGAGGTGGAGCGCGTATCTCAGCTTCATCTCAGCCGAAGGTTCAAGAGCGCGGACGTCGGGCCGGTGCCGGTGCTTGGTGAGGCAACCGAGGTGATGATTTCTGATGCGGATGAGGATGTCGTCGAGGCGCGATTCACGGTGGCGTTCGATGGGGATTCTGGCTTCTTCCGATTAGGGCTGCCAGGCTTGCCCTTCGAGCGCCCACCACTGGCCGGGGTCTCCGGCAACGAGTTGATCTTCAGAGCCCGGTTCAGCCGAGGAAACGAGGCATTTGTCAGGCCGTTGCTGGAAGCCACTCTGGAGCAAGTCGAGCAGGGTCTAGTGCGCCAGCGTCGAGCGCGGCAGGACCACTATGACGGCTATCCCGAGCAGGTGAAGCGGGTCGTTGCGGGAAACTGGGCCAGCTTGGAGGGCCGGCAACACAAGAGGTGACGCACGAGGGGTGTTCCCTACCTGTTCTGATGCAGCTAAATTGGCCAGCATGAACAACGAGCAGGTCCGGCCGGGAGCAAAGGTCCCACTGCTCGTTCCGACGCACTGCGAGGCTTATCCGAGCTTCGCGATGAGCGGGATGGCCAAGCACCTGCGCGAGGGCGAGCGCTACTGCGAGTGGTATGACGAGCATGGCGGCCTTGCCGGGCAGATGGATGCCGAGATGCTCGATGAGAGCAGACTCTACATTCTATATTCAATCGGAGCGGCCACCTACCGTGACCAGCGGGGGCAGCATTTTGCTGTGGCTCTCCATCGCCAGCTGTCCGGGCGCACGGAGCTGCGGGTACATTGTCCCGCGTGCCACAAGCTCACGGTGAAGGTCTTCTACAAGGGGCAGCACTGGGCCTGTCAGGGCTGTCAGCACCTGGTCGAGCGGCGCGCGCTCCTCACCGAGCGGGATCGGCTGATCTTGCGCCGTGAGACCCTGATTGAGCGGGTACACGCCTTGCCCAAGCCAAGCCGGGGCTATCACATGTGGGAACGTGACCGCCGCGAGCTCATCGCGATTGAGGAGGCGTACGCAGCCGCCTGCAAGGATGTGGCCCGGCCGGAGATAGCCTACCCGCTACGCCATGCACTTCGTTCGTTCTGGTTCAGCAGGGAAGAGGACAGGACTGAGCGGGAGACCCACGAAACGCCGGCCGCGTATCTTGACCTGAAGTAAGGGTGCTACCCCCAAGAGAGGTCTCCCAACGTTCGTAATTTGGGTGGAAATCGGTCCGTCCGGTCTGGAGCTAGAGACAGCGTGAATGCGCTTTCGTTCATCTCTGAGGAAGGGGCGTGGAGTGTCTCTCAGTTGGGTGCGCGACCCCACTGCGCGGGATGATCGCGTAGGGTGCGGTTGAGGTGACGAAACGAGCGCAGCGTGGCGGTTGAACGCTGCGGAGACAGGCACGTCGATCATTAGTCGGAAACGGCCTCTCCGACGTAGAAGGGCCGAGCATCGTAGCGATCCATATTTGGGACGGTCCTGAAATCAAGCACGCTTACAGAGGCATGACCAACCGCGGCGAGCATGCCGGCAGGCACGCCCAGTATGATCTTCATGATTGCGCGGATGACGCCACTATGCGTTACGACAAGTACCTCGCCTGGTATTGATGAGAGGCGCGCGAGACTGGCGCGCAGGCGAGCCTCGAACACCGACCAAGATTCGCCACCCGGTGGCGTGTGCTCACCCGAGCGCCAGCGAAAATAGGCCTGATCTTCGCTTGCGATGAGGTCGTCGATGAGACACCCGCTCCAGTTGCCCACATCAAATTCGCGCCACGACCGATCCGGTTGCGCTGCAGTGTATCCTGCGAGCGCGGCAGTCTCCCGTGTCCGCGCCAGATCCGAGCAGAAAACGGAGTTGAACTGCGTGTCCCGCAGATATCGCCCGAGAGCGACGGCCTGTTCACGGCCAAGGGCCGATAATGGCCGGTCCGCATGACCTTGCAGCCGTCGCTCGGCGTTCCAGTCCGTCTGTGCATGTCGGACGAGAAAAAGCCGTTCCACCCTTACCCTCCGACCAAAGCTCAGCTGGGCGCATGCCCGTTAGAGGCGATTCACGCAATCGCCGTTGCGGCGCATCGGATCACACGAGCCCACTCGTCGCATTGTGATGGCATATGCCGTACGGGCTGCGTAAACTCGTTCCGGATATGTGAGTCATGGTCGAAGCGCTGCGCGTAGATATGGCCGGGGAAAGACAATAGTGAACCTACACGCATTACCCAGCTTTGGACGGGCGGCCGGGGGGGTGAATGGCGAAGAGCTGCAACCCTACGATTATATGCAACCGGTTGCGAAGAGTAATGCGTCAGACGATCCGCTATTTCACGAGCTCGTAGCTACGGCTGCGTTCAGCCGCCTGGCGGACATCCGCTTTCTCGGCGGCATCGATTATTTCCTCGTGCGCTATCCCAATGGTGCCCCCGGAAATCGCCGCTACACACGCTTGCAGCACAGTCTGGGCGTCGCCAGGCTCGCCAAGCTCTACGCTGAGGTCAAGGGGCTGAGCCAGAAGGAAGGGCGCCTCGCCTGGGCCGCGGCACTTCTTCATGATGTCGGGCACGCCCCATTGTCTCACACGCTCGAAGGTGCGTTCAAACGCGCATTCGGCATCGATCATCATATCGCCGGTGCGGACATCATCCTAGGCCGCTCGCCCCATGGTCGCGAGATCACAGATATCCTGCTGGCATATGGCCTCGACCCCGAAGAAGTGCTTGCCATCGCAAGCGGCGAGCAAGACCGTTTCGACGGTTTTTTCAACGGTCCTATCAACTTCGATACGATCGAAGGGATCTTGCGGTCGTGGATGTATGTCAGGCCGCATCCGAACATGCTCAGCCCGGAAAAGGTCGTCCTCGCATCGATACATCGCGCTACACCCGCCGATATGCGGACGGTGGACAATTTCTGGGAATATAAGGATCACGCATATCGGTTCATAGTGCGCTCCGAATTTGGCGTGGCGTCCGATTACCTGTGCGAGGCTATAGTCTCGAGCAACATTCTTTGCCTCGAGCGCAATGACTATTTCCTGACCGAAAAACAGATATTCAGGAAAATCCCTGACCTAAAGAAATTGCTTCTCAACTTCGAATTGCGCTCACGGGCCACTCACAACGAGAAAAAGGAAATAGCGTACAAGGCCCGACTTTTCTCGGTGGATCGTCGGTTTGACTTCTATGCCCGCAACGATAAAGCTCGATACACG
>Ga0210040_10007688_pt1 | contig 12969 bp, 11 predicted proteins | sample CryGeyCG12114_NA_FD_185462 | JGI IMG/M metagenome (GOLD analysis project Ga0210040, IMG submission 185462) | Groundwater microbial communities from aquifer - Crystal Geyser CG19_WC_8/21/14_NA (SPAdes) (version 2) | ecosystem: Environmental > Aquatic > Deep subsurface > Groundwater | place: USA... | reverse complement strand
GATCATCAACTAATGGACACACACAAATTGACTGCTGTTTCTGCAATTTCACATCACAAAATGTCAAATCATGGTTTTACGAATCATATTACAGCTATCACAAACCGATGTGTGTAGTTTGGGACTCTTAAAAAAAATTTCGGTTTGTTTTTTAATTTTTTCTGTCTTAGTAAAATAAACCATGATTTATTCACATTCACCAAAAAGCTGTTGCAGTTTACTGCTATCATATCCTGGAACACTACAGCACTTAAGGTGTCAAATACAGCAATTGAAAAAATTCAAAAATCTATATACAGTGAAAAACGTCATTAAAAACTGTTCATTTAACGTTCATCACAAGAAAGTTTCAGACTTATTACTGTTTCCTGTCAGCGCCTTTCCAGGTTTAATATAATAAAAGAATCATTTACGTAAATTACATGTGCCTGATTATCATATTTTGCGTTTTAAATGAGTGAAGTATGAGCATAGGCACCGAAGTGGTGGAGGTATTTTAACATAAACATTAGAATTAACATTTAGACTCAATGCTTTGAAAAATTTCTACAGTTTCTATTTGAAACAAAGTATTCACGTAAATTTGTTTAGTCATTGTACTTCAATTACCATTTTAAAGCGTTTCGTAGGAACCAAATTAGTTTTTTTGCGGAAGCAACCAGCAAAGTAGTAGCTACATCAATGTTGGAAGCGATAGTGTGATTGCTACATAACAGCGCTACACATGCTTTTATCAACTGATAAAATATGTTGGCACAGTACTGCGACATTACAATAAAAGGAAGGAAACCATTTGTTCTTATGTTAAGTAAATACCAGTTTCATTGACACATGAAAACGGTCTTACAACGATTTATCTAATGCTGCTTAAAAATTTGTATTTCCGAAACTTCATCTTCTGTTTTCTAAAAAAATTTATAAAATATTATTGCTAATAAATCAGATTGTGTACTCGTCAGTTTACACCGTTTGGTATCATGCTACTGAGCTGTGCCAAAGTTGAGAACGTTTGCATGCTTCATAACCAGTGATGCACTATTTGAGTTCCGTCAGACACGACACAAAATGATGATCTTCACCCTCAGTTCTACAAATCCTACCTTTGTTTCTTAATTCCAACCATTTTATTTATGTTGGAAAAGTAATCACTTTCTGAATGATACAAATTCACGTAAATTAAAGATTCAAATCATTTTATTTGAAAACAAAATTTATCTTAAAAATCGAACAAAGCAAATTCAATTATATGAAAAAACAATATTAAAATTCACCAAAACTGAATTCAACAATAAGTTAGCAGCTTTTTATGATACATCTTAACTAAATTAATACATCTTTGGCTCTATTTGTTTAATTTCATCCTTGTCAAAAAATTATGAATTTGTTCAACTTGATCAAATTGATTGAAAAACAAGTTAATTAAATGTCAATTAAACAAGGAGCCAAAACCAATCAAAGCAATAAATTCAAAAAAAAAAACATTGAGAAGTGATAGTTGACACCAGAATGAGAATAGTCAAAGTTCACTCAAACGTCAAGTAAATCATCTTGAGATACGGTATCTTCAGCTGTAGCATTTTGGGATAAAGTAGAAGAATTTTCATATCCGCCTTTCTGTTCAAGTTGCTCAACTTGGTAACTGTTCTGCTGCTCATTTTCAACTTTAGCATATTCTGCATCAAACCATTTTTTTAAATCTTCAGCTCCATCTACTGATGGTGACTCCTATGATAATAGAAAATTATTGCAATGCGAATTTAGCATTTATTGATAACAGTAAATTAAATAAAGTCTTACCCATAATAAAGTACTAGCCCGGCTGGAAAGCGAAACTTTGCCGCCAAACTCTCCGACAATGGCATTTCGAACTGCATACACCATACCTTGTTTTCCCTCAAAGGCTTCTGCTTGGCCTCTCCAGAGTGTAAGAATGAGATTAACTTTTGTACGGTCAGTAACTTTCAAATCACGTTTCATGTCGTCACTTTTAGTACCCTCAAGACCCCAGTCAACTCCCAAAACGCATAAAGTATCTACGTAAATTATAAAAAGTGACATATTTCTTACAGTTTATAATTTCAGAGTTGTGTCAGTCAGACAGTCATGTAAACCTACAGTATTATTTTGCAATTCGAAGTTAATACTAAAAACAATATACCTAACTTTGATCCCTTGGGTAATCCTTGTGCTTCCTCGAGTGTTTTAAAATTAAAAGGAATTTGCTTTATTGACCCGTCATTTTCAACTGAATTGATAACAGTGATTGGTTCGATCACAATCAGACAAGAATGACCTGTTCCCGATTTATAACTGGCATTTTCTAATTTCACATGGAAATTTTGGATTTCAAATATGTTGTTCATCTGTAGTCAAAAAATTTCATTAATCTACATATGAGTTTATAGTTTCTCATTCCCAAGTATATTCTACGCACTCACTTTGAAAGTTTCACGACATTTGTTGGCAACCTCGTTGTATGCAATAACTTTTATCTCAGCTTCATTATCCATAACGTGCATCTGAAACACCTTAGAGCTACAGCCTTTAGATATCATTACAACTCTGAACTTCAGTGGTCCCTCCAATCTACGCAATAATAAAGATTTTAGAAACACGCAATAATAAAATGTTCAAGTTTCATCATTTCAAAACTTACTCTTGGGCAGGAGTCAAGCTTTTAATGTTCGTCCCCAAATCATCTGCCTCAGACTTTGATACAAACTTTGATTCCTTAGGTGTTGGATTCCAGATATCAAACTCTAGCTTACGCTTGGTTGGCGTTGTTTTCTTTTCAACTGCTACTTTGTTCTTTTTTTCAGGGGTTTTTGTTGACTCCATATTTCCCTCAATATTTTTGGCAGGAGAACCCATTACACATTCTTCAAGTGATAGTGATAATTCACGTGAATAATGAAAAACACAAAATGCCACATATTTTAACACAAGCTTAATACGATATTATTTTATAATTTTCGTAAATACCAATTTCCTATGGAAAATCTTTACCTGGATCAGACATTGTAAGGTAGTAACTGTAAATCAAGATACCCAACTCAACACACGAAAGGAGCAGTATTGTTCAATGCACAGTCAAACCACAAGTGATAAATTATAAGCTCAACTATTGTCAGTTAGCCAAGATATTGCAATCAAAATGAATCGTTTTTACAATTATCACTACTGCAACGTAGATATTATTTCATTCAAGGCTTTACGGTTAAACATAAAATGTGTGGCGTTGCATCCAACCAACCCAATCCCAAATGAAACATCTAATTAGTTGATACGACAAAGAATGTGAGGCGTTCTCTCTAATCAATCCAAAACCCAAAGAATAAGAATTCTAAACGTGGCTTTTTAACACATGAGTATGGTTTGGTTGTTACGTTGTATCTCTAGTAGTAGTGGTAGTTATTTCCCATCGTTATAGACACATCGACTTTACCATCTTTACAAACGTTAGGTGTGAATTTATATGAGTTATGAGTTGTACATGAAAACTGTAGTTAATTAACGTAAATTTGTTACCATTCTCACGCCAAATAGACGTATAGTTCAGTTTAAGCTTTAACCCACGAAGAGTTTACGTTTAATCCTCTAAACATTTGAAAAAAAATGAAACTATTCAAGCGTTATCATACAAATTTTATTAATTCATTCGGGTAAGACCATGAAAATCAACACAAATTCATATCAGCGCAATCGTATGAAGTCACTTACTAATCTATGAAACCTACTTACAATTAACAATAACAGCGTTTGCATTCAATTCCTTTACAAACTTTGACCAACCCTGGTTCCTATGGTCACAAAACATTTTTAAACTTCCAAATATTATAAGTCCAAAACGAGCTCGGGAAATAGCCACGTTGAGACGATTAATATTTGCTGCAAATCCAATTGACTTTGCCCGGTTGCATCGAACCAAATGCAAAAATACAAAATCATTTTCTCTTCCTTGATAGCCATCAACATTCACAATATCAATTTCCTGCAAATAAAATACAGATCCCATTAATATTAGATTTAATCAGTAAAATCGATTATTTTTTATTACGTCATACCATGGCTTTGTCTCCAATAGCTTTTTTCAAATCTTGTCTCATCAGTTCATTTTGCTTCTCATACAATGTCAATACTGTAAATTTAGAGATGTTAACGCCCTCGTTAATTAATTTTTTGATGATTTCAATGTTTTTTTCGACTTCCCATTGGTTTCTGAAACTAGTTCCAACCTATAAATAAAATAATTGTTAAACAGAAAGAAAACTAGCAAAATTCAAGTGAAAGTGTAAGCATGTAGTTCACGTTAATTTTTATCAACTATATAAAATAGAAGATTTAAAAAAAGATTCACTTTAAAATATCAAAAAAAAATTTAAACACAAATTGATCCCTTCAAAAAAAATTTACGTAAATTATTGCATCATATAAAAGGTTCATACGCTTTCTTCCAGTTTATCATGATTATAAAACACAATGTTGGATTCATCAAAAGAAGTTATAACTTTTAGAATATTGGGGCAGATTTGAGAACATGTCTCCATCCTAGTCCGGTGGGAAACTAGTTTGCCCTCGTAAGATACGGCAGACACCACTTTACAAATTGCAGGATCCATTCGATATTGTTCGTTTAATAAAGTCCATTTTGTCGGATGATCACTGTATAAAAAACCATTATTTCCATATAAGTAAGCATATATATAAGCATATAAGTTGCAAAATCACACATTGACAAATTACGTTAGCTCTATCCATTCCATGCATGATTTTCCAAGCCCTGCCACGTCAGCTGCGTACGATGACACTTGCGGCTGCAATTGCTTATGATCCCCAATCACAGTTATCCGTTTAAACTTTAAAAGCATAATAGGAACTGACGAAGGCATATTCACTTGACCAGCTTCATCAATTATAATAGTCCCCAAACCGTGCTGCTTTCCCCAACTTTCAATACGTGTATCCATAAGTGTTCCAGTTGTTGTGACAAAAAAGTCATACTCGTCCATAACTTTCTTTTCCAAATAATTTATGTGAATCATTAGATTATCCCATTCAGACCTAGTTAGCATGTGTCCATCCTCGTTATTAATTTCTGTTTCAAAAGAATTTTGATTAATGAAGTTGTAAAAAGTACAACCTATATAGTATTGCTATTTTAGTAACTTACTGTCTGAAATTTCTTTCAAATTCTGTAACCACTCTGAAGACTTTCGAACTTCTTCATGAAGAATAGCAAAACTGCCATCTGTAACATTAAAAAAAACATTACTTTTCACATTAATAAACAAGTCTGTTACCATAATAGAGCACATACAAATGTTTGATTTTTCCTTGGTTGGTGGAAACAAGTAATCCTCATGTGAATGGGAATATATCCTTAATACACGTTTATGTCTTAACCCGATGCGAGTTACTTCCATAACTTTGTTTGCAAAGCCATCAGCAGCGAAATTTGAAGGGGCTGTTAGCACGACAGGTTCAGAATCCAAAATGTTTATATATGCTGCGATAACAGCTGCCGTGTAGGATTTACCGGTTCCAGGAGGTCCCTGGATAACCGAAATTGAATTTTCTACAGCTTCTTTCAAAGCTATGGCCTGAACACAAAATATACAAAAAACATTCACGTCAATTACTTTGGAAATTAAAACAATTTTACAAAATGATCTACTATTCCTTTTTAATAAGTAAAATGGGCAAATTTACGTAAATTGTGTTATCAAAAACTCAATAACGTACTTGGTGATTGTTCAAACACTCTTCTAGTTTCTTCAACACAATTTTTTTTGGACCCAATTTCACTCTGCACGATGGCATTTTCCGAGGCATATAGTCTTTCATGAATATATGATCTTCACTCATATCATTGTTTTCATTTTTCACCCATTCATTGACTTTTTTTTTAAAACCTGCATATTCTGTTTTCTTGGGCTTCGGTGAAACAAATATGTCTCCTTTCTCTTTTGTGATACAATTTTGGGGCAAATGAACTAAGATATATAAATCCAACATTCCTGCGTCTTCCATGAATGTGATCTTTCTGACTTTTCCTTTCAGCACATGCCCGTATTGGTGTTGCTGAAAAAAGTAATAGCTCATTAAACCACTGTACATTTATGGTGCAAATACACGAAAAATAAAAACACGTTAATTAATATAAATCAATAGAATAGAAAACAATCTATAGAATAGATAAGTATAAGTAAATTAATTAAGTACCTCAATTAAGCATTGAAGAGTAACTGTAACTTTTCTAACATGAATTGCTTTTTTCTGATTCCAAAATTTTCCAGTCTCCACCCGAACCTGCAGAATTCTGCTCGTCCAACTTTCCCCTGTATCTTCATTTGCATAAAGTTCGACGAAAAAACAATTCTGTAAAACTCCGCTTACAGTATTTTCTTCCGCATATTTGGAAGAGACAAACTTCCACTCCTCCTGTACAACTGGAAATACAATATGTTTGAACTCTTGCCTTGAACAATATTCCCACTTTAATGGCTCATATCCCACAACAAAGTGCATTAACTTCGGGTTGGTTATCTCATATTTCCCAACAATTAAACGCGTAAATTTCTCATTTGACCACATCACTGCTTTTTCAGAATCAAGCACTCCCAAAGACCTTAAAATATACATGCAAATTAATTGCATAACGAAATTCTAAACATAAAAATAACTTAAAATGCTTTTACTCACGGATCATATTTGCAACAACAAAATGAAGCTAAAAAGTTCAATCCGACGTCAATGCCAACAATGTCATAAGTTGAGTCGCATTTCCAGCACCGAGGGCAGCGCGCTTTAAGTCCAGTTAATAACTCTCCGGTTTTTATAATCAAAGGGGTCATGACCGACAGAGGAACATATTTTTCTTTTTCTTCAAAAGCTGCAATACAGTACAAAATTAATACATTTCTTCAAAAGTTTCTCCACGTTTCTCTAATTTACGTAAATCAGCATACTCGTTTCCAATTGAATCAATCCACTTAATCGAATAATTAACGTCAATATTAAAATATTACTACTGCCCTCTTGTGGGTATTTTCTTCAACCGCTTCACTAAACTGTAATAATGTAAGTACCTTTAATATTTAAAACTTCTCCACCTGTTCCAAGTCCCATATTTTGTTTCCAACTACAAATTTTTTTCCCTTCTGGATCACAAAATGAAACAGTATTCTTGAAAATGCCTTCATTTTGATTTAAATAAACCACAGCTTGTACAAGCTCTAACTGAGTCGCATACTGTACACGGGTGAGGCCGATGGACCTTACTTGGTAAATTTTAACGCAACGTCCTGGGATATTTAGTACTTTCCAATTGACATTTTTCTAAGTAAATATTTAGCATCATTAACAAACTTTTCTCTTTTTATTTCAAAATTATATCGTATCCTTTTTACTCACCTTGTTTAAAAATGACGAAGTGTTAATAAATGAGCAAAAGTGTGTGTACATCTTATAGAAATTTTCGTCAAAAATCATAGAAACTTTTTTGTCTGTTATCCCTTTGAGGCGTTCTAGGGCTCTCTTCTCTTTAGATGTAACATTGTGGATGAACTGTCCAAATTCATTCCTTGCTTCACCAATATCCTGTAAAACATATAAATCAATAGGAACCGAATACCATTCATTCATTCAAAATATTTTTAGCTACCTCTTTTATACACACATCCCTTCCTCCAATTTTCTTTCCTTTTGATCGCACAACAAGTTCGGCAAACTTGACATCTATCCCCGATATGACGGCTCGTTGACCAATTTTTCCCTGTTTTGTTTGCCCATCGATTGGCTCAAACACCGTGATATTGCTTGCTTCTACATCTATAATTAATAAATTCGCAGTGCCAATTTACGTGAATTTTTTTCATTTTAACTACCTATTATCATTATATTACAACCTGCAATTATCGTCTCAATACATCTGGCAATACCGTAATCTCATCCATAAAATTGAATCGATAAATTTACGTGAAATAACTTAGATTGTTTTGTCAAAGTTTAAAAAAAGGAATTTCATATTATAAACTTCACTATATCACATCAAACTATTCAAAAGTACGCTTCGTTATCGTAATTTTATATTCATAAAAAAAGATCCCGCCCGATATAAAAAGGATCAAACACTACAACTCATATTATTAATTAAACTATACGTGCGTACATGACCACTATAGGGGTACACCCGATGCCGTGTAAACTCGTACTTTTCTACATGCGTAAATCTAAAAGTCAATCAGATCAGTAAGGAGAAGTTGGAAGTTTGCTCTGATTAGCTGGGAGATTTACGCACGTACAAATATACGAATTTACACGGCATCGGGTGTACCCTTTATATGCTATCAAATTTACTCACCTATGTTGAAAATTCGTTTCACTTGTGTTTGTAACTCCGCCACACTGATTTTATACGGAAGATTTGAAAAAAATATGCCTTTTCGAGACATGGTTCTCAAATCTTCTACCACTCTTTGCTAGTGGTCAAATCAAAACTAAAGCAAAATTGACTTGACTTATATATAAATAAAATTTCTTTTCAATTACAAACGTACTGCAGTGACTGCAGTTAGGTACGTGGCTTTCATCTTCTTCATTGCACTACGTCATCCTCACATGCTTCTAATAAAAGCCCCTATTATTAGGTTTACTAACGAGTGAAGGCTCCTGGACACTGATAATAATATGTTTTCAGCAGGAACTAACACTTTAATCTATCCATGAGTTCAAGGCTCATTATCTTATGCTTCAAAACAATGCAACTAAGTACACATGATCCCAATGATAAATGAAATATGCTTCAAAGAACCATATCAATACAAACAAAATACTTACTATATTAAGAAAGTCAATGATTGTTGAAGTCATACGACTGACTTACGTAGTTAGTGAAGTCATCAAACTATCTTACCACAACCAAAATAAACACGGACACAGTTTTCATTGAATTTCATTTATTTCATCAAACAACAATTTCAATGACAAAATAATAATTATATTTACCACATGTAACAAACATGAATTGAACAAAAATTTCATCAGACAATTTCGAAAACTAAACTGTAACTCACAGTGACTACAAATTCTAACTACTGCTACTACTAGCATGCCAAAAACAGCTTTAAAATAAAAAGCTTCACTCACTAAATTCTGTCATAACGAAATCGTCTCGTAGGTCAAGTTTTTTTTGCAGACATTTTCTACACATACAAAACAGCAATAGAATCAAAATGACAAATAGCAAAACACAACCCGAAATAATAAAATAGACATATGAAGGTAACTCATCCCAGTCGGAAAACATTTCGTTATAATCAATTGCTTTGTGCGAATGGCGTTTTTCTAACTGTGCAATAACATGGTCATGATGAATGGAAGGTTGAAAATGCATATTAGCCTTTAGGGTAAACAAAGGATCTATTTGTTCATTATGAAGCAACTGATATTCCCCAACTTTATAATACTGACCGTTAATGATAAAACCCGCTTCTGAAGGAAGCACAAATGTTCGATTTGGACAAGCCTGCTCAACTCCAGATATTGTTATATTGTTACCATGGCAATATAAATGATTATTATTATTATACCTTTTCACTTGAACGTAGTCCCAAGCGTCATTTTCGTAGCGGGCCGAGCAGTGGTCGATCATAAAATATTTTGATTTTTCATTCATCTCCACTGGGGCATGGCACAATCCAGGAGGAGCCAGGATGAGACTATGACGCTGCACGTTTACAGAGTAGACACAATCGTCATCTCTTGACATTATCGCATTAGTGGGACCAGTGTATTTTATGATACATGTCTCGTTATCTGTCTGATGGATAAGGGTGAAGGGATCAGCTTCCACCACCTAAAATTGGAGCACATTTAATGTAATACACATTAATTATCAAAATATCAACTTGCAAATGCTATTTTCATTCGAAATAACAAAAATTACCTTAAGTGATGAATTAATCACTGCAACTGAAAACTGAAGATACAGTTTGTTTTTATTCGCAGCCAGCCTACAATACTTCGCAGTTCCCAAATTCAGAGGACAGGAATCTCCGCAATCCATAGTCATGTTTAAGTAATCGAAAAAAGCCACAGATAGCTTCTTTTCGCGCCACAATTTTTTTGCCTCACGTATAATGGGACGGGCTCCCATGATCCGTTGGGTAACAAATGCGATGGTGTACGATGAAGTTGTATGCAAATTTTTAAATTTGAAAAAGTCGTCCAGGTGATCATCAAACCTCTCCTCAACAGTACCTGAACATTAAATATAACAAGTTAATAGTAATCTTTCTATCATAAATTTCCTACAATATTGTTTTTTAGTAGTCATTTATTTCCTGCACATGCACCAAGCGGCTACAAAAATATTTACAAACTCACTCAAACTTTGATTAAAAATATCAAGTTTGTCCATAATTGTGTCCATCTTGTCTGATAGTGTCTCCAACTTTTTTTCCTGCATCTCCATCACTGTTCGTAACTTTGATGTACGACTGAGTGCGGTGCTAGCAGTTGATTGCGCTGCAATCCCTAGGCCCACTGGCACCACAAAACCGATCACAAACGTTGCTAGCAGCAACGAAACAACGAACCGCTTAACCCGGCGTTCAGTCATGGCAAATGATCCACTTGGGCACATTGATTCCATTTCAGAAATGAAATACTCCATATACATTTCATTGCATTCTTCTTTTGCAGAATCGAGCAGGTCAGGGTGGATAATTGCAGCGGTAAATACTTCACATGGTGATTTGAATTGCACGATGACATTATAGTCATTGTGCCCAGATGTTACTGGTGTTTCCACGGCTCTCCATAAAACGGGCTGATTGATGATACCATCGCCCAAAATACCAGTTGGAAGAAAAAGCATTAGGACAATGCTTAACACGCCCAATTTTCCTTCTAAAATAAAAAGTATTTATTGAATTTTCAATATAATTTTATAATAATTTAATTATATTATAATCCCACATCACAGTAGATACCAAAAAATTTATTCATATACTCACCTTCACTACTAGCAGCCATTTTTTCCAAATTCACCTTCGTAATAAATCAAAATTATTTCCTGTCAACCTACTCAATTCCTCCAACCCTGGAGACAAACCAATATGAGTAGTTGAATATTTCACCCTCTTTATATATGCATTTCTAAACCTTGCATTCCAGGCGTCAACCCTTGTATAAATAACTACCCTCACTGTACACTATGAATCTCAACCTAAATATATCTAGAATTTTCGAATGCAAACATATTGAATCATGCACGTTATGGTTCTCTTTCTTTTCTTACTCTTCATCCTTAACACATGGTCATGACTCATAATCATGTGCTTCCAAATAGCGAATACAATATGCAACAATCGTCCATATAAATAATATCATAGTGATATTATAAATATATCACAACCAAAATAAACATAGATACAGAAACATTTTTCATTTATACAGCAATATTTTAATCACAAAATCCTATAATTAACCACATGTAACAAACATGATTTCAACTAACATTTTTTCATGCTATTGAAATCACGCAAATAAACTGTAAATAACAGTGACTTCCAGTTTTAACTAATCCAATTCAAATACTACCAACATGTCAGAAAGTCAACAGCTTTAAAACCTTCAAACTGTTGTTTCCAACCCGTAAATAATCACTCAGTCAATAGAGCTATCTTAAAACCCGCTCCATATAAAACATAACCTAACTTTTCAACATCATGGTTATGATGAATTGAAAGTCGAAAAACGAATAAACCGCAATAAGCTAATGTAACAAGAAGTCTCTATATACACCAAAAATTACTCTTTTTATATATTACATCTCATTTTTTTCTCTTGTTTTCTTAATTGTGTCTAAAGTTATTAACTAATTTTAAAAAACGTCCCGCTACATTGTTTGCCAATCTACATTGTTTGCTCTATAAAATCTGCATTATGATGAAAGCACTTTCGTCGTCCCACTTTTCTGGAAAGTGCAACCAAAGCCTGAAAAGCATAGTTTTTTGGATTTAATTGCTAAGTAAATGAACAAATTATGTCCAAAAACTAATCAGTTCATCAGTACATTAGATTACTTAAGTGTGGAAAATTTCAAGTCATTCTCTCCAGCCGTTTGGTCGGAAAATCGACACGGCCGAATTTTCAAGGTCATCCTTCCGTTATGAGTAATCTCCATAGTGTTCTTTACAGAACACTAATAAATAAGAACAGCAATGCAACAATATAAATTCAAAGTGCTGCTTGCAAATTATTCTTTCAAACTCGTTATGTCAAATGCATTCTCCAGTTTGTTTTATTAATTCGCAAGCAAATCGCCACTGCTACCGCCTCAATACCATCAAAAATTAAAACGAAATCGGTCTAAAAAACACCAACATGTGACTCCTGTGACTGAATTTCAATCGACAACAACCAACAAAATTTTAGAAACAAATGGAACGCGAAAAAACTCACTATGAAGTCCTTAATGACATTCTAGGAACTTGCTATTGATTACAAAATTTCTGGCTTATTGACAATTTTTCATGTTTCAAATTTTGCTCCTAAGAGTAATTCTAGGCAACAACCCGTAACCAATGATTCACCCACGTTGCAACATGAATTTTTCAATTCGCAATTCAAACACAACAATATATTATTGTCACAGCTTCAGAAAATTTATACAATTAAAATTTATAAAAAGCTAAATTCATTAACTTGGAGAAGATAATTATTATTGAAGCATAGCTAACAACACAAAAGCTGAACTATTTCCAATAATGCGGCGTAGTCATCTCTTTTCCCCCTAAAAACTAATAACGACCTCTTGCTACATTCGCTTACTGCGGTTTATTTTTATTCTACACTTGAAAGACAATATTAGATGAACTAAACAACAGAACTGATTGGATGTGAACATAAAAAATCAATTTTGCTAAATAATATTAAATAAGAAATGTTAATTTTCCTAATTAA
>Ga0210040_10007687_pt1 | contig 12970 bp, 6 predicted proteins | sample CryGeyCG12114_NA_FD_185462 | JGI IMG/M metagenome (GOLD analysis project Ga0210040, IMG submission 185462) | Groundwater microbial communities from aquifer - Crystal Geyser CG19_WC_8/21/14_NA (SPAdes) (version 2) | ecosystem: Environmental > Aquatic > Deep subsurface > Groundwater | place: USA... | reverse complement strand
TATCGTCAACGTGCCCGTGGCGGGCGTTTATTCCGTGGATGCCCGCTATGCGTTGAGTGCTTCCTTGACGGATTACCGAACGATGCAGGTACTAGTCAACGGCAGCTCCACCGGCCTGACCTCCTTTCCCGGGACGGGCTCCTGGTATACCTGGGGCACGCAGTCTACGCGCCTGACATTGCAGGCGGGCCAAAACAAGATTCGCTATTTCTATGGTAATGGCGCTACTGGCTGGATCAACCTGGACTACATTCAGGTGAAGCCGGCCACCTACGAAGCGGAAGAAGCCGGGCGGGTAAATGCTTCCGTGAATACGAATTGGGCGGGCTACAGCGGCAGCGGCTTCGTGGATTACATCACCACGCAACAGTCCGGCGCCACGGCCGGCTCCACCGTGACCTTTACGGTCACGGTCCCAAGCGCGGGCACCTACGCGTTAGACACCCGCTACGCAACGGCCAGCACAGATCTGCGCACGATGACGCTAACGGTAAACGGGAGTAGTCGCCAGACGCCGTTTCCGGGAACAGGCGCCTGGGGCGCCTGGGCAACGAAAACCGAATCAGTTGCGCTAACGGCCGGCAACAACACGCTGGTGTACTCGTACGGGGCCAACGACAACGGCTGGATCAACCTCGACTACGTGCAGCTTCGGCCCCAACTGAGCAAGAGCGTGCTGACGCTGCTGGAAGAACGTACGCCCACCAACAGCTTGGATGATGGCCGGTGCAGCCAGCGCAACCAAGTGTGGTACGACCTGCCCGTTGAGGACCTGCCCACGCAGGCCCCGGGGGTGAGCGGCCGCACGCAGGAGTTCGTGCTCGGCGCCGTGGCCAAGACCAGTAACGGCACTACCTCGACCTGGTACAGCTACGACGAGATGGGCCGGGTGAGCTGGCTGGTGCAGACGCTGCCCGGCGTGAACACCAAGACGGTCGACTATACCTACGACTTTGTAGGCAACGTGCTGGAGGTGGCCTACCAGAAAGGCCAGCCCGATGCCTTCTACCACCACTATCAGTACGATGCCGACCAGCGCCTGAGCGCCGTCTACACCAGCCCCGACGGGCAGACACGCACCCTGCAGGCGCAGTACAGTTACTACCTGCACGGCCCGTTGAAACGGGTGGAGCTGGCCGGCAACCTGCAGGGCATCGACTACGCTTACACCGTGCAGGGCTGGCTGAAAAGCATCAACAGCGCTGTGCGAGGGCTCGACCCAGGACAGGATGCGCCGAAGGCCAACGGCACGTATAAAGACCTGTTCGGCCTCACGCTGGATTATTTCAGTAATGACTACCGCAGCAAGCAATTCAACCCGGCCACGCCTACCATTGCCAACGCCACCACCAACTACAATGGTCTGGTACGCTCGGCCAGCTGGTTTACGCCCAACAGTGCGGACGTACGCATGAATTCCTTCACCTACGACGGCAAGGGCCAGCTGCTGCAGTCCGACTTCGGCAAGCTGACGGGCACGGCCTTCGAGCTGGCCCCCTACCGAGCCTATGAGGAAGGGGCCCTGCAGTACGACGCTAACGGCAACCTGCTGCGCCTTCGCCGCCGCGACGGGGCAGGCTTTGCCACCGACGACTTCAGCTACCAATATACCCCGAACACCAATAAGTTAGCGGCCGTCAACAACCAGAACGGCCAAGCGGTACTCGACTACGACTACGACGCGACCGGGCAGATGACGCACCAGAGCGACGAGCAGGGGCAGCGCTACTTCCGCTACGACGTGACAGGCAAAATATCCGGCGTATACCGCGACGCTGGCCAGCAACAGCCCGTAGCGCTATTCGCATATGATGATCGGGGCTTCCGCGTGAGCAAATCCACTTACAATACTGCTAGCCAGTTAATTAAGACCACCTACTACGTGCGCGACGCAGCCGGCAATGAGTTGAGCACTTACGAGCAGGAGGTTGGCAAGGCGCTGGTGCGCACAGAGGTGCCGCTCTATGGCTCGGGCCGGGTGGGCACGCTTACTCGCGTGGATGAAGTCGGTACCTTGGATGCCCGATACGAACTGAACGACCAGTTGGGCAATGCCCGCGTAACATTTCATAAGCCCACAACAGACCTAGGCACGGAAACCATAGAAGGCGGAGTACCAGCTAAGTATGCCTTTGAAGGAGCCGATCTGTATCAGGCCGCGCCTGCCAGTGGAGGCCACAATGGCAGCGTTCATGTAGCTGAGCTAGATGGCAGCTCGGTGCCGAAATCGCTACGGCGTGTGCTTTCCGTGCAAAAAGGCGATACCATCACGTTCACGGCTTGGGCGAAAGCACCTGGAAACTTTGCTCACCCGAACGCGGTAAGCGACGGCCCTCAGGTGGAGCCCTTTCTATTGCTAGGCGCGACTGGCTGGCATGATACCCCGTTTCCCAGCCGCGAAGCTGGCCGAGATACGAATTTGCCGACGGTAAATAGCCGCTGGCCCAGCCGCGTCACGGTTGGGGTGCGTATCCCCCTGTACTCAGCTAAACAAACCAGCACATCAGCCGTGCGGCTAACTAGCCCGTCTCCGCAGCCCTTGGGCGGCTACAATGCGTGGATCCAGTACCAGGTAAAAGATGAAAATGGCAACAACGTCGGTCAGCCCCAGCAAGTATTCTTGACAAGTAGCGCTGGCAGTTGGCAGCAACTCCGGGTGGCAGTACGGGTGCAACAAAGTGGTAGTGTCGAGCTAACAGCTACTTCGGCTGATCCCAATAGCTATATCTTCTTCGATGATTTGACGGTTGAGCAGACCGGCAGCCTGATTGTGCAGGAGCAGCACCAGTACGCCTTTGGCGCACCGGTGCCGGGGCTGAGCTACACCATTGGCAGCAAGCGCTACCGTCATGGCTACCAAGGGCAGTATGCGGAGAAGGATGAAGAGACAGGATTTGACAACTTTGAGTTACGGATGTACAATAGCCGCATTGGGCGGTGGATGGCTCCTGATCCGGAAGGGCAGTTTTACTCCCCTTATATAGGGATGGGTAATAATCCTGTAATTGGAGTAGATCCTAATGGGGGTTGGGTAGGGCCAGGTCCCTTAGTTTATTCAGTTGTAGGAAAACTACCCACAGCTGGTTTATCTGTAGCAAGTACAATAGCTATATCAACGGCTATATCAGCTATTCCTAGATTGACATCTTTATCGACAACTCCTACATTTTATCCATCTAGTGAGCAAACACAAGCATTTAGGGATATGTGGAATTATACTACTCGTAACAACCAAGAAACATCCGCAATTATTACTGATAGAGGAATAATGGTATTGCCTACTGGAGGTTTTATATCAGGCTATAGAGAAACGGATGATGAAAATAACTCATATAGAAATTATAGGACAAATGACTCAAAGACTAGTAGAATTAGAGGCGGTGATGCATTTAAAATATATAAATCAGCAGATGGAAATTTATATATGTATCATAAAGGAAATAAACTTAATATAATTGGATCAATACATATGCATGGTTTTCAAAAAGGGATGTCATACGCAGGAATGGGCGGAGATGGATATGGCGAAGGATTTGGCAACATTAATATAGCAATTGATCAATATGGATTAAACTACAGAGGCTTAGCCAATGGTGTACAAGTAGGTTCATCTTTTAAACATCCATTTGTAAGTTTTTCAGAAGTTATGTCAGGATTCGATATTATTAAATTTGCACGAACCAGGATTAACAGACGATGAAAAAATGCACACGATTATGCGTTGTCCTCTTATTCACATGTTTTTCGTGTAAGAACGATGACGCTAAAATAACTGCCAACAGTGGCAGAGAAGGAGAAAACGTTAAAAGCTTTCTCATTGATAATAAAATAAAAAATATAATATCTCTCTACATGAAAGAAGACAGACATAGTAGTAGAGAACAAATATTATCTATTCTCACTACGAGAGATTCTGTCAACAGAGGAGTAATAATATATATTTTTAATATACTGGATTATACAACTGCGCGAACTAATGTACCTAGTAATATATTATATATCAATAACAGGCCTTTATTTATATATAATGGAACTGAAAAAATTGCTGTTTACAAAAAAGCATATTATAACAAACACAAAGCTGTTATAGACAGTGTTTTTATGCGAGATAATGATCCAATGATGAGTGAAATGACAACTGATATAAATCTTCCCTGGCGTGTCCAAATTGGAGACAGTATACAGATTAAAAAAAACTTGACGATTGAGGTGTTAGGCCCTGCTTCACCACCGTCTCTCTAACAATTACGTCTATAAAATGAAAGCATTTTACAGAAAAAGAAAAGTTATAGCTCGTTTTCTTCTAATTGAATTTATATTCAATGTCTTTTATGTCTATCCTTCGAAAGCATTGACTTCAGGCACCCACCAACCAGAATATACGAGTTATGAGCCAAATGCTGCATCTGATTTAGTTAATCTTGCCACAGGTGACTTTACATGTAGTCTACCCATCCTAAATGTACCTAGTCCAGAAGGAGGCTTCTCCTTGCCGTTATCCTATCACAGTGGCATCGGCTTAGAGGACGAAGCCAGTTGGGTAGGATTAGGCTGGAACATCAATGTTGGCGCTATCAACCGAAGCAAAGTAGGGACAGCCGATGATGCATTGGATGAACAAACCCCTATGCGGGTAACAGACCCTGGAGGTAGCGGTTATGTGAAGAACTACGGATTTTATCAAAAGTCTTGGGACTCAAACAAAGGATATGGTGGCTCTATCAATTACATGAACATTGCTGGCTATAGTTGGACGGGTGATTCCGGTCCCTTAACCAAGCCAAGAAATCTGAAGGATGGCAATGTCATGGGTCTAACGTTTAACAAAGACAAGACTCATTTCAACCCAACGCAATTTGCCCAGGGCTTAATGGCAGTGGGCATGATGGCAGGCTCCGGCGTTATGGGGAATGCCCCCTTAGGCCCTCAACTAGCTTTTCAAGGTGTTACGGGCGCTATTAGCGCTGCACAAGTGTTAAGTGCGCGCAATATGGGAGGCACCAGTTATGGTCAAGTAGGTGAGTGGATTACGGAAACGAATAAAAGCAGAAGCCACATAGACTATAAATATTGGTTGGATGCTACTCGGACGGAACACGCCTACGGTGCCTTGTATTTAGGTCAGATGGCCAAGAATACCAGCATAAGCGTTCCAAACGGCTTCTATGATGATCAGACTTTTCGTCCGCGTTTAGGTACACCGGGCAACTACACGCTGGCCCCTTTATTTCGGCAAGGGGTATACTATGCTTCTGGTACAGAGTCTATCGTCAGCGACATGCACATGTACGTCGAACCGGGTGCTGAATATGCTTATACGCAAAACCCTACCAGCATCGCGTACGACGCTTATTCTGTAATGGGCCCCGGGGTTTCTGGTAGCATGGCTCCTTATCGACCAGATGTAGGGAGCCTGATTTACCCGAAAAAAATGTCTGAGCTGACGCACAAGTTCAACTTATATCCTTTCCTGGAAGAAGGTCGGGAGATTGATAAGATTCAGTTTCGTTTTGAAGGAGAATTGTCCAATACTTACCGATATCATGATAGCGGCGGACCAGGCATTACTCAAAGCTACTCGGACGCAGATAACCGCCTGTATTATCAAACACAAGATCCTAAGCTCAACCTAGCAAGCCAGCGCGTTGAGGCGAACCGCACGGGCTTGTACAATACGAAGTTGGCGCAAGCCCGCCATGTAGAGTGGTTTAGCAACCAAGAGATGGCCAGTGGCCTGCCACAGGTTCAAGGTAAAATCATCGGCTATCAGCCGGATAATACTAATGAGCTGCCCTTTACCGGATATAAAATGCAGGGTGAGAAGATTGGAGCATTTGCCATTACCGCGCCCGATGGCACAACCTACCATTACAGCTTGCCAGTCTATAATATAGAAGAATATAATTTTAGGGGCGTTACTGGACAGGAAGCAGCCAAGTATGCTGAGATAAGCAACGCGAACCGTTACGCGACTTCCTGGCTGCTTACCAGCATCACCGGTCCTGACTTCATAGACCGTGGTGTCGTTGGGCAGTTAGATAGAGAGGATCTAGGCTACTGGGTAAAGTTTGATTACGGCCGGTTAACCACGAGTTATAACTGGCGCTTTCCCTACGTAGGCTATACAAAGGAGGACGGCTATTCTTCCTACAGCAAAGGCCGACGGGAAACGTACTATCTTAACTCTATTCAAACCCGTACGCACACGGCCCTGTTCTTCAAGGATATTCGCAAGGACGGGCGGGCCGCTTATCGGCGCTCCTCCACTAACAGTGTGATTCCAGGCATGAAGGCCACTGATGAGGTGCATCCTGCCTCTAGCCTGCTGTTGCGCGAAATTGTGTTGCTGAACAACGCAGATTACGATGCGCTGCGTAACCAAGGATTCGGGGCCACCTCGCAGGCTGGTCGCACCGCAACCGCAACCTACTTGAATGCTCCGCAAGGAGTGGCTACTTCTGTCACTTCTTCGCTAGAGGACTTGTATGACGTGTATGATATTGCGCAGAACAGTTCTTTTCGCTCTTTTCTTGATCAAAAAGCAATTCGGCGAGTCGTATTCAACACGTCCTACCAGTTGTGTCCAGGAACGTTCAACTCGTTCGATAATGCAGCCATGCCACCGAACTTAGATGGCACTTACCTGTATGCCAATCGCCTCGGTAAACTCACGCTGAACAGTGTCAGCTGCTATGCTTCTAACAACCAAAAGCTAATGCCGGATTTTCGATTTGAGTACAATTCCCCGAATCCCGGCTATAATAGTGACTATTGGGATGGCTGGGGTGCGTATAACAGTAGCGGATATTATACCCATGCCGCTACGAATAGTGATCCTACTGCTTGGCATCTGACTGACATTGTTACGCCTTTGGGCGGACGAACAATCGTCACTTATGAAAGTGACAATTACTCCTCTATTAGTGGTGAGCCCATTTTGCAGCGTGTTCCAATCACTGGCTTCTCCACGAATGGCTATGATGCTACTCATGGCTTCATTACAATCAACACGAGTGCCATTGCACCTTATAATCTTAACTCATTATTAGCCAATGGTGCCCAAGTTACCATTAAGGACCTCGTAGTAAAGCAGAAAGGATCTTGCTGGGATGCTGGAGGAAGCTTCGTAACGGAACGGGAGTATGCTATTTCACCGACGCAGCAAGTACAAGGCGTAGCAGCCAACGGGTTTGTTATTACCCGACCATCCGTTTATGGAGGACACGGCAATTCGTTTCAGGGTTGCGGTACATGCACGTGGTCGAGTATCAGTGGCTATCTAGAAGTTCGTATGCCCCAAAAGCAGGGAGGGAACGTACGGGTGGCCGCAATCACAGCACGTGATGAAGCGAATAACGAGTACAAGACGCTTTATCGGTACACAGTAGACGGGACTACACAAGGGGCCTCATCCGGTGTAGTTGCTCAAGAGCCTGCTTTCATCAGTACGGTGGAATACCCTTTCTACCACTTATTTGATTTTCCTAGCACCAGTGTCCTTTACAACAAAGTGCACGTACTGGAAGGCATCCACAGCGATGGTTCATACGCAAGCCGGACAGAGTACACCTTTACAACACCGCGTTCTGATATGGTGCAGGTACGTAATACAACAAGTGAGGTGCTCAGTACCCCGGATAAGTTTACCAGTTTCTTCTCCAAAATCAACAATGCAAAGCGCTACTATTACGATGTAGAAAGCCATACCTTAGAAATCGGGCGGCTAGAACGCATTCGGCTGTTTGATAAGGATAATACTCAGGTAGGGCAGTCCCTTTTTGAATACACCAGCTCATTACCCAATAATCAAGGCCTCTACACAACCGGATCGATTTTATCAGAATTTGAGCGAGAAGGGACATGTACTACTGGTCCTTGCCCACCTTCTTATTTCAAGTACATCCGAACAAACAAAACGTACTACCCTAATGTACTGAAGACAATTCGAACTACGAACAATGGTATATCTACTACAAATCGCAACACAGCTTGGGATTTTATCACTGGGGCAGTACTTGAAACTATTAGCGAAGATGCACTGGGCAACTTCTACAAAGCCGTTGCAGTTCCAGCCTATACCCGTTATCCGGCCTTGCGCTCCAAAGCGGAAAATGCAAGCAATAAGCATGTACTAAGCCCAATAACGGAATCGTCTACGTACAGGGTTGATTCTAACGGAACTCCCCAGGAGTTGATGTTGGCTTCGGCGGAAACATGGTCTAATAACTGGACTCGACGAGTAGTAAACAGTAGTGGGCAATTTGAAACAGCAGGGGCTCTACTGCCTGTTTGGCGTCCTCAGACTGCCTATGCGTGGCTTGCTCAGAGTGCAAGCAGCACTGGAGGCACGCCGCTTGCCGCGTTTACCAGCTTCAAGTGGGAAGCGGGAGCTACGCAACACCCTGCTTGGCAGAAAGTAGGTGAGCTAACTCGTGTTAATGAATATTCCGCCAGTGCTGAAATGCGCGATGTATTAAGCAGCACTTCGTCAGCCATCAAATTTGGGTATGGTCAGAGCCATGTAATCAGCCAGGTAAGCAATGCTCGGTATGGCGAATTTGCGTATTCTGGTGCTGAAGACGGAAGCTCCACCTCCCCATTCTTTGGAGGAGAAATTTCTGGTGCACAATCCAGCTCTACCGAGGTAAGCCATACGGGACGCTACAGCCTGAAGCTATCAGCAGCAACTCCGAAAGGATTCGTATTCACTACTCCTATTGGAGAGCAAGAAGGCGTAAAAGCAGGACGTTCGTACCGAGCAGCCGTCTGGATACATCGCTCCGATATTGCGCAGCAAAGTGGTCAACTAGTTGCGTCAATTCTAGAGGGGTCTACCACCTCGTCTTTGCTAAACGTAACATTAGCCAGTAACCCGTTAAAACAAGCCGGTGATTGGTGTTTAGTACAAGGCTACTTTACAGTTCCGTCTTCCGCTACTGGTAAACGGTTGGAAGTAAGCTGCCAGACCCGTCAAGGAACCGTATACTTCGATGACTTCCGATTTGCCCCTGTAGACGCTGCTTCCACAGCTATTGTGTATGATACGCAGACCTGGAATCCTGTATTCCAACTTGATAACAACAACTTGTATACGCAACTGGAGTATGACGCCCGTGGGCAGTTGGTAAGGAAATATGTGGAAACCTTATCAGCTACTTCCCCTCGTAAGCTAGTCAGTGAACGACTGTATAACTACTCCCGTGATCGGCAATACACGATTACAGCCACAGTGGGCAGTGGCAATGGCAGTATTACACCAACGGGCGCTTCCACGTTGGGTATTGGTGATGCCATAACAGTGACGGCCACTAGTTCCTCTTGCTCCTGGGCTTTATCACCTACTTTTCAGGTGGATAATGTTTCCTATGGCAGTCCGACTACTCTGACTGATGGTACTCAAATTCGAGTCGAAAATGGCGCCTTGCTGGTTCGCAACATCGCGGGAAACCATGCCGTGCAGGTGAACTTCACGGATCTGGGCTACATGGAACGTGGTACCTGGTTTGAAGCTTATTGTGAAACGAACAGCATTGGCTGCTATACAGGAAATTCTATTTGGTTACAAGCAGATGGTTGCGGTGGCTACGTGAGTCAGGAAATTCGACCGGCTAGTAGCTTGCAGTGTACGAACCCACCTGATAGTGATTGTGACCTAAACCATAATTGATGAACTACTCTTTCTATATATTGTACGCAATGAAAGATGCGTTAATTAGTTCTAGGCAGTGGGTATACGGGCTTATCGCCTGTTTGTGCCTGTTTGCCTGCCGAAAAGAAGAGCAGACGCCCACAATCATCGTGACAGGAAAGGTAGAATTGGTAGACGAGTTTGGCATCCCCCCGACCGCTATCAGTGGTATTCGCATTGATGGAATTCAGGTAACGGCGACGACTTCCACGGCCAGCTATACTACCACGACCCAGGCGAACGGCACCTACTCCTTGTGCACAGTCGCGGGCGTGCAGACGCTCACCTTCGCAAAAGAGTACGTTGGCACCTATAAGCTGTTGGAGCAGTCAATTACCGCCGCGCAGGAACTCCCCGTCGTCCACTTAGGTGTCCAAGTACTGCGCGGTGTAGGCGCTGTGACGCTGACGAAAGGCGCCGATGCCCTTTACATTGAAGGAGTGATGAACCAAGAAAATCGGGCTGGGCTTCCCCCTACTAAACATCGCTTGTTCTTTCGCAATGGGCCAGTTTCCGCCACCAACTACGCCTTGACAGTAGCCGGAGAGACGAATGTGGGAACTGACCAGTTCTTTGAGGTAATTCCATACACACAGTTACGTGCTGCTGGATTGTTACCCGATACTCAGATTACTCTAATTGCGTACGGAGATAACTCATTTGCAGACACCTACATGGATCCGGTGACGCGATTGGTTATCTATCCAGCGGTAAATGAGACAGGATCAAACTATGTATCCTTTTCTTATTGATTGATCAGTTGTGTGCTGAGTCTGTAGACCTTGTCTTGGCCGTCTCGCGAAATTGGATGTGGCTGTTGCAGGAGAGTGACCTCCTCCCATTTGTTGGACCGACCGAAACTGGCCTCGGTTAAAAGTTTGGTACAGAAGTTAAGTGAGCGGTTCCCAACGGCGGCCATTACAAGCTGAAATCCTGCATTCAGCGGTTTCCAGGGAGGTTTGTTCAGTGAAACGAACCTATAAATGAACAAGTGAGCCAACCATCCACCAAACGGGCAACTGGCAACAAAACCAGCCGATTTGGTTCAGAAAACTTGTTCATCAATCAAAGTACAGTTAACTCGTCTATTACGACGAGTTAACTGTACTCTGGCGCTAGAATATCAATTGCAAACACCTGTTTATCAAGGTATCATTCCCTATTAATCCTAGGGCAGTGAGGCGGCTGCTGAGTTAGCCAATTAACCTCTGTACCAAACTTTTAACCAAGGCCAAGAACCCCTGTAAGGCAGGGCAAGCCGAGTTTTAATACCCTTATCTAGCTTTCTAGGGTCCTTAACCTTCAGCCTTCCAAGCCGTGTCTATTTGCTCAAAGTATTTATCCAAGAGCGCATAAGCTGCTTGTGTGGTGATTACTTCGTCCTGCAGTTGCCAAGCAGGAGGTATCGCGTTGCGGTTGCGCTGAAGCAGTTTGTTAATGCAACGCTTGACTATCACCGCGTCAAAAGGGCCTTTCATTTCTTCAATAACATCCAAGCAAGCGACCATCGCCTCCCCAGGGTCTTGTCTTTGCAAAAGGAATCGCACGAAGAAGGTTAAATGGGCAGTGCAATCATAGGCTGCACAAGGCCATAAAAAATTCGAACTGTGGTTGCTATTCTCTGGTGCAGTGGCTGCACGCATAAGAAGCTTTAGCACCCGTGGGTCCTTAGCGAGTCCAAAAATGTCGGCTACATGGTGTTTGGTTACCTGATTGGACGACTTCAGTAAAAGCTTAGAAAGGAGTGGTAATGCTTTTGGCCAAGGGTGTTGCAATGCCTGCAAAATCTGCTGCAATTCCTCCGCTAAGGCAACATTACTCTCTGCGTTGGCCTTATGAAGAGATTGGCGTATTTGCTGGAGAGGCGTTTGCTTCTTATTAGACATAAAAGACAGGGGTGTGCACTATACTTCTCGCCAAAGTACCACATTCGAGTGTCAGGGGCAGTGGGGAAGAAAACCGCACTGATTCCCAGACGGGGTGTATAACTAACATTATGCTAATCAACTTATTCAGGAAGTGTAGTAAGATTACCTATCAGACAATACTTTAAAATATCATACTTCGTAGTCTAATAAGCTCCGCTCTATTTGTATTTTACTTCCTCCGACTGTTAAGCCGGTTGTGAGTGCATGAATGATTCCCGCGTGGACTGCTAAAAAACAATACTCTTGAAGCGTAGCAGCTTGTAGATTACTCGGAATAGTTCGGTACCACTTCTCCTGATCTGGCGTTGTCTTCAGGGTGACAATGGTCTGAGTCGATACCCCCCACGCTACCTGCTCAGCAGTGGGAATTGGTACATGAATGGTCACCCATTTTTCTTTGCGCTTTGGGTCTGAGCGCTGTCGATAATAAACCCGGATGTCCGTGATGCCTCCATTGAAAACAAGTTGAAAAACGACTCGCCAATCGTCTCGTTCAGAATGATTAGCGGCGTTGGTTGCTCGCAGGAGTAAGCCAGAGAGCGAAGTAGTCAGCACCACATTGTCGACTGTATCAAATAGATCAATTACCAGCGTGGTATTGCCGTTGATAGAGAAATGCATTGCTGTCGTATAAGTAAAAGTTATGTTAATGATGCATGATTGGGTTGGGTGCCAGTCGCACGTATTCTTGAGGTACAGTCCATACCTCTGGAACGAGTGCGCCTTGTCCCTTTTGAATTGAGGAAGAGGTTGTAGTACTCCCATACCAGATGGCAATATGATCCTCCGGCACGTAGTTGTCTCCATAAACCCCCACGACAACTCCCAGCAAGCCATTACTCTCCACTAAGTCTCCACGCTTGAAGGCAATAGCCATTTTCTGAATTGGTTTGCTTTTCTAATAGATACTAAAAGCAGACAAAAGTCAGAAATGAATTGATCTGACAGCTTGTCTGGATCCTTAAAAAAGTTGCTTAACGTAATGTTGCTTATACCCGCACTCTTGGAAAAGTGGTGAGTTTCGGCCTTCTACCAGAGCATGGAAAATTCGGCACTTTTCAAAGTAAACCTCTTAAAATTTATCCGTCAAATCCTACCTATTTCTGGGTTAACAACCGCATGGTCTGGATTAACCAATCTTCCTCTGGGCGTAAGTGAATGATGGGGCTCACTCCTTTGCCCTCATACTGTATTTGATTAGGGAGGCGTAGCGTCGTTGAATTTAATTGAAGGTGTAGACAGGGAGTCGGCACTGAAAAAACATTGCCATACCCGACGTAGCCGCCTGATGGCTCCCCGACTAGCAGCGTTTTGGTCGAGTTTTTCGCCCAGAAGAGCAAGGTTTCGCAGGAAC
>Ga0210040_10007686_pt1 | contig 12971 bp, 15 predicted proteins | sample CryGeyCG12114_NA_FD_185462 | JGI IMG/M metagenome (GOLD analysis project Ga0210040, IMG submission 185462) | Groundwater microbial communities from aquifer - Crystal Geyser CG19_WC_8/21/14_NA (SPAdes) (version 2) | ecosystem: Environmental > Aquatic > Deep subsurface > Groundwater | place: USA... | reverse complement strand
GATAAAACCCATTTGGTATTTTGACCGCAAAGGCGAGAAATCCGAGGGCCAGAAGGACTGGATCCGGACCTCGGTCTTCTACCTTGAGCCTACAAGAAATGGCCGTGTCTACAGCAAATGGGACCCATACTACGTTCGCTCCTTGACACGCTTTAGTGACAAGGGTCTTATTCCTCCTCTAAGTGAGCAACAACAAGAGGCCATTCAAGTCCTCGAAGATTACTGTAACCGCTTTGCGTTGCACATGATCCTTGAGGTCGGAGACATACAGTTTTTGAGCAACAATCATATCTTCCATGCCAGGACGGCTTACAAGGATCACGCTCCACCACTACCACGAAGACATCTTATGAGACTTTGGCTTGCGACACCGGAGGGTGAGGGTGGCTGGAAGCTTCCATTCATTGATAGCGATGAAAAGAAGAGAGGCGGTGTTCAAGTCAACGACAACCCACCTGTATGTCCTCTTGACGCTGAGTAAAAGCATGAAACGGTACGTAAAAGATTGTGACACATATTACCACTACTTCACTTTCCAGCCTCACTACGTACACGTCCATGTCCACGTCGATTGCTGTTGTGTGTGTTCGTCATATAGCACTTCTGTGCCGAACCATCAAATTTTCATAAACCAACGCCCTGTGTTTCATCCCACCGATTTGTATGCTCAGCCTTGTCTTCTCGGCCGACTCGGTCCCCGCATCGCGCCCCTCGTATCGATTGACATGTGGGGTAATGAACCTGGGGTACGTTGACAACATCCGAGGTTGTTCACATTCTGGATACGAATCGGCTGACGTGGTGTCGGAGTATCATGCCTCCAGTAGCCCGACCGTTGGCTATACCATACATGGGTGTACGTGTGCAAAGTCCCAGGCCTCCTGGTTCCTCCAGCACTTCGCATTGTCAGTCTCAACCAACCAAAACCATTACAGTATTCTATCACCATGACCGAAACGCCCACCCAGTTCAAGACCGCAGTCGTCACAGGAGGCTGCAGCGGCATCGGCCTTCATCTAGTCCAACACCTGCTAACAAAGCCTCACTGGCGGGTTGTGGTCGCCGACATCCGCCCTGATGCCTTCACGGCCATCGAGCCCACTCTCGACTCAAGCCGCACGCTCTTCGTCCCCACCGACGTCGCCTCCTGGGACAGCAATGCCGCGCTATTCAAGCAAGCCCATTCATGGTCTGACGGCCGCATCGACTTCTTCGCCGCGAATGCCGGCACCGCCGACAAGGAGTCCATGTACTCAGCCATGGACCTCGAAGCCGAGCCGGCCAAGCCGGACCTGGTGTGCCTGGACGTGAACCAAATCGCCGTGTTCTACGGTATGAAGCTGTTCATTTACTACGCGCGCAAAACGCAGCAGGGTCTCAAGACCGCGGGGGGCTCCGCGCCCTTCAACCCCAAGATGGTCATCACGGCCAGCTGCACGGCGCAGTACCCGTTCTGCGTCGCGCCGCAGTATGCGGCCAGCAAGCACGCAGTGCTGGGCTTAACCCGCGCCGTGGGTCCGGTTCTCCACGCCCAGGACAACATCGCCGTCAACTGCATCTTGCCGGCGTACCTGGACACGGGCCTCACGCCGAGTACCTTGACCAAGGCGTGGCCGCCAGAGTGGGTCACGCCGACGAGCACGACGAGCAGGGCGTTTGAAGAGCTGATCGACGAGGAGGGCAAGGTGGAGCAAGACGGCAAAAGCGATGGCGTGGACGGCCGGGTCAAGGTCGCGCAGTCGGTCGAGTGTGTGCTGGACAGGCTGTACTACAGAGAGTCCGTTCCGTTCCCCGATGAGAGTCAGAAATTTCTTATCGACGAGGCCGTTAAACTTGATGGGCTGTGGTGGAAGGCGCTGACTGGGTTGTTGGAGAGTGGAGGGGTCGGCGTCAAGCAGGGAGGTGTGCAGAGTGTGTAGAATAGTATGCGCGAGGGGAGTTCCGATAGTGACAGTATTTGTTCTGTCGGCTGCTTGTCTTGCGGCTGCCTTTCCGGCATACGGTCGCTGCAAATCGAGGGATCACTCCTTGGATATAAGCTATCGTGCTCACCGCAGATAAGTGTCAAGGATGTGAATTCATAGCATTTCTGGGGGCCTGGCACACTTCCACTGGAGTCAAGATCTTTCGTTCTACCACTTGTCTGGAAGTCCGCCAGGCTGAGCCGGTTCACAAGACGCTTCGTACGTCAGCTTGACAATCTAATGTGCAAGTCATTCACCTCATGGCGATCGGCTGCGACGCCCAAAGCGGTGCGACGGTCTCCATAGCCCTCTCCGTCACCGCCTTGACTCTATCTCTGAGCACGGCGTTAGCGCATTCGACATCCAAATTCTCCAGCCACACTTTCGCGACGTGCTTGTCGACCTTGATCTCCAGGCCCGGCACTGGTATACCCATCGCCGCGAGCCTGGCACGCTCTTCCGTCTCAAGTGTCTCAATGTCTTCTTCGTCTTCATCGTCTGGTTCCGTTTCCGACTCGGCCTTTGCGGCAGCATCTCCGTCCTCGGACTTATTTAGCTTCTTCTCGTCTTTGAAGTTCTGCAATCGAGGTGTCTCGATTGGCGTGATTCCATCGCCGAATTGCTCTTCCAAGAACATGCATAGGCGGGAGAAGCGGTCTTCGGGGCTCAGATTGGCGTGCCAGTTCCGGGGTTTCGAGTCGCCGTTCGTCTCGCCATGACTGTGTGAATGCGACGATTTACTGGACGAATACTTGACTGCTGCAGGACTGCTTTCGACAGTCATCAATACTGCCATAACGGCGTCTGCGATACCGTCGTTCATGGTGTTGCCCTCCCACTCCAGCTCGATTTGTTTCTCTCGTCCAGACCATTTCAGCGTGACGCAGCCCATGATCAAATACGTCCTTGGTGGTTCCGCAACGATCTCTTCATCTGCTTCTTCTTCTGCTTTAGCGGTACGATTTTCTAGCTTCACCTGATGGCTGCCGTTTGCGTGACCATTCTTTTCGCTCTTGACACGGTCAATCTCGTCGATGCTGCCGAAGGTGCCTTCTAGCGCCCACTTGATCAGGTCGATTGTAGCACATGTCAGTGTAACATGCTGCCGACATAACACTGTCGTCGTGGTAAGACCCGCATACTCTCTGAGATCTTCTGGGGCCATTAGGCTCAGTTTGAAACCGTTCTGCACCAAAACACCGCTCACGACACGGGAATCTTCAGCGTCCGCGGCCGTTGGTGGAGGAATCTGCGCTAGCCTTCCCACGACCTTTGCAACCTTGTCTTTGCGGAACGCAATGCGAATTTCAGCACCGTTTTCAGGACTGTACACCTTCGTCTGATGTGCGTTAGGGTTGTTGGAGATCCTTCGGGAATTTAGATCCAGCAGTCGCGAGCGCAGTCTCGCACCTTGTGAACGCTCACCGTGTACTAATATTACGTGAGGTGTCGCGACTTGTTCGATGAACTCGACGTTCTCAACACCAGTGACATGTGCAGCGAATTGGAACTCCTCAACACTGCATCTTCGGGGGATCATGACGACGTCATCACCCTCTCGTGTCTTTCGGCCCATCGGTGCGTTGACACCCTGATTGCCACGATCCATGATTGCCGGAATAACATCTGGCTCGGAAAGAATCGTTCGTGCCATTGTGCCCTCGACGTTGTAACCAGTCATAACTACGCCATTTCGTTGGTCTGGAGCCCATCTCTCGAGTAGTATGCGAGACATTCCAGATTGAAGCATACCAGGGGAGGCCAGCATCACACAGCCTCCAGTATCATCAAACCTGTCCAAATTTCGTAAGCTTCTGACGAAGCGGAAGTCCCATGGTCCCGCACTGACACCCTTCGCATTTCCACTTGCTTCAGCTTCTGCCATACGCTCTCGGAAGATGCGCTTAATGTTGTCGTTCATCGCGTTGATGTATGTTTGATATACAACCAAGCACTTGCGAGCAATATTTCCAGTGTAATATATGGGGATTTTCTGGAACTCTGGGTGTCGTTGCCAGTAATCCTCCAAGATCAGAAGTAACTCTTGAGCCCGACCAAGCGCGAAAACAGGCATCAGCACTTTGCCACCACGGTTCAGTATGTTCGATACTCCCTTGAGGAGTGCTGTTTCACGCTCGGATCTGGGTGGTGCACTGCTGATACCAAATGTGGACTCTGTGATAAGGACGTCAATCTTGCCGACTACTGATGGATTGGGCACCTCGGCAGCAACCAGATGCCTATCCTGCTCTCTCGAGTAGTCTCCTGTAAAGAATATGTTGAGGCCGGCTATGTTGATAAGAAACATGGCTGCACCGAGGACGTGGCCGGCAGGGTAAGGTGTTATTCGTACGCCAGAGATGGTATGAGTAGTGTAGAAGTCGATGGTCTCGATTTGAGGCAGGGTAGCCAGATGGTCGGCTTCTGTATAATTCGAAGCACGTGCCTCGGAAGTAGAGGATGTGTTGGCAACGCGTACCAGATCTTGTATAAGCCATTTGTATATTGCTTTTGTTGGATGTGTCATGAACACGCGACCCTTGAAGTCAGTCTTCGCTAGGACGTATGGTAGAGCAGCTGCATGATCGAGATGAAAACTAAAGACCCATTTGGTTAGCCTAGGTTACAGCCCGCGTAATACTTGGTGAATAGGGCGGCAGGACGAATGGTCAAACAAGTGTGGGGAGAGAGGGTAATAGAAGTGATTGTAGAATGACATTGTATTGGTTTGCTATAGGTACATGGCGGCATCGACTCCTGTCTGATTTACTACTGGCGCATAAGTCCATCGACGTGTCCGCAAACTCAACGCAAGCTACGATCAAGTTTGCGCACATCGCGCTGGACTCGCCGTACTTTGGAGGTCTACCGCCACAAATGACTCGAGGGAAAGGAAAGTGGTTCACGTACTGGCTGATGAGTAGGATGTCGATAGTACTAAGGTCGAAGTCGTCAAAGTATGGCATAGCGGACATGCCTTCCCTTCCAGTATGCATGCCTGCGTCGAGCTAGAGTATGTTAGACTTGAACCTCAGCAGCATGGAGACCCTAACATACCATGATTGTCTTGCCCTTGTACTGGAGAATGTGACAAGACCGACCAACCTCCTGGCATCCACCAAGGCCAATGAAGACCAATTCATCTGAGGGGTCAACAGGCACATCATCTTCGACTGCGTTCATGGCCGCCGCCTTTCTTTTTGTTGCCATCTTTTCGTGTATCGAAGCAGTTTTGAAGGATTAGTCGCAGCGCATCTTGTGCAAGGGTGGTTCGTCGACGCCCAAGTCTGATCAGATAGGATGGAGATCTACACGGTCACTTCCCGCAAGAAGGGTATTTCTTGCTTTTATATTTCTGATCAGGTTGACGGGTAGATGTGAAGTAGTAAAGAAGACAGCTTAGTCGCAGTCCCCAGGATCGCCCATACACTGCATGACAGCAAACTTGCCAAGATCTCACGTGACATGCTCAGCAGCGTGATGAATCTCAGGCTGCGGAACGAACCTTCCATTTATCCTGCAAGCAAACGCACGACCACAGTTCAAGCCGCGAATCGCGAATACTATCGGAACACTGGAATATGTCTTAGGAACGTCCGATAGGGATGCGGAGACAAGATACAGATAAAGTCGAGCACTCGCGCTCGCCTGACCACCGCGGCAGATCACTCTAGAGTACTGCCCTCAAGGTCATCTCACCATGAGTACATCCAACACCATGGCGCAACCCCCGCCACCAGGGCAGCGTCCTCCTTTCAATCCGCAGCAACCTCCGTACCAGCGCGACTTTGTAGCTCCAAATGGCAGGCCGAGCCCTTTCAGTCCTCAGTCCCCGCAGATGAACATGACATACTCCTCACCATCACCTCAGCAGCAGTATTCACCACAGCAACAATACAACCAGCCTCCTGCTGCAAAACGACCACGACTCTCTCCAGAGGTTCAGTCACCATTCTCGCAGGGATTCTCACCAGTTGTGGGGTCGCGCCCATCACCGATGGCTTCCAATACTGGTATCAATGGAACAGGACCTCTCCCACCAAAGGCTGGACTCATGGCGCCGCCGCAGAGGCCAGCTGAGCGGCAGCAAGAAGATAAGAATTTTACCGACGTCCTATCCGGCACAGGTATCAATATCGAAGAAGAGGCACAAAATCTGACAAGATCGAATTTCTATAGCCAGGGTCCTCAGCAAAGCTTCCAATACCAGAACAACTCTTTCAGTCAAGGATCCGGCCTAGGTCCTTACGATGGTCAGACGAACGGGGACGGCGGCCGTGATGGCTTTCCACCAGTCTCGGAAGAGGAACAGGCGCAGCGGACGCGAGAAAGATCGGATTGGGAGGCTAGCAGACACGCACAAAATCCTCTGTGGGACATGTTCTTGTATGGTGGGAACCTGAATGATAAAGTGCGGCAAACGAGTCACAACGAGCATCTGCAGGACCCACAGATGGGAGTTATGGTCAATACACAGAGACATGCACCACCCCCGATAGTACGTGTCAACGGGCTCGAAGGAGCTTCCCGCGTTATCGACCGAGGGCAATCGTTCTTGGACACTAGTGCTAAGGGCGAGAGATTGTCGGAGATTCTAAAGTTGGTCAGCCTGGCTACAAAGTCTCGCATGACCGGCCTTCTAAGCGCATCCGCAAGATTGTCTCATGAAAGGTGCCAGAATTCGAAAGGTAAAATTCCGGAAGATTGGGCAGATATTGCTGTTCCTGCGCGGACTACGGATGAGAACACAGACAGCATTTCCGGCCCTCCTCCGGGTATTTCTCTAAAAAGTATGTGTCTAGTGTACATGACGGTGAGCGCAGCTGACTGTTCTCAGGAACTCATTTGCAGGTAGACGATGAACTACCAACCGCGCTCAATACTGTGCCGGCGATTCACAAAGCTGTAACCATTTTCCAAACAGCTTCCGATACTGCCCGCAAAGCAGAAGAGCGCCGAATTGCTAAGCGAGCCAAAAGAAAGGCTGCGCAGAATCCAGACAACGCAGAGGCTGCGGCCGAGTCAGAGGCAGCCGATGCCGCCCTGGTCGCGGCAATCGAAGCTGGCGAAAAGAAGACCACCAAGAAAGAGAAAAAGGCACTTGAGGCAAAATTCTCGGAGCAGATGCAGCGCAAGTCTGCCAACGAGGCGGCTCGTCTGGCAACCTCAACTATGTTTGGACGCTTTGGAAGCAAGAAAAACAAGAGCTATTCCTGGATGACGGGAGGCGCAGGTACTGGAGCGTCGAGCCCAGCTGTGACGCCAGGCAAACTGCCTGCTGCATCGGCTGGCCCATCTGCAGCTGGCACTCCTAGTTCTGCCCGTGCTCCGGTTGTACCGAAACAGAAAACATTCGGCGACTGGGACGAGGAGAAGGACTCTGGTATTCAAGCTCGAGACGTTCTGCTGGTATTGGAGACCGATGGCAAAGCACCAAGATCCTACGTGCGAGGATACAGTGTGCTCGACGGTTGATGTGCATTTTCGTGATTCAGGAGTTGATTGATATTTTAGCTACATCATCGCAAGGCGTTGAGGGACCGTGCGGGTCGAAAAATGTAAAGAATAGGGAGCATGGCGGTCTGCTTCGACATTGTCTGTCGAGTCTGAGGCATCGGTCTTTATGGTAGATGGACCGCGGAAAGCTTTTCCGAACAATAAATATGCGTCAAGCGCTTGTAACAAATGGCAAACCGGCAGTCTTGTACTCACAACGCTTGCACAGTAAGGCTGACAATGATCTGGGCAACGATGCCGTGTAAGCCTGAGTCGTGGCGGGTGCGAGAACTATGCAGCGGTAGCGAAAACATGAAACAAACGCGTACTAAGCGTTTTTTAGTCCGGTCCTGGTCGGAACGATAGATGGTCTCATGGTGCTTGGGGAACCGCCCCTTGAGAACGTATGGGTGTCGAGTCTAAGCAAGAACAATACTCAAGAATGGCTCTAGTTATCGACCGACCGAGTGTTGGCTTCTGAGCTGCTGTAGTGTTCGTGGGCAGTGCGGGTAGGTGAGGAACAAGCCAGGACGAGAACATTGTTGGGATCGGTGTAGAAGTCCGAGGAGCGGAGTGGATTCGATAGTCACGATATTATTGCCAGTGCTGGCCGGCGCATGACGATTTTGGGGGAATACGGGGAGAATATCAGCAATGAAGTGCAGTTCGAGGTGCCGGCGAGGCCAGTCAGTGGCAGTGAGGGCAGGAGGGCCCTTTCAACCTTTCAAGTTGTCCACTCGAGTCTCTTTCGGCGGTTTGAGATTGTTCGGCCTTGGCTGGTTGTAGGGGAGACTCAGAGTGCACGAGGAGAGGTACTCGTTCTGGGTTGTGTGGTCGTCTTGCTGCAGTGGCGCTCGCCGTACAAGTACGGGTATGGGAGGGAGTTGACCGTGCACGCCAGCTGCGCCAACACTCGATCAACCGATGCTGCGTAGTGCCAGCCTGAGTAGCCTATCCGCGCCGAGCATCTTCTGCGGGTCGTCGATTCGTCCGCTAAAGGCGCAGACAGACGCAAGGCCTGGGACGCAAGACGCAAGTGCCCATCACTCAGAGAACCCTCTCTGCACCTCACTTCTGCTCTTCCAAGCCGACATCATCATCAACTCGCACAGTGTTCGTGCTTGACGGTGTTTCGTCTTTGCTGCGAACTTCTCCGTCGTGCCTTGTCTGCACCCCAGGTCATGAACACAATACCTTCTGCATGAGGCCTGGTCCTCGACAAGCACGTTTGTTCCACATTTTCGCCAACTTCGACCACAACCGCCCTCATACAGACATTGCCTTATCTTCACCATTACCAAGCACATTTGAACTACCATCGATCCTCTGACGAGAAAAACGCTGAGAGGCACCTTTGCGTACCTGTCTGACGCTGCCTACGGACTGCTCATGCCTCCGACGATTAGCCACTAAGAACAACAACCTCCACAGATACGACCCGGTCAATGACCACAAGGTCGTGAGCAAAAATGTCCACTCCGTCGATAGCCACCACTACCATTCCTGCCCACCATTCTCAGTACGGGTACATACATCAAATTCCTTACGCTGCAAATACTCGGACATACCCCGCCAATAATAGCCTGCCTGCGCCCCCGAGATTGGCGACATCCTACACTTCTTTGCCCAACAACCTTGCACAATACGCTCATCCACAACCCTCGCCGGTGAGCGTGAAACAACTGTCACATGCGTCGTCAATGGCGCCCTCTCAGTCAACATCGGTGTTGCCTGACCAGCAGGTGAAAAAACAGCAACCGAATTGGAACGAGTTCTACAAGAATGGGGTACCGAAAGAAATTATCGTCATAGACGATGATACACCTACACCACCACCACCACCACCACCACAACAACAACCACCTCAGCAACCGCTTGTGAGGACAAATAGCCGACAACAGTATGATGCATACAACACAACGGCAGGGCGCAAACGAAAAGTTGATCAGGGCTACGACGTAGAGTACCCTGATAGCCCTACATATTCGCACCATCTTGCCAACTATGGCGGAACGTCTTCCTCTGCATCTCTGCATTCAGCAGACAGAACACAGTCTCTACAGACCACAGCACCAACATCGCTTGACTCATACGGGAGTGTAGGTGCTAGCAATTCTTATGAGGATCTCCGGGTCGGACAAAAGAGAAAGAGAATACAACCACAAAAGGAGACAAGAGCACAAGCGAAAAGAAAGCAGCAAGAAGCTAGTGACGCTTTTGCGGATTACGTGCCACCTACAAAGCCACTACGCAAAGCCGGTGATGTCAATGTGCCGGTAATCAAAGATGTAGGTCATGACATGTTTTTAAAGGATAGCCATTAATTACAGCAGACTCTACACAAACACCAGAAGGTGGATGACGACGATGGTCACTATATTGTGAACCCCAATACTGTCATGACTGATAGATGTAAGAAATTGTCCTGCATAGATTTGAGCAATACTAAGACATCATAGATGATATTATCAAACTTCTCGGTCAAGGGACCTTTGGCAAAGTGGTAGAAGCCTATGACAAGAGGAAGAAGACAAGATGTGCAGTCAAAATCATCCGTTCTGTACAGAAGTATCGTGACGCATCACGGATAGAACTGCGAGTCCTCTCGACTTTGGCCCTAAACGATCGGACGAATCGAAACAAATGTATACATCTCCGAGACTCGTTCGATTTTCGGAACCATATCTGCATCGTCACAGATCTGCTCGGGCAGAGCGTCTTCGATTTTCTAAAGGGAAATGGTTTCGTGCCTTTCCCAAGCACGCAGATACAGAGTTTTGCCCGGCAGCTCTTCACGAGCGTTGCCTGTAAGTGATCTGTTCTAACGTCCAAGGGTTTTGGCTAATTCACGCGGCAGTCTTACACGATCTCAACCTAATACACACTGATCTAAAGCCTGAAAACATCCTTCTGGTCAACAACGCATACCAGACATTCACATACAACCGGACAATACCTTCATCTTCACACACGACGTCACGAACGGCACGGCAACGACGCGTTCTTCTGGATAGCGAGATTCGATTGATTGACTTCGGGTCTGCAACGTTCGATGATGAGTACCATTCATCCGTTGTTTCGACACGGCATTACCGGGCTCCAGAAATTATCCTCCAACTCGGCTGGAGTTTTCCTTGCGATATCTGGAGCATAGGATGCATAATTGTTGAATTCTTTACTGGAGATGCCCTGTTTCAGACACACGATAATCTCGAGCATCTGGCCATGATGGAGGCTGTCTGCAATGGCAAGATCGACGCCAAGCTGGTCAAGCAGGTTACCTCTGGGAGAGGTAGCAATGCTAACCAGGCTGCCAAGTTCTTCAATCGTGGTAAGCTTGATTACCCAAACAACGAGACTTCGAAAGCTTCGAAAAAATACGTCAAGGCAATGAAGCATCTTCACGTAAGTCAACCAAGACTTTCATCCTCCTTATGGATGCTGATGATTTCCAGGAATTCATTCCTCAGAACACAACTTTTAACAGGCAGCTTCTCGACCTGCTGCGCAAGATCTTCGTCTATGACCCAAAAAGTCGGATCACTGCCAAACAGGCGCTCAAACACCCTTGGTTCAAAGAGACACTTGTCGATGATGGCACAGAAGCGATTCGGCTCCGAGAAGAACGAACGTTGGCGTTGCAAGCTGGCCCAGACCCGAAGCGACCAAGAGTGTGATTGACTAGACTAATTGGAAGCCATTTACGACATCAAATCTACGATAGCGAAAAAATTAGCACGGTGTTGAGAAAAGCGTCGAGCTCTGGAGAAGTCAGCAACTCCTGTCTGAGTCAAGGTGGGATGCGACAAGTGGCGTTGTCGGCCTTGTCGGCGCATTCTGGGCTGAAGCGAAGGCTAGATGTCTGTCGAGGGACAGGTAGAGAGATAAGTATCGTGCACACCGTATGAAACGAGTGTGCCTGAGGATTTCAGGGCACTGCACATAGTCACCTAGGAAAGAAAGCGTTAGGGACTGTGTGAACATGGCCCTTGACGGCAGCCTTTATCGCGATATCTGCACGGGACAGTGCTATGAATTATGGACAAACAATGAAAATAAGGCTGTATTGAGCCCATGAGCTCTGCGCCCCTTTCTGCTCTGCAATACAGAACCACTACAAAGTGGTTACCTTGAGTGGCCCTCCGAGTCTATTTTGTTTTGATTCGCGGCACCTTAGCCGTAACCCTCGTCTCCAATCCGCGTGTCTCTGCTGCCATTGGTGCCGCGGTGCATAGACCACCATCAATCCACGCTCGGTGTCGGGGCCAGGACCTTGACACCGTGGCTCTAGTCTGGCCTCTCGATGGCGGTTGAAGAGTATCTATGCTGCAGCAGCTGAGACCCGGACAAGATCAAGATCAAGACCATGGCCAAGACCGAGGCTGGCAAGGCTGAGTTACGGTTCATGTCAATGTCAGTGTCAAGTGTCAATGACCGCTACCGTCGCACTTGGGGCATGGACATTCTTTTCGGCTTGTTCCTTCCTCTGGGCTAGCTGGTGCTGCGTCCCTTGCCTCGTTCTCCTGCTTTGCCATCCCTGCCTCTGCCTTTGCCTTTGCCTCTGCCTCGACGGCTTGCGGCGGCGGCGGTGGTGGTGGTACCGGCACGGTGTCGACGGGCTTTGGCTTTACTTTCGCGTCGCTGCTTTCGGAGCACTTCGACGCGAGCACAGGTGTCTTGGGGCAGGAGAAGGCGCGCTAGAGAGGCGGTTTTGCTGTGTGAGTGTGTGCCGTAGTGGTGGGGCAGTTTGGGAGGTTGGGTTGGTCGAGGGGCCATTTGGGGTTGGCTGTTGGGGTCGACTGTGGTGGGTGGATTTGGGTTCTGGGAAGGTTCGTTGGTGTGGGAGGAGGTGCTGGTAGTGGGAGAGGCGGAGGGAAGGGCGAGAGGACACGTATGGATGGAGGGATTGGATGAGGAGGTCTGTTTGTTTGTGGTGTGTTGTGGGTATCGTCACCATCCGACGGATCTTATGGGTAGGGTGGAGGTGAAATATTAAACGTGAATGTTTAACTTGTGTACACTACCTCGGATCGCGTCTCGTTGTCTATCAGCTCGAGTCTGGTGACCATCATCGTGCGATGGTCACCTCAAAATCGACCCGTTGCTGTTAAAGTTATACAGCCCTCTTCGTTGGGCAGTCAATAACCATCACAGAGTCCATCATCGCAGCCATATCCATGCTGAGTTGGTGCACGTCCTGCCATTCTCTGCTGTGCTTAGTTCTGGGTCTTGGTTGATTATTCCGGCGTTAGGGAAAACGAAGGCATCACTTCTTCGATGATGCAACCTGGAAATCCGTTGTCGTCGTCCTCTTCTTCCTCTTCTTCCTCTTCTTCCTCTTCTTCCTCTTCTTCCTCTTCTTCCTCTTCTTCCTCTTCTTCCTCTTCTTCCTCTTCTTCCTCTTCTTCCTCTTGCTCGGCGTCTTCTTCTTCATCTTGCTCGGCTTCGCTCTTGCTGACATGATCGGAATCGTTTGTAGCAAGCGCGTGCACAAAACCAGTAGATCTCATA
>Ga0210040_10007685_pt1 | contig 12973 bp, 10 predicted proteins | sample CryGeyCG12114_NA_FD_185462 | JGI IMG/M metagenome (GOLD analysis project Ga0210040, IMG submission 185462) | Groundwater microbial communities from aquifer - Crystal Geyser CG19_WC_8/21/14_NA (SPAdes) (version 2) | ecosystem: Environmental > Aquatic > Deep subsurface > Groundwater | place: USA... | reverse complement strand
GTATTCCTCACCTGTCATCTTCTTGTATTACGACACGATGGTGAGGCCTTGTGCTGCTCGCCTAACCAAGTCCCCCATCACGCCAACGCCTCCTGCCTCAGTTCCGCGCGCACCGGCATCTCGGGCCTTGTTCTCGCGCCCAATATCTCGGCCGTCATATCCAGCGTGCCCCCGAGATCCCACAACGCCGATGTGTGCAGCGTGTAATGCACGGTCTTCTTCCCCTTCCCGCCGTTGCCCTTGGTCGCATGTCGTGAGAGGGAGGTGAAGTACCACGCCCGGCATGTCGTGACTGTGCTTCCAAGATCGCTGTAGCAGGCGGCGGTTTCCCCTGCGTCCCGGGAAGAGTGCTGGAGCGAGGCCATGTCGTCCATGTCGTCGAGCATGGTGGTCGCCAGCACGTCGTATTGTTTCAGGTCCCAGAGTTGTGACGCACTGGGGCCGGCGTGCCCCCGTCCTCCTCCGGTCGAGAAGCGCGCGTACGCTTCGATGGCGAGGAGGAGCTGGCGGACGGGGATGCGGGTTTTGCGCGCGGTTTTGTTGATTACGCATAGAATCGATGGCGTGAGTACCTCGTTTTTCGGGCGTCCGAGGCGGCGGACCAGGTCGAGACAGCGACGGCGGAGAGGGCGAGGCTGGGCTTCTGACCGGGAGGCTTGCCATGTTGCTACCCAGTCTATACGGTCGAGTTGATTTTGGACTGCTGGTGGGAACGGGGAGGACGCTGGGAGTGCTGCGGTGCCGGATGGACTGGCGACAGCACGGTAGAAGGCCTCAATGCGCCAGACGACCAGGTGCGGGATCACGGCGTGCAAGGAGGGCGCCGTGGCCAAAGACCGAGTAGGAAGTTCTCCGGAGGGCGGTGGCGAGAAGGCTTGGGATAGCAACTGGGTTCGTGCTGGGTCTGGCGTAGTTGAGAGCTGGCCTCGAGGAGGTGTATCCGGTGGTATTGAATGCAGGCCAAGGGACCGTCGTGGCGTGTCGGGACGCGGAGAGCGACCTGAATGAGGACGTTGAGACGAAGGATAGCGGCCATCGACACATTCGAGGCCGCTCCGTGGTGCGTCGGAATGTTCCCAGGTTGTCTGATGGACAGCTCGTGGTTGAGGCTGAGACGAGGCCCCACTGTCGGTCTTGCCGTGCAGTCTTGATGCGTGTCGACCACTACTTGCCGGATCGAGGGAGGACACCGTCGATAAGGAAGGTGCTGATGGGAGCAGCGCTGATGGGGAAGTCGCTGATGGGTTTGTCACCCCTAGGTGTCGTCGTTGTAATGATCCATCATCTCCATGGGTCCAAGAAAACGCAGAAAGAACGGATACGTTGCGGGAGAGGGGAGAGAGCTTAGAAGTGGCACGCGTGGTTGCTGTAGACATTATGAATTCTGCAAGCCAACAATTCCTCAAGAGAAGACAGCAGTGTATGATCAAAGCAGCGACACAAGACAAGCTGGAAATATGAGGATCTTTTTGTTTTCATCTCGACACGACTCTTCATATGCCACTCGACAGGTCCTCAACCAAAGACGATGAACCAAACCGCTGGAAAGGAGTACCAGTCTGGTACGCTTGGTAACTAGTGAAAGTTGAGAACGTTGTCCATTTTCCGATATCGCTACAGAGGATGATTGTCAACAATGATACACATTAGCGGTTGCTCCCCAAGCGCGCTCGCTTATACTCCCTTGCCATGCCATGGAAATAATTGCTCTGGGTTTATGACCTCAAGCCCAGCAACAGGCTCGTGCCCTTTCCACCACTGCCGTTGCTGCCATGTCCATCTCCACCACCTGGTAAGTAAGTGACATTTGGGTTGTTTGCCAGTGTCTCTGCAATGTCGCGACTGGCTTCGATTCTTCTAATCTGGATCAGACCATCACCTGCCTTAGCGACGGCTTTGCTGATTATATCTGCTGATTCTGCTTCACCCTCGGCACGAATAACATTGGCCTGTCTCTCCTGCTCTGCCTTCTCGACAATGAACCTTGATCTCTCTGCATCTTGTTGCGCAATTTGCTTTTGCTCAACGGCTCGTGTGAATTCGCGACCGAATGTCATGTGTGTTATTGAAACATCCTCGAGTGCGATATTAAATTCTTGTGCTCGGCGTAGCAGATCAGTTCGGATGCGATTTGATACAGCTTCTCTCTGAGTGATAAGTTCTGCCGCGTCGAATTGTGCGACGATTGACTTGAGGACTTCGTTACCGATGGATGGGAGGACTCTCTCATCGTAATCTTGACCGAGATTCTGTGGCGCCATTAGCCTTTCTTGTTATTTCGCGAAACGAGACGAGAGCTTACCTGGTAAATTTTCGGTAGGTTCTGAACCTCTGGTCTGTGTAGCACTCTCAGAGTCAAGCTAACCATCTGCATATCTTTGGAGCCAGTCGTCGTGCTGATGTTTCTGGGCTTTGTCCTGACATCGTAGATGATGGCCTTTTGTAGCCATGGGATGAGGAAGTGTGTGCCCTCATTCACGACTTGCTCTCGAACTCCAGATAGACGGTCGAAGATAACTGCTCGGCTACCACCCTTCACATCGTACAATGCAGCCTGGCCAACCGAGACTGCGACGAATACGGGTACCGCCCATCTTGAAATGGTGCTGAGGATGTTGGGAGCCGCCATTCTTATTCGAGTACGCGTGTAGGGTGACGAAGAAGTGCAGGAGGTGGTCTGGTAGATGTTCACTGGTTGTGAATACTTCAGTAGCGATAATTCAATGATGTCTTGATTCGTAGAGTCGCCTTCCGCCAAGACCCGCAAGCTCCTCCGCAAGCTCCCTTCGCCGACAACGTCCAAATCTTGCTTCAACTGCGACAACGACGTTTCTTCGAATCTGCACACTACTCGTCCTCGATTTCACGAATCCACAATGAGAGCGACACCCAGCCTGCGGATGCAGGTCACACGTATCCTTCGTTCAGACCACTTCGACCCGAAGAATGGCATGTACGTAGCCTGCGCGTCCTCCACTGAGCTATCGTTGGCAATAGCAAACGTGTGAACAACCTTGCTAACTATTTTCTTCCAGCTATATGGGCCCGTGGGGCAACCTTGGTCAGTCCATCCATGCCACAGCCCGCGTTACTCGCACTTGAAAGTCGCCTTGGATAGTCCTGAATCGATGGCATTTCTTCTCTCACGATAGTTCTAACCACCGTCTTTACAGGCTCACCACCTCAGAAGGGAATCACCTCTTACGCTCTCTCTCCGAACAGACAGCGAGCCATGGGTGGTGTCATGAGCGCAGCCATTTTCAACACATACCGCAGAACGAAGCACCAAATACTCTTTTGGCTACCACCTATGGTCCTTGCGTACGCTGCCACTCAGTGGTGTATCGAAAGGTACGAATACATAATTCACAAAAGTCAAGCAATATATCAAATGGCTGATACAATGCAGGAATGAGTACTTGAACTCCAAGCCCGGTCGTCTGCTGGATGTTGGTAGTGAAATGGACAGCGTCAGTTCATAAGCAACAGATCCCCCAACCGCCATCAGTCGAACAAAAACGAGCGAATTGTACATATGTAGCATGAATTAAAGTATTTCGAACATCCAAGTCACCGCCTCGCAAATGGCACCACACCCGGGCACAACGTTCCGCTTCTAAGCCCTCTGGGGCTTATCTCTGGATTCATTTGACGTTTCTCAGGAAGTGTCATGCCACGTCCACTGGTCATAAAAACCCTCGCAAATTATGTAGATTCGAATCAACGAGCGACCGCAACCCTTGTGATGCCGAAAGATTGTTCCTGTAGTTCGTGGGGTGTGGAACACAGGTTTGTTACAACAGCTGGGATGGCAATACCGGTGGATATGAAGCGCAGTGCTTTTGTTGTAGTGATGTATATGAAACCGTTTCCTCGGAGAGATATTTGGTTATCCGGGGCCAATCCTAGGCATGTCGTGATGCTCACTGAGACCGCTCAGATATTTATTCAGCTCTTCGACTCTCTGCTTGTGTGTCTTGATACCCTCGCGTTTCAGTCGGTCCTCTAGTCGCCTCCGTCGTTGCTCATCAAATCGTCTTTCTGCCTCCGTCTTCAGATGCTCTTCCAAGTTTTCGTCCTCTATTCCAGCACCAGGCCCGACCTCCTTTCCATTGACCAGTGAGGTCTCGCGGCGGCTCTCCTTCGTGATCTTCTCGTCCTCATCCTCGAGGTTCTTCAGCACAATTGAATTGTCCTTGAAGTCTTCAGTAGCATTCTCGCCGACGTCGACTTTTGGCTTCTTCTTCTTCTTCTTCTTGTCGATTCTGGAATCCTTCACACCTTTGAGTTTCAGCTTGCCCGTGGAAGGGATCGCAGCATATTCGGACATGACTGGAGAAGTTGTGTCGGGCGACGACCATAGACAGCCCAAGTCTGTCACACATACGAGCATGGGCACTTCAAGTTGCAGTCCACCGTGAAGCGCGGCCCGAAGTGCCAAGATAGGGAACCGAGCACGGTCCGACATTAGCCCGCACAGGGTGAAACATTGAGTTGCTATTGGTGCCGGACCTGTGTCGGTGGTAGATAAAGACGATGGTCAGTGGTTGATGTTGACTACAAAGACATGCAACTCCACAAGCTAAAAAGCAAGAGTCACAGCTCACACAACGCGTAGAGACCCAAACAAACCGGCAGAGATCACACGGCTACAACGTCGTACACAGGTGTTTTGAGCATAATGCCTCTCTTGAAATCCTTGACTGTTCTTGTCGCCGAACATTGTATAAGCGAAGACCACTGCTCACTCAACAAGGAAACAGCCCTATTAGAATACATAAAGCAAGACATTTGCTCTGGTACACAGTACTCTATCTAGGTACTCGCCCATACGTCGCTCTCACTAGGTATGCGGACGTAGTCCGGGGGTACAAATACGCTTATATTTATGATACCACACTACCACTACCTCGGAGAAGCATAATTACGGTGTACTACTGAGACAAAAGAGGCTTTTTAGAGTACTACGTAACGTCTAAACCTCAACTTACTATTATCATACAACTATCCACACGTACTCCATGAATCCGAGATTACTAGTATAGCTCTGGAAGAGTTTTACTAATCTCTGACTTGAATTACAAATCTCCCACCTCTAGATTGATGGTGATGCAGGCTGAGAAGTGAAAGACTCATGAAATCTAGAATTTGGTGTTCCTCCTGCCAAGCCTCACCGAGACTTTAGTATTACGTCACGTGATACCAATCTTCGCAGAACTCTCGACCCGGAGACTATCCTACTCAGGCTTTTAGCGTAGATTAGCAGGGCTTGGTAGAAGGAATATCAAATATCAAAAATCTCAGAATTTCCATATCTCAGCCTACATCACCATAAACGTGAGAGTGAGAGTGAGAGAGAGAGAGTTTAATGATCCAGATAAGAGATGAAATAAGTAGTAACAAGGGTGGCTATATGAAAATATTCTTCGAACGTGCTATAGATGCCGAGAGCGTCAGTAGAGAAATAAGAAAACGCAAAAGCTACCTACTCTGAAACGTTGTAAAGTTGCCGCATATTAACTTCCGAAAAGATCATTTCGTCCCCATGGGCCACCGTACATAACTCGGCCGTCTGATAACAGCGGCAAATCAGACCCACACAAAACCATCCACTTGCCAACTTCAGAAGCAGCTGCTGATAAGGCTCTTGTTGCACAGAGCACGATGGTCTTCAAGAAGTTGTCTGTCTCCTCGGGGAACTCGATCTGGCCATCTCCAGCAAATCGACTCGATTTATGCATGATGGCCTCTCCAAGGTTGATGTCTGGCGAATTACAGCGTCATCGTATTTTTCCACAGACATATTCGACCTTTATCACGCAGACATCCAATGCCTTGCTTCGCCGCTTCTATTTGTCCGTCTCTTGGTGTCCTCTGTTCTCGTTTTGCCTTCATCTGCAAGCCTTCGTGACATGTTCTGGCATAAAACCTGTTATTGAGAACTACTACCTTCCTTCTAGCACACTAAATGGAAGACACGAAGGCAGAGGCTCAAGGCCTACCCCAAAGGATTGAAGAGTTGGATACTCAGAAACCGAATGAAGTGCTCCCTCCTACTCCTCCAGCATCAGATGACAGTGCTTCGGACAAATCCCCCAGCGAAGACCAGACTGATATTCCGCTTCCTGCAATACGACATCCTCCGAACAAAGTCCTTGATGTTGACCTTAAAACCCCAGACTCACATGTGAAACGAGATCCCAGGCTAATCCGACTCACCGGAGTCCATCCGTTCAATGTCGAGGCGCCACTATCAGATTTATATGATGAAGGTTTCCTTACCTCCCCCGAGCTATTCTATGTACGCAACCATGGTGCTGTGCCAGAAGTCGACGACGAAGCTATACCAGATTGGGAGTTCAGCATTGAGGGCTTGGTGGAGAACCCAACCACAATGTCGCTGAAACAACTTATGGCCGACTACGAACAGGTCACATATCCCATCACCCTTGTTTGCGCTGGTAACAGGCGGAAAGAGCAGAACCAGGTTCGCAAGAGCAAGGGTTTTTCGTGGGGCGCAGCTGGTCTGTCAACCGCACTCTGGACGGGTGTGGTCTTGCCAGACCTCCTCAAGCGAGCGAGGCCGAAACGGAAAGCAAGATACCTCTGTATGGAAGGTGCTGATAAACTTCCAAATGGATACTATGGGACATCGGTCAAGCTCAATTGGGCTATGGATCCGAATCGAGGGATGATGTTGGCTTATAAGATGAACGGTGATATCCTCGAGCCGGACCACGGGAAGCCACTTCGTGTTGTTATCCCTGGGCAAATCGGTGGTCGCTCAGTGAAATGGCTCAAGAAACTGATACTGACTGAAGGGCCAAGCGACAATTGGTACCACATCTACGACAATAGGGTCTTACCGACAATGGTGTCGCCCGAAGAATCCGCCAATAACCCCAAGTGGTGGACTGACGAAAGGTATGCGATTTATGATCTAAGTCCCAACTCAGCCATCTGTTACCCTGCGCACGAAGAACAGTTATCACTCACAAGCGGACCGAAAACATATCGAGCCAAGGGCTATGCCTACGGTGGTGGTGGCCGCAGAATAACTCGCGTGGAAGTGTCTGTCGACAAAGGCAGATCTTGGAGACTCGCAGATATCGAATACGCCGAAGATCGATACCGTGAAGTTGACCAGAACCTCTACGGTGGTCGTATCGACATGTCATGGTGTGAAGCATGCTTCTGTTGGTGTTTTTGGTCGATTGACCTTGCCACAGAAGAACTCAGAGTAGCCAAGGACATCCTCGTCCGTGCTATGGATGAGAGCATGAATTTGCAGCCTAGGGATATGTATTGGTCTGTACTTGGCATGATGAACAATCCCTGGTTCAGGGTGGCTATCACGAACGAGAACGACTACTTGCGATTCGAGCATCCAACTCAACCAGCACTTATGCCTGGTGGCTGGATGGAAAAGGTCAAAAAAGCCGGTGGCAATCTAGCGAATGGTTATTGGGGAGACAAGCTTGGAGGCCAAGATGATCAGCATGAAGTACAGGCTGAGCCGCTGAAGGAAGTCCCCATGATAAAGGATGGCCTCAAGAACATCATCTCGATCGACGACCTAAGGAAGCATGACAAGGAAGACTCGCCATGGTTCGTGGTGAACGGTGAAGTTTATGATGGGACTAAGTTCCTGGAAGGTCATCCTGGTGGTGCTCAAAGCATCATCTCGGCAGCAGGCATAGACAGTTCCGAAGAGTTCATGGCAATTCATAGCGAGACCGCGAAAGCGATGATGCCGGAATACCACATTGGTACCCTAGACGATGCAGCAAAAGCGGCCCTCCTCCTAGATGGTGATGTCGAAACGTCCACTACAGGTGAACCACGACCGAACTTCCTTCAACCAAAGTTCTGGGGCAAGGCAATCCTGCATGGCAAGAAAAGCGTGTCGTGGGACACCCGTATTTTCACATACAAGCTGGAGCACCCCGAGCAGGGTCTTGGACTACCTATCGGACAACATCTAATGGTCAGACTCAAGGATCCCGTCACCCGAGAAGCCATCATCCGTAGCTACACACCCATATCGGAGATTTCAGACAAGGGGTTCATGGACATGCTAGTAAAGGTCTACTTTGCTACAGATGGTTCCAAAGGGGGTAAGATGTCTATGGCCATGGACGCTTTGCCGATCGGTCACTTCATCGAGATGAAAGGACCTATTGGCAAGTTCGAGTACTGTGGAAATGGTAGATGCTTGATCCAAGGTAAAGAGCGCATTGTCAAGCAGTTCGTCATGATTTGTGGTGGCAGTGGCATTACGCCAATCTACCAAGTCTTCCGCGCAGTCATGCAGAACGCCGAGGACAAGACCAATTGCATCATTATTGATGGTAACAGGCTGTTCGAGGACATTCTGTGCAAACCGGAGCTTGATGCATTGTCCGAGGGCAACGATCATAGATGCAAGATCTTGCATACGTTGACCAAAGCCACGGACGACTGGAAAGGCCTACGTGGTCGGATTACTGGCAAGCTTGTGGACGAGCATGTCAGGCCTGACAAGGAGACTTTGATCCTTGTATGCGGGCCGGAAACGATGGAGAAGAGCATGCATGTTGCTCTACGCGAGCAAGGATGGGCTGATGATCAATTGATGTTCTTCTAAATGTTTGGGTATATACCAGGTGTCTGAGGCATGGTAACGGCGTCGAACAAGGCGGCCATGAAACGATGAGGCACCAGCTTGATATCGCTAATTGCCACAACATTGGCGCAGAGATAACGCAATTACACACGAACTTACCTTATTGACGCAGACACCAGTCTTGACGTGTCACGTGATCGTATTGTTACGATACTAGCGTGCTTCGAGGCCCACCACATCACGCTACTTTGTCGATGTCACGATTCGCCTATCACCTCCCATCTCCTTATCTTTCTACAAGGCTGTTTGCGACAATTCGTATCGCAACTCCACGTCCGCAACCGTGGAGAAGTATGATCTGCCAGACAATCGTGCTCCTAAGAGTATGTCCAAGCCTTTGCGACCTGCGGGTGACGACAGACAATTGCAAACCCAGTATCGCAATTGGCTGGCCGAGACTTTTGAGCCTCCTCGGCTTCTATCATATCACATATGCGCGATAAGCCATTACCGCGGTGGGACAACAGTGCCCGCGGACCTTGTTGTTGTCGTGCCTGGTGGCGCTCAAAGTTATTGGGCGTCTTGAGCTCTTCGATGTCGTTCTTCCCTTGTCAAGTTTCGTAGTTCCTCGCGAGTTGTGCCTTTGCTTTTCCTCTGTCTAACCCGAGTAGCCAGAGTTCCGGTAGGGGAATAACTGACGGAGGTCCAGACGGTGTTACACGAGTAGCCAGAGAACTTAACAAGATGGCGGCGTGGGGGGCTTCGGCTCCAGGCATGAATGCCAGCCGGCAGCCAGACAGCGAGGGTGGGAAAGATGAGATGAAGCCTGCGAACGAGTCTGAACGCAAGAAGATCGTTGTTGTTGGACTGGGAATGGTGGGCATTGCATTCATGTAGGTACCTCTTGTACGCATTATGGCGCAGGCTGTTCGGAAACTCCTCCGTGGTCAAGCTCTTGCTCGCATTGCATATAGAACGCTAACAGACGTGGACAGTGAAAAACTATTGAAGCTTGACTCCAAGCGAAGAGAATACGATGTGGTAGTGATCGGAGAAGAACCACATTTAGCATACAATCGAGTCGGCTTAACGAGTTTCTTCCAGCACAGACAGGTGGAGAATCTATATTTGAACCACAAAGACTGGTACGGGAAACATCCGGAGGGCACGCTCAACTACCACTTGAACACTCTGGTCACGGAGATCAACAAGGAAGACAAGACAGTCAAGACAGCAAAAGGAGACACTATATCGTACGACTTGCTCGTGCTGGCCACAGGTTCGGATGCCGTGCTACCAAAGCACACTCCTGGCCACGATGCCAAGGGTGTCTTTGTGTACAGAACAATTGATGATTTGCAGAAGTTGATCGAGTACTCTTCAACATTGAAGGGAACCACCGGAGTTGTGGTCGGTGGTGGTCTCTTGGGTCTGGAAGCTGCCAAGGCCATGATGGACCTCGAAGAGTTCAAACACGTCAAGCTCATCGAAAGGAATCGATGGGTGCTCTCAAGACAGCTAGATGGAGACGCGGGCGGAATGGTAGTCGACCTCGTCCGTCAGCTCGGCTTGGACGTCATGCTCAGCAAGCGAGTTGGCCAGATAAAGACGGACGAGAACAATGCAGTGTCGGGGCTCGTGTTTGAAGACGGGGAAGAGATGGATTGCACATGCATCATGTTCGCTATCGGCATCAAAGCCAGAGATGAGCTAGCTCGCAAGGCTGGGCTCAAATGTGCGGACCGTGGTGGTGGCATCACCATCGACAACAACCTTCAAACCAGCGATCCCAATATTTACGCCGTCGGCGAATGTGCCAGCTGGGAGAATCAGACTTTTGGTTTGATCGCACCAGGTATCGAGCAAGCCGACGTCCTTTCCTTCAACCTCACGCAAGCCAAAGTCCACAGCCCTAGGACTTTCAAGAAACCAGATCTCAGCACCAAACTCAAGCTACTTGGGGTGGAGGTGGCCAGTTTTGGTGACTTCTTTGCTGACAGGGACGGACCAAAGAATCTGCCTGTCAGAAAGCACGCGAAGAAGGAAGCCAAACCGGACAAGGAAGATGCTAAGGTAAAGAACTTGACCGAGGGTCCTCCACCTTCGCCCGTCAAGGCCTTGACGTACAAAGATCCGTTTCAGGCCGTGTACAAGAAGTACTTGTTTACACCAGACGGCAAGTACCTACTCGGCGGCATGATGATTGGTGACACAAAAGACTATGTCAAATTAGTACCAATGGTCAAGAACCAAAAGCCATTGGACGTGCCGCCATCACAATTCATTATTGGAGCTTCCAAAGAAGGCGAGGACGATGCAGACGAACTTGCAGATGATACTCAGATCTGCTCATGTCACAACGTCACAAAAGGCGACGTGGCAAACGTCGTCAAGGACGGCTCATGCAAATCTCTCGGCGACGTGAAATCATGCACGAAAGCCGGCACTGGTTGTGGTGGTTGCATGCCCCTTGTGACATCAATTTTCAACAAAAGCATGAAGGAGATGGGTAACGAAGTCCTCAACCATATATGCCCGCACTTCCAGTATTCCCGCGCCGACCTCTACAATATCGTGTATGTCAAAAAGTTGCAAGATTTTGGCCAGATCATGCAAGAATGTGGTAAAGATAAGGACAGCATGGGCTGCGAAGTGTGCAAACCGGCTGTCGCTTCTATTCTGGCTTCCATGTTCAACAAGCACATACTCGAGAAGCCACTGCATGGTCTCCAAGAGACCAACGACAAGTTTCTCGGCAACATTCAAAGAAACGGTACCTTCTCTGTCATTCCTCGTGTTGCAGGCGGCGAGATTAGTGCTGAGAAGCTTATTGTTATTGGTAAAGTGGCGAAGAAATATGGCTTGTATACCAAGATTACAGGTGGTCAACGTATCGACATGTTCGGTGCGAAGAAGCAAGACCTCCTCGACATATGGTCTGAGCTTGTGGCTGGCGGTCTCGAATCCGGCCACGCATACGCCAAATCACTTCGAACTGTCAAGTCTTGTGTCGGTACAACCTGGTGTCGGTTCGGCATTGGCGATTCGGTAGGCATGGCAGTCCGTCTCGAGGAGCGCTACAAGTCCATACGCTCTCCTCACAAGATCAAGGGTGGTGTCTCCGGCTGTGTGCGTGAATGTGCGGAAGCTCAAAACAAGGACTTTGGTTTGATCGCCACCGACAAAGGCTGGAATATCTTTGTCGCCGGCAACGGCGGCGCAACACCTCGACACTCGGAGATTCTTGCCAAAGACGTACCTCCCGACGACGTCATTCCAATGCTTGACCGCTACCTCATGTTCTACATGCGCACCGCCGACAAACTCCAACGCACAGCTCGCTGGGTCGAGAACCTGCCTGGCGGCATCAAATACCTTCGGGAGGTCATCCTGGAAGACAAGCTCGGCATCTGTGCAGAGCTCGAGAAGCAAATGCAAGAACTTATCGGCACCTTTTTCTGCGAGTGGACCGAAGTGCTCAACGACCCGGAGAAACGCCGGGTTTTCCAGCAGTTCGCCAACACAGACCAAACCATCGAGCCGGCGGTAGAAAAGGTCGAGGAACGCGGTCAACAGCGTCCCGCATACTGGGCCAAAGACTCTGCACTGGAAGACTTCAAGGGTACCCGGTGGAGCAATCTCACATGGCAGCCCATGGTGGAAGCCAGCAAGTTCGCCGACCTCGACACCGGCTCTTCGCAAGCGGTAATCCGCGGCAACACCCAACTCGCCATCTTCAAGATGAAGAAGAAATACTACGCCAGTCAACAGATGTGTCCGCATCGACGCACATTCGGCCTCTCCGACGGTCTGATCGGCCAAACCGAGAGCGCGGATCGCAAAGACCCCAAGCTCTACGTCTCCTGCCCGTACCACAAGCGGAACTATCAACTGAACGGGGACGTCGACTTTGAGAAGAAGGACGCCGGCGCCGGCTCGTGCTCCAACGACAACAGCATGAGCATCGCCACGTTCCCCGCCGAAGAGCGGGAGGACGGCTGGGTGTATCTCAAGCTGCCGCCGGTGCACGAGTTGGACAACGTCCTCGGCACCGACAGGTGGAAGGTCAGGGCGGACGAGAGCCAGAATCCGTATGAGAGCTTGGACAAGAAGCTGGGCCTCAACAAGGGGTTGAGGAGTGGACGAACCATCGGCGCCATGCCCGGGACGGGCAACGTGCAGGCTGGCAGGACGGTGAAGGTGGCCAACGCGCCGAGGATCGATTGGTAAAGGGGGTGAGAGATGGTATATACATAAGCAGTCCGTACAGGTTTATCGGGATGGCAACAGCATGATTAAATGGGGGTTGAGCTTGTTACGCTCATTGGCAAATATATACACACACACACACACAGATCAATGTTTCGC
>Ga0210040_10007684_pt1 | contig 12977 bp, 7 predicted proteins | sample CryGeyCG12114_NA_FD_185462 | JGI IMG/M metagenome (GOLD analysis project Ga0210040, IMG submission 185462) | Groundwater microbial communities from aquifer - Crystal Geyser CG19_WC_8/21/14_NA (SPAdes) (version 2) | ecosystem: Environmental > Aquatic > Deep subsurface > Groundwater | place: USA... | reverse complement strand
CTCGGCCTGGTGCTCACCGAGCTGGAGGACGGGCTGGCCCGGGACTTCCCGGACCTGCCGCTGCCCCAGACCGGCGGTGTGCTGCGAGTCCTTACGGTCGATGGAGCCCTCGACCGCTCGCCGGAGGATCAGCTGCGCGATGAGATCGCCGCGATCATCAGGGGCGGCTGGTACAGCTCGCGGATCAATCAGGGCGGGGTGATCACACCGTTCACCGGCTCGCAGGGCGGTGGCTATACTCTGGAAGCCCTGCTCGGAGTGGCCGCGAACGGCAACAAGGCGCCTGATCGTCACGGGTTCGAGATCAAGGGGTTCAGCGGCAACCGAATCAGTCTGATGACCCCTGCGCCCGATGGCGGTTATCAGGGACGGCACAGCTTCCGTGAGTTCATGGAGCGCTGGGGATACCCAGGCCAGAAAGGCGACGGATCGCGCAGGTTTACCGGCCTTCACCGCGTGGGCGTTGTGAACGAGAAGACCCGCCTTGCCATGCAGGTGACCGGCTATGATCGGGCTGCCGACCGGTTCGGCGACGTGGACAATGTAGGCGTCGAACTGATCCACAGCGAGACCGGCGAGGTCGCGGCTTCCTGGTCGCTCGACAAGCTGGCCAATTGCTGGAACGTCAAGCATGCCAGCGCTCTCTACCTCCCGTTCGAGAGACGTGCCGGCGACAGCGGGGACGAGTACCGCTACGGTCCGACAGCCCTGATCGGCCGTGGTACCGATGTCTGGCGCCTGCTCAGGGCAATCGACAGCGGTGTTGTCTTCTACGATCCGGCCGACACGATCTACGCAGACGGCAGGCCGAAAGGCCGCTCCCAGTGGCGCATCAACGCGCGCGATCTGCCTGCAGCGATGAGCGTACTCTACGCGGCCTCGGAGACGGTTACTCTCTGATCAGAGCCGATGCTGCAGGTTCGCGTATCGCTTCTGAGAAATGCGTCACAGGCCGCCAGAACCTCCTCCAGCGGCCGGCGCTCGCGTCCCTTGAGCGTGCACTCCCAGACCTCGGCAATCCGCCAGCCATCGTGGAGCAGCTGCTCGCGCACGCGGCGATCGCGGGCGATGTTGGAGCCGATCTTCTCCCGCCAGAACTCCGGGCGCGTCTTCGGCCACTTGAACAGATGACAGTCGTGCCCGTGCCAGAAGCAGCCATTGGCGAAGATCAGCGCACCCCTGCCGCGGAAGACCAGATCGGGCTTTCCCGGGATCCCGCGTCCGTGAAGCCGGTAGCGCCAGCCCAGCGCATGAAGCCCCTTCCTCAGCAGCATCTCGGGCCGGGTATTGGTCCCCCGGATGCCGGCCATCATCCGGCTGCGAACCTCCGGAGTTACGACGTCAGGCAACCTTGCGCTGCTCCGCCGTGTCGCGGTCCCGCTCGATCATCACCTTGAGCGCGGGCTCCATGTAGCGGGCCACCGCCTCCACCACCGGTACTGCGACCGCGTTGCCGAACTGGCGGTAGGCCTGCGTGTCGGAGACCTGCTTGGGGATCACCCACTTCCGGTTCCCATGCTCGAAGCCCATCAGCCGCGCGCACTCCACGGGAGTGAGGCGGCGAGGGCGGGTGTCCTTCTGTGCGATCAGGATCTCCGAGCCGTCTTTGTGATAGCGAGCCGAAAGGGTGCGGGTCACATCGTCGGGACCGAAAAGGCTGAAGCCGAACCCGTTGCCGGCCCTCTCGTGCTTGGCCCGGTAGTCCTGCAGATACTGCCACAGGCGCGGGGTCAGCGTGTACTTCGCATCCACCTCGTTGTGCGACTGGAGGATCGAGCCAAGCTTCGGCCACTCCGCGTCCGGCGGGATCATCCGGTCAAAATCCTTGAAGCTGAAACCCACATCGTCGCGAAAGCCGGCGATGAAGATGCGCTCGCGCTTCTGCGGCACCCAGGGCGCCGAGCTGATGACGCGAAAGTCTATCGTGTAGCCCAGATCCTTCTGCAGTGTCTGTGTGATGACCTGGAAGGTGCGTCCCCGGTCGTGCCGTTCCAGGTGCTTCACGTTCTCCAGCAGGAAGGCGGGCGGACGGTGATGGCGAATGATCCGCTCGATGTCGAAGAACAGGTTGCCCTGATGTTCGTCATCGAACCCGTGCTTGCGGCCGAGCGAATTCTTCTTCGACACGCCGGCAAGCGAGAAGGGCTGGCACGGGAACCCGGCCAGCAGCACATCGAACCCGGGGATCAGCGCGGGATTCTCTCCGAACGGGCGGATGTCGCCTGCCATAATGTGATCCTCACCATCGGCAAAATTGGCGAGATAGGTCTGCTGCGACCAGCGATCCCACTCGCTGGTAAAGACGCACTTACCGCCGATCGCCTCGAAGCCGAGCCTGAGGCCACCAATGCCGGCGAACAGGTCGATGAAGCGGAAGGCAGGCGGCCCCTCACGCGGCGGCACCCTTGCCGCCGCAATCTGCCGCACTCGTTCGCGCACAAGCTTTGGCACGCTGCACTCGCCCGCGAGGTATCGGCGGATCTGCCGCTCATCCTTGCCAAGGATCTCTTCCGCCTCGGCCATGCTCAGGCCCGACCGGTGAAACTCCGCGGCGAACTCTCCGGTCACTTCGTGCATTGACGCCCCTCATCTGCGCCGACCCGGCGGTGGGTCGATTTTGGACATCATGGCCGCCGGAGTCCGACGCAGCAAGTTTGTTCCGCGGATGTTCGCACATTTCCTGTGCGTAATCCTGGTCCTCCAGGCGATTCACATGTGCTCTATCCCTGCTGCCCGACAGAAAGAGGAGCGGCACGATGAACGAGAATTCGATCTGGTACCTGTTCGACCCGAACTCGCCCGGGTGGATCAGGCGCAGGCTTGAGACGGGCGAGTACGTGTCAGGCGAGGACGTCGCGAGGGTCGCACGTCTGCACCCCGACTGCATGACGGATCCTGTAATCCTCGGACACAGCATCCGGTTGCACGAGCGAAAGGTGAAGAAGCCAAAGGGAAGGAAGAAGGAGACCCTTGGGCGCCGGGCGCTCATCTGCGTCGCAGGCATGCTGGCACGGGAGCAGATTACGGAATGGAAGCAGGAGACCGGTGATGTTTGCCCGAGGAAGGGGCGCAGTGAGCTCAGCCGTTCGGAAGCGGCTTACAGCAGATTCGGTGAGCCCCTGGGCCTGAGCGGTCGCGCGTTTGCGAACGCGGTTTCTTCACTGAAAAGGAACCCGCTTTTCGGTGAGTGAAGTTCCCGGGGAGCGGTGACAGTTGCGTGCCTCCTGCAAGACGGAGGTACGCATGCATCATGAAAAGCCTCTCCCCGGCTGGGGAGATCTCGGGTGGCTGAAGATTGCTGATCTGAAGCCACACGAGCGCAATCCGCGCACCCACACGAAGAAGCAGATCAGGCAGATCGCGGACAGCATCTCGCGCTTTGGATTCACCAACCCGGTCCTTGTCGATGAAGCAGGTCGCATCATTTCGGGTCACGGCAGGGTCGAAGCGGCAAGGCTGCTCAGGATGGAGCAGGTGCCGGTCAGGCGGACGGCGGATCTCGGCGAGGCGGAACGGCGGGCCTATATCATCGCGGACAACCGGCTTGCCGAGCTTGCTGGATGGGACAGCGAGCTGCTCGCGCTGGAGATCGGAAGCATTCTCGAGCTGGAGCCCGATTTTGCGGTCGACGTGATCGGCTTTGATCCGGCCGAGATCGAGGCATTGCTCAACAGCTCCGACAACGGCGGCGTTGCTGCAGAGGAGCCGGTGGAGGTCGACACAAGGGCGCCGGTGATCACCACTCTCGGCGATCTGTGGCTGCTGGGGGATCATCGTCTGATCTGCGGGGATGCAACCTCAGCCGAAATCTTCGAGCGGTTGATGGGCGGGGAAAAGGCGCAGATGGTCTTCACCGATCCGCCCTATAACGTGCCAGTCAACGGCCACATCTGTGGCCTCGGCAAAGTGAAGCATGACGAGTTCGTCATGGCGTCAGGGGAGATGAGCGAGGCGCAGTTCGTCACCTTCCTGACACAGGTGATGACCAACCTGGCAGCCTCATCGGTTGACGGTTCGATTCACTTCCATTGCATGGACTGGCGCCACCAGTTCGAGATCCTGCAGGCGGGGAGGGCGGTCTATACCGAGCAGAAGAACCTGATCGTCTGGAACAAGGACAATGGCGGCATGGGCACGTTCTATCGGTCCAAGCATGAGCTGGTGTTTGCGTTCAAGAACGGTACCGCGCCGCACATCAACAATTTCGGGCTGGGGCAGCATGGGCGCTATCGCACCAATGTGTGGGACTATGCGGGCGTCAACACGCTGAAGAAGGAGCGGGACGAGGAACTCGCTATGCATCCCACCGTGAAGCCCGTGGAGATGGTAGCCGACGCGATGAAGGACTGTTCGAGGCGCGGCGGGATCGTGCTCGATGCCTTCTCCGGATCCGGCACGACGATCATCGCGGCCGAGCAAACCGGGAGGCGCGGTTATGCGACCGAGCTGGACCCGAGGTACGTCGATGTGGCGATCCGCCGGTGGCAGAAGCTGACGGGCAGACAGGCCGTGCTTGAGCGCTGCGGCACGTCGTTCGCGGACGTCGAGGCGTTCGTCCTCGGCTAGAACGAAGGGACCTGTGGCGCGTCAGGAGCCGCAGGTCCTCATCCATAACGCGGCCTGTTTGTTGTGATCGAGATTCCCTGCAAGATCGACCATTTCCCTGCTCCCGCCCGCATTCGCGGACGAAGATTTGGAGTACATGAAAATGTCGGATTACGAGGTTGGCCGCGGAAAGCCGCCGAAGCACACGCAGTTTCAGAAGGGCCAGTCGGGCAATCCCGCTGGCCGGAAGAAGAAGGAGAAGAAAGCGCCTGATATGAGCCTTGCAGCGATGCTCAAGCGCATTGGCGAGCGCGAGATTGAGGCAGGAGGCGAGAGCTTCACCCTAATCGAACTGGGGCTGCTCGCATTACACAAAAAGGCGGCCAGGGGCGATGTTGCTGCGTCGCGGCACCTGGCCAACCTTCGCGAGCAAGCTGGATTGCTGAAGCCGGAGGAGCGCAAGAGCGGCGTTCTGGCGGTTCCCATGGAAATCGATCAGGAATCCTGGGAGTACCTGGCGGCAAAGCAGCAGGAAAAGTACAGGACCAGCGAGCCGTGGAATCCGGAGGGGCTCAGGCTTGAAGGCACCACGGACGAGTTTTGCCTGAAAGTGTAGAGACTGGCGGGGGCGGCGCTTTGCTGCCCCGGTTCGCGTGGCCGCACCTGCAAGTCATCGGCTGCCCATACATGGCTGCTCACTTCAGGTCCGACGGCGTACAGCCTTCTCCAAGAGCTGTCGCTCCGGGCTGCTTCCGCCGGCCGGAAAGGCTACCCGAATCAGGACGCGCTCCGCCTGCGACTGCCGCCTGGGTGCTGAAGCCGGCGTTACCGCTACCCTGCCAGTAGCAGGGGCAGGTTCTGTATCGTGCAAGCGGTCAGCTCCAGGACGACCTACTACTCGCTGCTCGTGGTGATTACTGCGGCAAACGGGCCCGTCTCAGAACGCCGGCAACGGTCGTAAGGGTTTGGTCTTTGCCCTGACGATAGCTCCCGTTGATCGGGATCGGCCAGTCGCCGGCTCCTCGTCATCGAGCCAGAACTTGCCCGACTGAGGTCGACCCTCTTCGCTCAGCAGGTAGCAACCATAGGAGCGTCCACAGACGCGCTGCTGGACTGTGTTTTAAAACTCTCTCGAGACCACATCCTAGGTGCGGCATCCGAGCAACAATCACCGCCTAAAAATCTTTTGGAACGCTCAACCAGCGGAACTCGCTTGATTTTCTAAGCTCGATTCCGCATTCCCGCCGCAGCCGGAGCGGGAACGATTCAGCGATAGTTTGTGGCGTGAACTAAACTGCAGATATGCGGACGGCTGGCGTTGAGCTGGCATTACCCATTTTCGACGGTCTGCCGCCGATGCGGCAGCAGTACGAAGTGCGCTGGTCATCCAATCTGCTTCTCGCAGAAGGCGGTCCTGCAAGTTTGTAAGCGGGGCCGCTGGAGTTCGCACCCAGTCTGGAGCGCTAGCTCCGACCCATGATGATGGAGTTGGAAAGTAGTCCAGCTTCAACGCGAAAGGACGTAGCTGCTTTCGGCTCGCAACAGCGGAGTAGACGTTGATTCTGAATACAGACGACAGAGGCGGCGCAGGTGGCGTCACGGTCAGCCAGGCTCTGGGCGAGATCACTTGGCTACTCAGCCAATCGCCCCTGCATCGCGCAATCCAGGTTGCCGACCTCGGCTGGCTCGTGATGCCGGCGATCGTGCGACGGCAGTTCCACCTCTTTCGTGACGGGGAGAGGCCGGTCGGCGTGGCGCTTTGGGCGTTGGTGAACGAGAATGCGGCACGCAAGATTCGTCATGGCGTGTTCAAGCCGGAAAATCAGCTACAGGACGCGGACTGGAGTTCTGGCGACACACTGTGGCTCGTTGATCTGGTGGCGCCCTTCGCAAGTCCGCAAAATCGTCACCGGGAAATCATGTTCGGGGACCTTGTTACCGGTGTTTTCGCAGGCCGGCACTTCTATACGCAGCAGTTTGACCCAGCGTCGGGCCAGCAGAGGGTGGTGGAAGTAACGGCCGACACGAGCGCGCGTCTCGTAGCGGACTTGAAGCGGCATCTTGGGGCGGAGCCATGATCGCGGCCATGAACCTGGCAAAAAGGCGATCCTCCAACTCGCTTCTCACTCCTTCAAATACTACGCCATGGTCATGCGGCGGCGACGCCATTGCTCCTTGATGATTGAGGTTCCGCTACCAGCCGGGACCTCTTAGCCGCATGAGTTCGCGCAAGTCGAGGATGAAGAGGCGCACTGGCGAAGTGACACTTAAGTAACTTTCGCTGACGTATCTACCATCGCAGCTGAAATGAACGGAATTTCATGTTCAAAGTACACGCATTGTGCGGAATACGCCAGCCGCATCGAAGGACGACACATGCCTGCTCAGTTAGACCTGTCGCGGCTTTTATGGTCGTCGTCTTGCTGTGCGCCAGCGGCTGCGTCAGCGAGGATGGTGTCGAACTCGACGTGGTGCCATCGCACCTGCTCGAGCGATCTGCTCGCAGCGGTGACAAGCAAGCGCAGCTTGCGCTTGGAATTCGTTACGAACTGGGTCTTGGAGTTCCACGCGACCTCGGCCGCGCGACAGAACTGTACCGCAGCGCGGCTGCGCCCACTTCGCGAGAGCAGTTTGTGTATTCCCCATCAACACGTGCAGGAACGGCGGGTCGCGTGATTCGGCTGGACGGCGTGACCGAACCTGGGCTTCCCGAAGCAGCGCTAAGGTTGCGCACGCTTGAAAACTTGAAAGATTGAGATGTCTGTCGATCGCAAGTTCATCGGAGCGTTTGGCGTTTTGCTCACGCTGGCGGCCTCCGCCGTCGCGCAGCCCACATCTCCTGCCATGCTCCCGGTCCGGCCGAAGGACCGTGCCGTCGCGCCGTTCAGGCTGGCCGTATATGAGACCACTTGGCAGCAATATCTTGAGGCGGTGCGCGAAGCCGGCTGCCCGATGCCGGCCAACGGCTGGGAAGAACCGATCGAAGCACCTACCGGCAACCTGATGGACCACTATCCCGTCACTGGTGTGACGGGCGACGGCGTCGAGTGTTACATTCGCTGGGTGAACCAGACCACTGGAAGGCAGTTTCGCTTGCCGAGCCCTGAGGAATGGCTCGTAGCGGCAGAATCTGCGCCTGAGACGCCTCTAAACTGGACAACTGCCGAGGAGCGGTCGGCCGATCGGACGCCTCAGATTGCCGCAGATCCGCGCAAGGCGGTGAAGGCCCGTGTCGTACGTCCGGTGGGCCGAGGGCAGCCAACGCCTGATGGAATCTATGACCTTGAAGGCAACGCCAGCGAGCAAACGAGTATGATGCGGCCGGGCTTTCCTCCTCTTTGCGAACGATACGGCCAAGAGTTCTGCCGCGAATACTTGATCCTGGGGATGGGGAGCATCAACCGTCCGCTTGAATACCGTGAGCGCCTCTGGATCGTAAGCGGCATTCCCTATTACACAGCCGGCTTTCGGCTGGCGATGGACATGTAAATACCTTTGCGGGGGCAAACAGTGCCGAACAATAATGAGCAGAGTGGGATTGAAGTTACCAATCGGGCGGACTTCGATTGGGCGGATCCGTTTGATGATGCTAGCGCATTGGCTAGATGGTGGGGAACCGCGCTGGATCTTCTGCCTGTAAAACCAGTTTTGTTTCGAAGGGAGGACGCAGACGGCGTAACTCGCGACTACACCGCGATTCAAGTGGAGGCGAACGCCTCTGTCGCGGATCGACTGTCTGCGATAAACAAACTGGTTGATCACAACTCTGCTACGGCAAGGGCCGTCGCGCGTTTCATTCCTTCGCTTGTACTTAGCGGTGCGGTTAGCATTCAAGACTCGGGCGAGATAATGAGCGGCGTGAAGCTTGAAGTGGGCTTGCCCGCGGTCGTTCAGCATGCGCTTGAGCGCTGGGAGGACTCACTGCGGGTTTCAGGACACTCCGATATCCGAACCGTGGGTGAAGTCACCTTCGAAGCGCTCGACTCAACGAAAACGAGCGACTCGGCCTCGCCCATTGATCAGGCAACGAAGATATCGGCTGGAGTCGGCTTCACTCTGAATGGTGGCCGTGTTGTTGAAGGAGATCTTGTATTCACCTCGGAAATACGACATGTCACTGCCGAGATATCTGGCGAGACACGCACCATCGTAATTGAGCGACGAAAGACGTCCTTCGAGACATCATCTCCGATTACAGACCTTTTAAGTTTAAATGGTCCGGAGTTGAGCGACGATAAATGGTATTTTTACGACTATTCAAACAGGCGTTCGGTCGAGCTGTACTATGACGAGGCGCGAAATCGTGTCTTTGTCGGAGATCGTGACGTCACAGACGATGTCACGGTTGACAACGAAATAGTCGTAATCGGGCGGTTGCATGGCGGGGCGCCAGAGGATATTTCAGTTCGCACCGTCGACGGCAAAGGGTCTTTGAACACGCGAACCGGCCGGTCCGAGCGGTCGGGCGAGAATGGCGAACGCATTGTCGCGAGCGGAGGGCGGACGCCGACCGAAGCATCCATCATTGCAGTTGAAGGGGCGAACGGTACTCGAAATGCTACCATTACGCTGCCCGGAGACAGCGCCTCTGGCGGAAGCAGTGTGGTTCTTAAGATCGAGGAAAGCGCTGGCGGCATTCTCAAGTTGAATGGTCGGGAGGTAAGTCGGGATGTTGCAGAGTCGTTCAGCGACACGCTTGACTCTCTGTTCACGGGCGGCGGCGATACGCCCCCTCCGACTATTAATACACGACCAAACGGCTTAGAATTCGGTTCTGATGTTGGACCGACCGCCCGCACGGTCGCGTATGATTATGATGCAAATGGCATCTTTGTCCGCAAGCTGATATCACAGTCGGGCGCTTCTTACCAAGTTGAAATCGCGCTGGATGCCGACGGCAATGCAGTTCGAACTGACATTCACCCTTCTGGAACGCCTGTTCCGATCGAGTTTTCTCAGGCGGGTTCGATTATTGGTAGTACGTTAGGAACTTTTTTAGCAAATGGCGACGTCATCACCGACGTTCTGCTCTCGGGCACTTTCGAGACAGTGGGCGACAACGTCGGAGATGTTCTTGATGGCCTCGTAGGCAAGGAGGGCATTGGATCAGCTCTAGAGGACGCGTTCGGCACTTTCCCTGAGGAGCTCGTCGCAAACATCGGCTCAGCTGGAATCGGCGCGGTCAGCTCATATCTTACTGCCGAGTTGGTGCACGCGCTCGGTGTCGCTGGTTTCGCTGGCGAAGCGCTGAACAGCGCGGCTGGATACGCCCTCAATCGGATCGCGTCGAACTCGGCGCAAATTGCTCTTGGCGGTAACGTTTCGCTCTTCTCAGGATTAGAGGTAAATAGCTTGCCTCAAATCGGCAATTTTGTCGGTAGCTTTTTGGGAAATCAACTGGCGAGCCAGATTGGAGACTGGGACGAGGTGGGCGAACAGCTGGGATCGTCAATCGGAGGAGCGATCGGCGGTATTGTAGGAGCAGCTATTCCGGTCCCAGTGCTCGGAACGGTTATTGGGTCATTCTTCGGCAATCTTCTAGGCGGTCTCGTCGGGGGACTTTTTACTGGCACCCCAGAATCGGGTGCAGTCGTGTTTTTTGATGAAGCGTCAGGTGAGTTTGCCATCAATAAGGTGTGGGCGGCAAACGGAGGAAAGAAGATCGTTGCCACTGAGCTTGGCAATGCTGCTGCCGAATCGCTTAACGATATCATTGCGTTTGTAGGCGGTGAGTTAACCAACGGAAGCGATGTAGACGCAGGCTCATACGGCATGAGGGGCGCACGCTATGTTTTCTGGGAAGACGGAAGGTCGAGCGACAATCGGATAAAGTTCAGGTCTGCAGAAGATTTGATCGAGCATGGAGTTGTCCGAGCGCTGCGCGAGTTCCAGTTTGTCGGTGGCGATGTGTATGCCAAACGTGCCTTTTACAATACAGTATACGCTGGAGTCTTGAGCACCAGTGAAAGTGAGGATGGTCGCGGTCCAGAGTTATTTGCGGGGCAGCTGTACGACGAGGGTAAAGTAACGAGCCTCGAATTCGGCCTTGACGCGCTACTTGGCAGTTTTTCCGTGGTGGAGCGGCTTCACACATATCTGAAAAACGGTGCGCTGATCTCAAGCATCATCGCGAACGAACCAGATTCAGTATTTGCGGCCGACTGGATCGTGGCGCTCTCGAGCGCGATCGATCTAGGTCTGCTGAAACGGAATGTGCACGACTGGGATGGCGGCTTCTCTTATCTCCTTAGGCACGAGGCTGTCGATCCGATCGACGTTCGCTTTGCCTTCGATCGATACTCCACGGGCGGCGGCGAGCGGATTTTCCATCTGGGCAAAGAAGTCAAAGGCGACACAATAGACAGCGCGTCCAAGACCATCATCCGAGGCGGTGACGGTGGTGATGTGCTGCGCCGGAACAGCAGTGGCGAAGGTCCAGCTCAGGGCTCAGCTTTTCACGCCGCAAATATTTTCGAGGGGGGGGCAGGCGACGACCGATTGTACGCTGGCGACACCGGGGACGATCTTTTTGGCGGCGATGGTGATGACTTCCTGTTGGGTGGGGCATTGGATGACTGGCTAGTGGGTGGCGGAGGCGCCGACATTCTCGACGCAAAGGCCGGCAACGGAAATGTGCTTTCTGGTGACGCCGGCGCGGATGTTCTGATCGGCGCAGAAGATGGCTCAGATTGGTTGTTGGGTGAGCAAGGTTGGGACAACCTTGTGGGTCGCGGCGGCGGTGATTACCTCGAAGGAGGTCAGGGCGAAGACCGCATCGACGGCGGCGCTGGCGAGGATACGGTAATCTTTCGTCAGGGCGATGGGCATGATCGATTAAGCGACTCCGGAACGTTGATGACCGAGCGCGACAGTTTGCACTTCGGCTATGGCATCTCGGCATCTGACATCACGATTGTGGCGCATTCGGCCGGCATTGATCTTTCGCTGCTGGTGAGCAGTGCGTCGAGCGGAGACAGGATCGACCTCCGGGGAGCGGTAACCAATGTCGCTCAGGGTGTAGAGCAAATCAGCTTCATCGATCGAAGCTGGAGCAAGAGTGATCTCACCTCTCAGGCAACATACGCAAAGACCGCTGGCATAATGGTCGGAGGGACGGCTGCGGACGAGATCCTTGGCGGCACGGTCTACGATGACACGCTCCAAGGGGGCGGAGGACGTGACACCCTGTCGGGCGGAGACGGCTCTGATACTTACCTGTTCAGCGTAGGTGATGGCCACGTCACGATTGAAGACACCGGATTGGCCCAAGCCACGGATATTCTTGTTTTCGCCTCGGGCATCGAATCTGAGGACGTCTTCGTTGTACAGGATGCTGCATCCGGAGATGTTGTCCTCCAGGTCGGCAACAACGGCGACGAGATTGTTCTTCGTCATCAACCTTTGAGCGACGGAACTGTCTCCATTGAGGAGATCCGATTTCACGACGGGACAAGTTTCACCTTGCGCGAGGTCAGCGCCAACGGTGCCGGTGTCCTGCGCAAGCCGATCATTGCCCCTGCCGCAATCACCGGTAGCCAGTACGCAGGGGGAAGCAGTGCTGAGACGCTGCTGGGCGGCGCGGGCGACGACCGGCTCTACGGCTATGCCGGCGATGACACGCTGACCGGCGGGGCGGGCAGCGACCTGGCGTCGGGCGGCGCGGGCAACGACACCTACGTCTTCAACCGAGGGGATGGCCAGGACAGCGTTCACGACGGCTATGTCGGTGGTAGCGAAGGGACCGACACCGTCCAGTTCGGGGCCGGAGTCACACCTGGCGATGTGACGGTGAGCGAAGCGGGCAACAGCGAGGATCTGGTGCTGCGCTATGGCGCGGGCGACAGCGTGACGCTGCGCGGGACGCTGGACAACCGCTACAGCCGGATCGAGCAGGTCCGCTTCGCTGACGGCACGGTGTGGACGCACGCGGATCTGGTGGCAAAGGCGACGGCGCCGACGATCGGTGACGATACGTTCTATGGCAGCCTGGATGGCGACACCCTGCTGGGCGGTGCGGGCGACGACCGGCTCTACGGCTATGCCGGCAATGACACGCTGACCGGCGGGGCGGGCAGCGACCTGGCGTCGGGCGGCGCGGGCAACGACACCTACGTCTTCAACCGAGGGGATGGCCGGGACAGCGTGCACGACCGCTATATCGGTGGCCTGGACGGAACCGACACCGTCCAGTTCGGCGAGGGGATCGCACCTGGCGATGTGACGGTGAGCGAAGCGGGCAACAGCGAGGATCTGGTGCTGCGCTATGGCGCGGGCGACAGCGTGACGCTGCGCGGGACGCTGAACGACCGCTACAGCCGGATCGAGCAGGTCCGCTTCGCTGACGGCACGGTGTGGACGCACGCGGATCTGGTGGCAAAGGCGACGGCGCCGACGATCGGTGACGATACGTTCTATGGCAGCCTGGATGGCGA
>Ga0210040_10007683_pt1 | contig 12978 bp, 10 predicted proteins | sample CryGeyCG12114_NA_FD_185462 | JGI IMG/M metagenome (GOLD analysis project Ga0210040, IMG submission 185462) | Groundwater microbial communities from aquifer - Crystal Geyser CG19_WC_8/21/14_NA (SPAdes) (version 2) | ecosystem: Environmental > Aquatic > Deep subsurface > Groundwater | place: USA... | reverse complement strand
CCTCGTCCTCCACGGAGCACGAGCGCGGAGGTGGTCCGGCTGCAGAGCCGGAAAGGGCGATTGGCGCAGCGGTAGCGCGCTTCCCTGACACGGAAGAGGTCACTGGTTCGATCCCAGTATCGCCCACAACGCGCAAGGCCCCGGATCAGCTGATCCGGGGCCTTTGTCGTGTGCCAGGCTGCCTTCGCTCGCCCGACCCGAGCCGTCAACCGAGCGCCGGCTGCACCCGGTCGATCCAGAACCGGGCCACCTGGGCGGCCAGCGCTGCCCGGTCGCCGTCGTTGTGCAGCACCACGTCGGCCACGGCCCGGCGTTGCTCGTCGGTCGCCTGGCTGGCGATCCGGGCACGCGCGTCGACGGCGGACAGGCCGCGGTCGACGAGCCGGGCCACCCGGATCGGCTCGTCGGTCTGCACGACGAGCACCAGGTCGTAGCTGCCGGCCTGACCGGTCTCCACGAGCAGCGGCACGTCCTGGACCACCACGGCGTCCGGCGGGGCCGCAGCGACCAGCTCAGCGGCCCGGGCGCGCACCAGCGGGTGGACCACGGCGTCCAACCGGGCCCGGGCGGCCGGGTCCCCGAACACGATCGCGGCCAGCGCCGGTCGGTCCAGCGCCCCCTCCGGCGTCAGCACCTCGTCGCCGAACTCGGCCACCACGGCCGCCAGCCCGGGCGTGCCCGGCTCCACCACCTCGCGGGCGATCCGGTCGGCGTCCACGATCCGCGCACCGCGCTCGGCGAGCAGCACGGCGACCGTGCTCTTGCCCGACCCGATGCCCCCGGTCAATCCGATCCTCAGCACGGGCCGACCCTAGTCAGGCGGCCAGGCTGCTCCCGCTGAGTGGCCGTCCGGCCACCCCTGGCGACGGCGCCCGCGCCGGAGGTCTCAGCAGGATCACGGCGCGTTGCTGCCCGGCGCGTCGCCTCCGTCCCACCAGTCACACGAATTAGCTTTCGTCCCGGTGGACTTCCCCCGCCACAGCAGAGAGGCAGAACCGACCATGTCACGTTCCACGCTCGATGGCGCTCAGTCGGCTGCCGGCACCACCCGTCGCGGTCGGCACCGGCTGGACAACCCGGCCGGCATCCGTTGCTCGGAGCTGCCCGGCGTGCGTGAGCGGCTGCCGCAGGGCCGCCGCGGCGTCGCCCTGCTGCGGGCCCTGCTGCCCAGCGTCCCGAACGGCCGGCACACCTGGGCCTTCCTGGCCAACGCCGGTGGCCGCCCGCGGACCGCGTTCGCGATCATCCTGAGCCTCTGAGAAGGGGCCTCGTCCTCCCCCACCCCGCGCAGGCTCGGGGCGGTGCGCTGGACGGGGCCACGGCGGGTGGGCGGTACCCGCCCGCCCGCTGACGCACGACGGCTCACGGCTGAGCCGGCACGCACCGTCCACGACTCACGGCTGAGCAGGACGATTCGACGACCCCGTCGACCCCACCCGGTCGGCGGGGTCGTCGCGTTGTCGCACCGTCCACCGGTCGGTGCGACCCCCGGACACGACAGTGCGCCGCCCACCGCGAACGGTGGACGGCGCACTGTCAGGTGCTGCAGCTCAGACGAGCTGCGGGATCACTCGCCGCCGGCGAGCTTGGCCCGCAGCGCAGCCAGCGCCTCGTCGGAGGCCAGGGTGCCCCCGCCGCCGCCGCCGCCACCGGACGAGGCGACCTCACCCTCGGGCTCAGCGGCGCTGGAGTAGCTGCCACCGGCAGCGGCCTCGGCGTCGGCGGCCTTGGCCTCTGCGATCTGCTTGCGGTGCGCCTCGAACCGGGCCTGCGCCTCGGCGTACTGCTTCTCCCACGTCTCGCGGGCCGCGTCGTAGCCCTCGAGCCACTCACCGGTCTCGGGGTCGAAGCCCTCCGGGTAGATGTAGTTGCCCTGCTCGTCGTAGGACGCGGCCATGCCGTAGGCAGCCGGGTCGAACTGGTCCTCGTCGCCGACGACGCCCTCGTTGGCCTGCTTGAGGGACAGCGAGATGCGACGGCGGTCCAGGTCGATGTCGATGACCTTGACCAGGATCTCGTCGCCGACCTGCACGACCTGCTCCGGGATCTCCACGTGCCGCTCGGCCAGCTCGGAGATGTGCACCAGGCCCTCGATGCCCTCGTCGACGCGCACGAACGCACCGAAGGGGACGAGCTTGGTGACCTTGCCGGGGACGACCTGCCCGATCTGGTGGGTCCGGGCGAACTGACGCCACGGGTCCTCCTGCGTCGCCTTCAGCGACAGCGAGACCCGCTCCCGGTCCAGGTCGACGTCGAGGACCTCGACGGTGACCTCCTGGCCGACCTCGACGACCTCGGACGGGTGGTCGATGTGCTTCCAGGACAGCTCGGAGACGTGCACCAGACCATCGACGCCGCCCAGGTCCACGAAGGCACCGAAGTTGACGATCGAGGAGACGACGCCCGTGCGGACCTGGCCCTTGGCGAGCTTGTTGAGGAACTCGCTGCGGACCTCGGACTGGGTCTGCTCCAGCCACTGGCGGCGGGAGAGCACCACGTTGTTGCGGTTCTTGTCGAGCTCGATGATCTTCGCCTCGAGCTCGCGGCCCACGTAGGGCTGCAGGTCGCGCACACGGCGCATCTCGACCAGCGAGGCGGGGAGGAACCCGCGCAGGCCGATGTCGAGGATCAGGCCGCCCTTGACGACCTCGATGACGGTGCCGGTGACGACCTCGTCAGCTTCCTTCTTGGCCTCGATCGTGCCCCAGGCGCGCTCGTACTGAGCCCGCTTCTTGGACAGGATGAGCCGGCCCTCCTTGTCCTCCTTCTGGAGGACGAGGGCTTCCACCTCGTCGCCGACCTTGACGACCTCGGTCGGGTCGACGTCGTGCTTGATGGACAGCTCACGCGAGGGGATGACGCCCTCGGTCTTGTAGCCGATGTCCAGCAGCACCTCGTCCCGGTCGACCTTGACGATCACGCCTTCGACGATGTCGCCGTCGTTGAAGTACTTGATGGTCTGGTCGATCGCGGCGAGGAAGTCCTCGGCGGTGCCGATGTCGTTCACCGCGACCTGGGGGGTGCTGTCGGGACGGACCTGGGTGGAGGTCATGAAGTCGAGTGCTCCGGACGGGGGATGCGAAGGGACAGAGACACCCGCAGCCCAGGCGGACCGCGGGGAGAGTTCACGGGAAACCTGCCGGCTGGCCCCCCGGGGAGGGGCGGGCAGCAGCACAGACCTCTGGCGTGGTCTCCCATGGTACGGACCTGGCCGGGCCCGGTCCACCAGGGGTGCTCACCCACCCCGGGGCACCGCCGGAACAGGACCGACGGGGTCGACGTGCCACCATCGGCGGGTCATGGACGGCACCCCCGCAGGTCTCCCGCTCGCGGCCGACGGCTACCCGGCGGCCGGTGGCGTCACCCGGCGCACGACCGGGCAGGCGGAGTCGGCCCGGGCCAACCGCGGTTGGTGGGACGCCGCGGCGCCGGCCTACCTCGCCGAGCACGGCGGCGACCTGGGCGACGCCGACTTCCTGTGGTGCCCCGAGGGGCTCCGGGAGGCCGACGCCCACCTGCTGGGCGACGTCGACGGACGCCGGGTGCTGGAGATCGGCTGCGGATCGGCGCCCTGCTCGCGCTGGTTGCGGCGGGCCGGCGCCGAGCCGGTGGCCCTCGACGTCTCCGGCGGGATGCTGGCCCGGGCCGCGGAGCTCAACCGGTCGACCGGGCTCGCCGTCCCGCTGCTGCAGGCCGACGCCGGCGCGCTCCCCCTCGCCGATGCGAGCGTCGACCTGGTGTGCTCGGCCTTCGGCGGGCTGCCGTTCGTCTCCGACGCCCAAACCGTGCTCACCGAGATCGCCCGGGTGCTGCGCCCCGGCGGCCGCGTGGTCGCCTCGGTGAACCACCCGATGCGCTGGCCGATGCCGGATTCCCCCGATCCCGACGACCTGCAGGTGCTCTCCTCCTACTTCGACCGCACGCCCTACGTGGAGACCGACGGCGCGGGTCGGACCGTCTACGTGGAGCACCACCGCACCATCGGCGACTGGGTTCGGGCGGTCGTCGGCGCCGGGCTGGTGCTCACCGACCTGCTGGAACCGGAGTGGACGCCGGGCCGCACCGAGACGTGGGGCCAGTGGTCACCCGAACGCGGCGCCCTGGTGCCCGGCACGCTGATCATCATGGCGACCCTCCGGGCCGCACCGCGGCCAGGAGGCGTCCCCGAGCGACGTTGAGCCGCTCGGCCGATCGATCGCGGAACCCTCCGGGCCCCACTCCTCACGGTCACCGGGGTCACCTCCGTATCCGGCCCCGGTGCAGGGCCCCACGCCGAACTCGCGAGGCGTGGGGGGCACCGGGGTCCTTCGTCAGTGCGCGGCGGCGTCCCAGCTGGCGCCGAAGCCGACGGAGACCTCCAGCGGCACCGACAGCTGCGCGGCGCCGGCCATCTCCCGGCGGACCAGCGCCTCCAGCTCCTCGTGCTCACCGGCGGCCACCTCGAGCACGAGCTCGTCGTGCACCTGCAGCAGCATCCGGGAGCGCAGCCCGGCGGTGCCGATGGCCTTCTCCACGTTCAGCATGGCGACCTTGATGACGTCGGCGGCCGACCCCTGGATGGGTGCGTTGAGCGCCATCCGCTCGGCCATCTCCCGGCGCTGCCGGTTGTCGCTGGTCAGGTCGGGCAGGTACCGGCGCCGACCCAGCGTCGTCTCGGTGTAGCCGGTCTGCCGGGCGTCGTCGACGACCCCGTCCAGGTAGTCGCGGATGCCGCCGAAGCGCTCGAAGTAGGCGTGCATCTGCCCGCGCGCCTCCTCCGGGGTGATCCGCAGCTGCTGGGCCAGCCCGTAGGCGGAGAGCCCGTAGGCCAGGCCGTAGCTCATCGCCTTGATCCGGCGGCGCATCTCCGGGTCGACGGCCTCGATCGGGATGCCGAAGGCGCGCGAGGCGACGAAGGAGTGCAGGTCCTCCCCCGAGGTGAACGCCTCGATCAGGCCGGCGTCCTCGGAGAGGTGGGCCATGATCCGCATCTCGATCTGGCTGTAGTCGGCGGTCATCAGCGACTCGAACCCGGAGCCGACGACGAACGCCTGCCGGATCCGGCGGCCCTCCGCGCTGCGGATCGGGATGTTCTGCAGGTTCGGGTCGGTGGAGGACAGCCGCCCGGTCGCCGCGATCGTCTGCTGGAAGGTGGTGTGGATGCGCCCGCCGTCGTCGACCATCGGGATCAGCCCGTCGATCACCGTGCGCAGCCGGGTCACGTCGCGGTGCCGCAGCAGGTGCTCCAGGAACGGGTGCCCGGTGGAGGCCAGCAGCGAGGTCAGCGCATCGGCGTCGGTGGTGTACCCGGTCTTGTTCTTCTTCGTCTTGGGCAGCCCGAGCTCGTCGAAGAGCACCGCCTGCAGCTGCTTGGGCGAGCCGAGGTTGATCTCCTTGCCGATGACCGCGTAGGCCTCGTCGGCGGCCTCGGTCACCTGGGCGGCGAACTCCTTCTGCAGCTCGTGCAGGAAGTCCAGGTCCGCGGCGATCCCGCGGTGCTCCATCGCGGCGAGCACCTGGGTCAGCGGCAGCTCCATGCCACCGAGCAGGTGGTCGCCACCCTTCTGGCCCAGCACCTGCTCCAGGGCGTCGGACAGGTCGTTCACCGCGACCGCCTTGAGCACGTCGGCGTGCCGGGCCTCCGCCGCGATGTCCTCCTCCGAGGGCCCCAGCCCGTCCAGGGTCAGCTGGGCCTCGGGCGCGGCGTCGTCCCTGAGCTCGCGCTTGAGGTAGCGCACCGCGAGGTCGCCGAGGTCGAAGGACCGCTGCCCGGGCTGGGCCAGGTAGGCGGCGAGTGCGGTGTCGCTGACCACGCCGGCCAGCTCCCAGCCCCGCGCCAGCACCGCCAGCAGCGGGCCCTTGACGTCGTGCACGACCTTGCTCGTGCCCGGATCCGCGAGCCACCCGGCGAGCGCCTGCTCGTCGGCGGTGTCCAGCTCCGGGCCGAGGTCGACGAAGGTGGCGGAGTCGTTGGCCGCAGCCAGTGCCACGCCGGTCAGCTCACCGGTGCCCCGACCCCAGGTACCGCGGAAGACCACCGCGGTGTGGCCGGTGCGCGCGTTGGCGGCCAGCCAGTCGCCCAGACCACCGGCACCGACGACGTCCTCGACGACGTCGAAACCCCCGTCGACCTCGGGCTCCGGGGCGGACAGCGTGGCGAACAGCCGGTCGCGCAGCACCCGGAACTGCAGGTTGTCGAACAGGGTGTGCACCTCGTTGCGGTCCCAGGACGCGACGGCGAGGTCGGCCGGCCCGAGCTCCAGCGGGACGGCGCGGTCCAGCTCGGTGAGCCGGCGGTTCTGCAGCACCGAGGAGAGGTGCTCGCGGAGCTTCTCCCCCACCTTGCCCTTGACGGTGTCGACCTGGTCGACCAGCGCGTCCAGCGAGCCGTACTCGCGCACCCACTTGGCGGCGGTCTTCTCCCCCACGCTGGGGATGGAAGGCAGGTTGTCGCTCGGGTCGCCCCGCAGCGCGGCGAAGTCCGGGTACTGGGTGGGCGTCAACCCGTACTTGGTCTCCACCTCCTCGGGGGTGAACCGGGTGAGGTCGGAGACGCCCTTGCGCGGGTACAGCACGGTCACGTGCGGGTTCACCAGCTGCAGCGCGTCCCGGTCGCCGGTGCAGATCAGCACGTCCATGCCCTGCTCGACCGCCTGCACGGTGAGGGTGGCGATGACGTCGTCGGCCTCGTAGCCCTCCGCGGTGATCACCGGCACGCGCAGGGCCCCGAGCACCTCCTGCACCAGGCTGACCTGCCCGCGGAAGTCGGTGGGGCTCTCCGAGCGGTTCGCCTTGTACTCGGCGTAGATCTCGCTGCGGAAGGTCTTGCGGCTGACGTCGAAGGCGACCGCGAGGTGGCTGGGCTGCTCGTCGCGCAGCACGTTGATCAGCATCGAGGTGAAGCCGTAGACGGCGTTGGTCGGCTGACCGGTGGTGGTGGAGAAGTTCTCCACCGGCAGGGCGAAGAACGCCCGGTAGGCCAGCGAGTGACCGTCCAGCAGCAGCAGGCGCGGACGAGGACCCCCCGTGGCCGGGGCGGACGTGCTGGCTGGGGTGCTCACCGGTGCAGACATCGACGACGATCCTAGTGAAAGGACCCCGCTGCCCCCCGACCCTCGCGAGCTCGGGCCGGGACCCCGCAGCGGGGCCGCCGGTTAGCGTGGCGTGGTGACCACCCCGCGTCCGGACTGGCTGCCTGCCGACACCCAGGGTCCCCTGGACGACAAGCTCGGCATCACGATCACCGACTTCGATCCCGACCGGCTGGTCGCCACCATGCCGGTGGCCGGGAACGAGCAGCCCTTCGGCCTGCTGCACGGCGGCGCGACGTGCGCGCTGGCGGAGAGCATCGGGTCGTGGGCGGCGATGCTGCACGCCGGCCCCGGGGGCAGCGTCGTCGGCATCGAGCTGAACGCCAGCTACCTGCGAGCGGCCACGTCCGGGCTGGTGACGGCGGTGTGCACGCCGGTGCGGCGCGGGCGGACGCTGGCCACCTACCTGATCGCGGTCAGCGACGACGCCGGCCGGCCCACCGCCAGCGCCCGGCTGACCTGCCTGATCCGGCCGGCCCGCTGACCGAGCCGATCGGCTGACCCGACCGGTCCGGCCGCGAGCCGCCGTCGAGCGCGCACACCGACACCCTCGATCGAGGGTGCGGCCCTGCGGCCGGGACCGGCCCCCTGCGCGGTCGCGGCGCCGGACCGGTGGGGAGCGGCCGACCGCCGGCGCACCGGCGTGTCGCAGAAGGGTCACGGTGCATCCCAGCAGGTCGGTCCCGGTAACAACGGTGGGTTACTGTCCCGGCTCAACGAACGGCTGGGAGGTCGAGTGACACACGCGCCGCACCGCGCCCACGGGCAGGGTGGACGCAGCGCCGCCCGAGGCGGGCCCGCTGTACACCTCGCGCGCGACCGGACGTCGGCACGGTGGCGCCGCGGTCGGCGCCCCCTGGTGTTGACCCTGCTGGTGGCCGCATTCGGGATGGCGCTGGCGGTGCTGGTCCCCGGGATCGCCGCCGCCGAGGGCGAGCAGATCGTCGGCACCCTGCAGACCAGCCGGAGCGGGCCGATCGAGGGCGTCGAGGTCACCGTCGAGACCGCCGACGGTGACCAGGTCGACGCCGTCGAGACCGACGAGGACGGCCGCTTCTCCATCGACCTGCCCGGCGCCGGCACCTACACGGTCACCCTCGACGAGGACGCGCTGCCCGACGGCGTGGCGCTCGGCACGTCCGGCGCCAGCCGGGACGTCACCGTCGACGACGGTCGCTCCCAGCCGGTCAACTTCGGTCTCGTCGACGGCTCGGCGAACGCCGGCGGAGGATCCGTCGAGGCCGTCCAGCTGCTGGTCGACGGGCTGCGCTTCGGCCTGCTCATCGCGGTCTGCGCCGTGGGCCTGTCGCTGATCTACGGCACCACTGGGCTGACCAACTTCGCGCACGGCGAGCTGGTCACCATCGGTGCGGTCATCGCCTGGTACATCAACGTGCGCGGCGGCGTCCCGCTGATCCCGGCCACGATCATCGCGATGGTCGCCGGTGCCGGCGTCGGCGCGCTCAACGAGCTGGCGATCTGGCGGCCGCTGCGCCGCCGCGGCACCGGCCTGGTCGCCGCCCTCGTGGTCTCCATCGGTCTGTCGATGCTGCTGCGCTACCTGGTGCAGATCGTCTACGGCGGGTTCTCCAACCCCTACGGCGACTACCAGAGCCAGCGTGCCGTCGACTACGGCGTCTTCACCATGACCAACCGGTCGCTCGCCTCGATCATCATCTCGGTGGTCGTGCTGGTGCTGGTCGCGCTGATGCTGCAGCGCACCAAGATCGGCAAGGCGATGCGGGCCGTCTCGGACAACCGCGACCTGGCCGCCTCGTCCGGGATCGACGTCAACCGCGTCATCCTCGTCGTCTGGATGATGGGCGGGGCGCTGGCCACCCTGGGCGGTGTCCTGCTCGGCCTGTCCGACCAGGTCCAGTGGGACATGGGGTTCCGGCTCCTGCTGCTCATGTTCGCCGGCGTCACCCTCGGCGGGCTGGGCACCGCCTACGGCGCCCTGATCGGCAGCCTGATCGTCGGTGTGTTCGTGCAGATGTCCACCCTCGTCATCCCCAGTGACGTGAAGTACGTCGGAGGGCTGCTCCTGTTGATCGTCATCCTCGTCCTCAGGCCCCAGGGCATCCTGGGCAGCCGAGCCCGGATCGGCTGAGACCATGTCCGATCTCATCGACGCATTCGCCGTCGCCGGCAAGGCCTTCTTCGGCTTCCAGGCGATCTTCTTCGCCCTCCTGGCCATCGGCATCAACGTGCACTTCGGCTACACCGGGCTGCTCAACTTCGGGCAGATCGCCTTCGCCATGCTCGGCGGGTTCGGCATCGCCATCTCGGTGAGCCAGTGGGGCCTGCCCTTCTGGGTCGGCGTCCTGATCGGCGTCGCCGCGGCCGTCGTCCTGGCGCTGCTGCTGGGCCTGCCGACGCTCCGGCTGCGGGCCGACTACCTGGCGATCGTCACGATCGCCGTGGCCGAGGGACTGCGCCTGCTCTTCCGATCGGTGTCCGCGACCCCGGTCACCGGCGGGACGCGCGGTCTGTCCGCCTTCAACGGCGACTTCATCTCCCTGGCCCCCTGGGACACCGCACGCCGCTACGGCATCCTCGGCACGACCTGGAGCGGTGGCGAGCTGTGGGTCGCGCTCATCGGCTGGTCGATCGTGATCCTGTTCAGCCTGCTGGTCTGGCAGCTCATGCGCAGCCCCTGGGGCCGCGTGGTCAAGGCCATCCGGGAGGACGAGGACGCCGTCCGCGCGCTGGGGAAGAACGTCTACGCCTACAAGATGCAGGCGCTGGTGCTCGGTGGCGTGATCGGCTCGTTCGGCGGCATGGTCTACGCCGTCAGCACCGGCTCGGCGATCCCCGACCAGTACCAGAACGCCAACACCTTCCTGGCCTACGCCGCACTGATCCTGGGCGGCGCGGCCCGAGTGCTGGGCCCGGTCATCGGGTCGATGCTGCTGCTGTTCATCCTGCAGTTCACCGACACCGGTCTGCGGGCCCTGATCTCCAACGGCGTCATCCCCGAGACGCTGCTTTCCTCCACCGACGTGGCGCAGATCCGTTTCGTGCTGGTCGGCCTCGGGCTCATGCTGCTGCTGGTGTTCCGTCCCCAGGGCATCTTCGGTGACCGACGAGAGGTGATGCTCGATGCCCGCTGACACCGGTTCGCACGGCGCCCATGCCGCCCGCCCGGGAGAGGTCCCGGCGGTCGGGCAGACCCCGACGGCCGAGTCCGCCGCCGGGAGGGTGCCCCAGCGGCTCGCCCAGGCTGCGCTCCAGGACCTGCCGTGGGAGGTGGGCGTGGCCAAGCCCGACCCGGCGATCGTGGTCGACCACGTCACCCGCTCGTTCGGTGGCCTCACCGCCGTCTCGGTCGACCACCTGGAGATCCAGCGGGGCGGGATCACCGGGTTGATCGGGCCCAACGGCGCCGGCAAGACCACCCTGTTCAACCTGCTCACCGGGTTCGACCAGCCGAACACCGGTACCTGGTCCTTCGACGGGCGCGACCTCGGCCGGCTGTCCCCCCACCAGGTCGCCCGGCTCGGCGTCGTGCGCACCTTCCAGCTGACCAAGGCGCTGTCCCGGCTCACCGTGCTGCAGAACATGCTGCTCGGCGCCCAGGGGCAGCGGGGTGAGAGCTTCCTCCGTGCCCTGGTGCCCGGCGGCTGGCGGGCGCAGGAGAGGGAGAACACCGAGCGGGCGATGGAGCTGCTCCGCCGGTTCAAGCTGGACGCCAAGAAGGACGACTTCGCCGGGATCCTCTCCGGTGGTCAGCGCAAGCTGCTGGAGATGGCCCGGGCACTGATGAGCGACCCGAAGGTCGTCATGCTCGACGAGCCGATGGCCGGGGTGAACCCGGCGCTGACGCAGAGCCTGCTCGGCCACGTCAAGGACCTCCGGGAGGAGGGCATGACGGTGATCTTCGTCGAGCACGACATGGACGTCGTCCGGGACATCAGCGACTGGGTCGTCGTCATGGCCGCCGGCAAGATCATCGCGGAGGGGCCGCCCGAGTCGATCAGCCAGAACCGGGCCGTCGTCGACGCCTACCTGGGCGCCCACCACGATGCGCCGCTGACCATCGAGGAGGAGGACCGCGTGCTCGCCGAGGCCGACGCCTCCCTCGGCGTGCACCGCCACCGATCCACCGACCGGCACGGCACGGACGAGATCAGCGACGGGAGCACCCGATGAGCGAGCCGTTGTTCGAGGTCGACGAGACCGGGGAGGACCTCACCCGGGCTGCGGCGGTCGAGGGTGCCGGGCTCTCCCCCGCGGAGAAGGCAGCCACCCGCGAGGAGCACGTCAAGCTCGCCGAGGGGGCGCTCGTGCGGGCCGACGAGCTGGTCGCCGGCTACGTGCCCGGCGTCAACATCCTCCGCGGGTGCGACTTCTACCTGTCCGACGGCGAGCTCGTCGGCATCATCGGCCCCAACGGGGCGGGCAAGTCCACGCTGCTCAAGGCGCTCTTCGGCCTCATCCCGGTCCGGTCCGGCACAGTCACCCTGCGCGGGGAGTCGATCACCTCCGCCCCGGCGCACCGGTTGGTGCAGCTCGGCGTGGGCTACGTGCCGCAGAACAACAACGTGTTCCCCTCCCTCAGCATCGAGGAGAACATGCAGATGGGTGTCTACCTCCGACCGAAGACGTTCAAGGACCGGTTCGACTACGTCATCGACCTGTTCCCGCTGCTGGGTGAGCGGCGCAAGGGCAAGGCCGGAGCCCTGTCCGGCGGCGAGCGCCAGATGGTCGCCATGGGGCGGGCGCTGATGATGGACCCGTCGGTGCTGCTGCTCGACGAGCCATCCGCCGGCCTGTCGCCCGCGTTGCAGGACGAGGTGTTCATCCGCTGCCGCCGGATCAACGCCACCGGGGTCTCGATCATCATGGTCGAGCAGAACGCCCGCCGGTGCCTGCAGATCTGCGACCGCGGGTACGTGCTGGACCAGGGCCGCAACGCCTACACCGACACCGGGGCGTCGCTGATGAACGACCCCAAGGTCATCGAGCTGTACCTGGGGACGCTGGCCAAGGCCCAGTAGCCGGCTCCGCGCAGCTCCGCCCCGGACGGCGCCGCTCCCCTCCCCGGGGACGGCGCCGTCCGTCGTGCCGGAGCTCTCGGCCCAGCAGGGCTGACCCCGGCGAAGCCGCCGTCCAGCCTCCGGTGCAACGGTACGGCGACCAGGGCGGTCACGCCCGGCACCAGCGCCAGACAGCTCGCCGCCCGCACCGCGGGACGCCGGGCGGTGGTGGTGAGCAACCAGCCGGTGGTGGACGACTACCCGTCGGATCGCCCGACGATCCGGGCGACCCGACGGGCCGGTGAGGTACCTGCAGTTCTCCGCGGTCGTCCACCCGGTGATATCGGGTGCCTGCTCCGTTCCCGCCCCTGGGCCGGGCAGCGCCGCGGCCCGGCACCCGTACGGGTGCCGGGCCGCGGCCTGGTGCGGGTGTGCCCGCTGCTCAGCGGATCAGCGCTGCGGACCCACACCGTTGGTGTTGAGGCCCTGGATGATCCGGGAGGACTCCTCGAACCCGATCACCACGATCGCGTCCGGGCTGAACTCGGTCATCTGCTGCACCTCGGCGTCGTAGTTCGCCGCCTGCGGGTCGTAGATGACGGTGCGGATCGAGTCCTCGGGCAGGCCGCCGGCCACCAGGTTGTTCTTGGTGTTCTCGGCCAGCCCGGTGCCGTAAGGGTCGTTGGTGGCCAGGATGCCGACGGTGTTGTTGCCGTCCTGCAGGATCAGGTCGGAGAGAGCGGTGGCCTGCAGCGTGTCCGGGGGCGCGGTGCGGAAGTACAGCCCCTGGTCGGCGTAGTCCGTGAACTGGTCCGACGTGTTGGCCGGGGAGATCTGCATGACGCCGGCCTGGGTGATCGTGTCGATCACGGTCAGGCTGACACCGGAGGACGCCGCACCGAGGATCGCGTTGACCCCGGACTGCAGCA
>Ga0210040_10007682_pt1 | contig 12979 bp, 6 predicted proteins | sample CryGeyCG12114_NA_FD_185462 | JGI IMG/M metagenome (GOLD analysis project Ga0210040, IMG submission 185462) | Groundwater microbial communities from aquifer - Crystal Geyser CG19_WC_8/21/14_NA (SPAdes) (version 2) | ecosystem: Environmental > Aquatic > Deep subsurface > Groundwater | place: USA... | reverse complement strand
CGGGGTGGTGCACAGCGGCCGCCTTGTCGGCCGTGTCGCCCTTCCGGGTCAACGGCTCACGGTGAGTGATCGACCGGTCGAAGGGGGAACCTTGCTTCTCGAGCGCGCAGGGAGCACGGACGTCGCAGGGCTTGCCGTCCGCACAGCACGGTCCTCGGCGGCCGCCGTCCGGCTGCTGCCCGACCCGCCGGCCGCACCGGCCGCGCCCGTCGCCGGCCATGGAGCCGACCGCTGGGCGGTGCGCCACCGCGCCGCGCTGGTCGCCACCGAGACGCTGCTGGCCGCCGTCGCGGCCGCCGTGGTGCTGCTGACCCACGACGGGGCCGTCCCCGCCGGCAGCGGCCTGCTCTGGGCGAGCCTCTCCCTCGTGCTCACCTGGCCCGCGCTGCTCGCCAGCACCGGCGCCTACGAGGAGCGGTCCTTCGGCGTCGGCAGTGACGAGTTCCGCCGGATCGGCCGTGCGGGTCTCCTGCTGCTGGCCGGCATGGGCTTCCTCAGCTACGCCGCGGAGCTCGACCTGAGCCGGGCGCTGGTCGTCGTGGCCGTCCCCGGCCTCACCCTGGCCACGCTGCTGGAGCGCTACGCCGCCCGCCGCGCGCTGCACCGCCGGCGCGCGCAGGGCCGCTGCGTGAAGCGCGTCGTGGTCGTCGGCCGCGGCGGCGCGGTGCTGGAGCTCGTCGACCGGCTGCGCCGCGCGCACCACGCCGGCCTGGACGTCGTCGCCGTCTGCGTGACCCCCGACGACCGCTCGCGGGTCGCCCGAGCGGTCGACCTCCCGGTCGCCGGCCTGGACGACGTGCTGGCCACCGCCCGGCAGTTGGGCGCCGACACCATCGCCGTCACCTCCGCCAGCGAGACCGCCGCCCAGTACCTGCGGGCGCTGTCCTGGCAGCTGGAGGGCACCGGCATGGAGCTGCTGGTCGCTCCCGGCCTGGTCGAGGTGGCCGGCCCCCGGTTGCACATCCGACCCTTCGACGGGCTGCCGCTGCTGTCGGTGGAGCAGCCGCGCTTCGAGGGCTGGCGTCGGGTGGTGAAGGGCGTCCTGGACCGCTCCGTCGCACTGGTGGCCCTGCTCGTGCTCTCGCCGGTCCTGCTGGGGCTCTCGCTCGCCGTGCGGCTGTCCGGCTCCGGCCCGGTGTTCTTCCACCAGCAGCGCGTCGGCCTCAACGGCCAGCACTTCACCATGCTGAAGTTCCGCAGCATGGTCCAGGGCGCCGACCAGCAGGTCGCCGGTCTGTCCGACGGCAACGACGCCGACGGCCTGCTGTTCAAGATCCGGCACGACCCGCGGGTGACGCCGGTCGGCCGCTGGATGCGCCGGCTGTCCCTCGACGAGCTGCCCCAGCTGGTCAACGTGCTCACCGGCAGCATGTCGCTGGTCGGGCCGCGGCCGCCGCTGCCCGAGGAGGTGGCCCGCTACGACAGCTCGGTCAGCCGCCGGCTGCTGGTCAAGCCCGGCCTCACCGGCCTGTGGCAGATCTCCGGGCGCAGCGACCTGCCGTGGGAGGAGGCCGTGCGGCTGGACCTCCGCTACGTGGAGAACTGGTCGCTGGCGCTGGACGTGCAGATCCTGTGGAAGACCGCGCGCGCCGTGGTCACCGCCTCCGGCGCCTACTGAACCTGCTGGTCACGCGCCCGGCCGGGCCCTGCCTGCGCACGGTGAGGGCGTCGTCCGGGCGGGTGGCGGGGGATCCTCCCTCTGGGTGAGGGCAGTCCCCGGACAGGCGCTCTCCGCCGGTGCACGGGGCAGGGTCGTCTGCAGAGACCGGAGGCCTCTGCACGCGCGCGCCGGAGGACCGGTGAGCGGCGGTGGGGGACCGGGGCGCGGACAGGTCCGTGCCAGCTGGACGCCCCACGGGGAGAAACGGAGCCCGAGCCATGCCAGGGAGCACGCCCCGGAGGCTGCGCATCGCGCTGGTCGGTACCCGCGGGGTCCCGGCCCGCTACGGCGGGTTCGAGACCGCGGTGGAGGAGGTCGGCCGCCGCCTGGCCGACGCCGGGCACGACGTCGTCGTCTACTGCCGCACGACCACCGACGGACCTCGTCCCGCGACGCACCTGGGCATGCGGCTGGTCCACCTGCCCGCGCTGCGCCGCAGGTCGCTGGAGACGCTGAGCCACACCGGCCTGTCGGTCGCGCACCTGCTCACCCACCGGGTGGACGCCGCGATCGTCTTCAACGCCGCCAACGCTCCGTGGCTGCCGCTGCTGCGGCTGGCCCGCATCCCGGTCGCGACCCACGTCGACGGCCTGGAGTGGAAGCGCGCCAAGTGGGGCGGGATCGGGAAGCGCTACTACCGCGTCGTCGAGGCGCTGTCGGTCCGCTGGTCCGACGCGCTCATCGCCGACGCCCAGGGGATCGCCGACTACTACCGCGACGAGTTCGCGGCGCAGACCGAGCAGATCGCCTACGGCGCTCCCAAGACCGACGGCGTCGGCTCGGCGAAGCTGGCCTCGGTCGACCTCACGCCCGGCGGCTACCACCTCGTCGTCGCCCGCTTCGAGCCGGAGAACCACGTCGACGTGATCGTCGACGGGTACCGGCGCAGCGGCGCCCGGCTGCCGCTCGTGGTGGTCGGCTCGGCGCCCTACGCCGACGACTACACCCGCCACGTGCACTCGCTCGCCGACGACCGGGTGCGCTTCACCGGCGGGGTGTGGGACCAGGACCTGCTCGACCAGCTGTACGCCAACTGCGCCACCTACCTGCACGGGCACTCGGTCGGCGGCACGAACCCCTCGCTGCTGCGCGCCATCGGCGCAGGGGCGGCGACCATCGCCTACGACGTCTCCTTCAACCGCGAGGTGCTGGAGACCAGCGGGCGGTACTTCCAGGCGCCGGACGACGTCGCAGCCGCCCTGGACGAAGCGGAGGACGACCCCGAACAGGTCCGCCGCCGCGGCAAGCGGGCCCGGCTGCTCGCCGCCCGCTACGACTGGGACCACGTGGCGGGCGCCTACGAGGAGCTCTGCCGCAAGCTGGTCGGTCGGGAGTTCTCCCGCTCGCGCCCCAGCGGTCGGCGGCTGCGCCTCGGCCCGGCGGCCAGCTCCACGCGCACCCGGGAGAGAGCCGACGACCGCGCGGGCGAGCGGGGAGCCGGCGCGGTCGCCCCCGTACCGCGTCGCGCCGTGGCCCACGAGCAGGGCCGCCACGAGGGGCGCAGCACCGGCGTGGTCGCGACCGCCGAGGCGCCCACGCCGCAGGCGGCGCAGTCGTGACGCGCCCGGCCGGGGACACCCCCGGAGCCCGTCCCGGTCGACTCCGGCAGCTGCTGGTCGCCGGTGCCGTCGTCCTGGTCGTGTTGCTCGGGCTCGGCGGCTGGGCGCTGGCCGCGGGCGGCAACGACCAGGACGACCGTGCCGCCGCCACGACGTCGGCGGCACCCTCGGCCGGGGACCCGGCGGCGACCAGCACCGCGGCCGGTAACACGGCCCGTAACATGCCCAGCCCGGCCGATGCCACCAGCACCGACGCCGCGCCGGACGCGGCCGCGATCACCACCGAGGTGGCTGCCGACGAGCTGCCGCCGAGCCTGCCGGAGGTGGCACTGGACGCTCCGGTCGACTACGGGGACGGCGTCAGCGCCCGGATCACCGGTATCGACACCGTGCAGGGAGAGGCGAAGGGCCCCGGCGAGGTAGCCGGACCAGCACTGGCGGTGACCGTCGCGCTCACCAACGGCGGGACCGCGCCGGTGTCCCTGGACGCGGTCACGGTGAACCTCACCTACGGCGCCGAGTTCGTGCCGGCCACGCTGCTGGCGGAGTCCAGCCCGCTGTCGGGCGCCCTGCAGCCGGCCGGCACGGTCACCGGGACGTACGTGTTCACCGTCCCCGAGGACCAGCGGGACGACGTCGCGGTGACGGTCGGGCACGACCCCGCCTCGCCGATCGCCACCTTCCGGGGCGCGGTCCGGTGATCGGGCCGTTCCCCCGCCGGACGGCCCTCCGATGAGCACGGGCCTGCGCCGGCGACTGATGCGCCGTGCCGAGGCACTGCGCGGTCGCCCCTTCCCGATCGACGAGCGGATCTCCACCAGGCACCTGGTCTCCGTGGCCGTGGAGCGCGTGGCCATGGCCGCCCGGGGAGCGGTGCACTTCCCGACCCGGCCGCACCGGCCCTTCATCGGACGCGGCGTGCGCCTGCGGTCCAAGGCCGGGCTGACCTTCGGGCGCGGTCTCACTCTGGCCGACGGCAGCATGGTGGACGCGACCTCGGTGCACGGCGTCCGCCTCGGCGACCACGTGTCCGTCGGCAGGAACACCCGGATCGAGTGCACCGGCAGCCTCGCTACGCTCGGCTCCGGCCTCACCGTGGGCGACGGCGTGGGGTTGGGGACCGACAGCTTCTACGGCTGCGCCGGGGGCATCCGGATCGGAGCCGACACCATCGTGGGCAACTTCGTCTCCTTCCACGCCGAGAACCACGTGTTCGACGACCCCGACGTGCCGATCCGTGACCAGGGCGTCACCCACCAGGGCATCGAGGTGGGCGCCGGGTGCTGGATCGGCTCCCGGGTGACCGTTCTGGACGGCGCCCGGATCGGCGAGGGCTGCGTCATCGCCGCCGGGGCCGTCGTCCGGGCAGGGGAGTACCCCGCGCGCGGGGTGTACGGCGGGGTGCCGGCGCGCTTGCTGCGGTCCCGCCCCGGGCGCTGACCGCCGGGCGCCGACCGCTCGGCAGCGTGGCCTTCCGTTGAGATCGTCAGATCTCGTCGTGGGGTGATGGCAGCTCGCCTGGGGAGTCGACGTCGTGTCGATCACCACCTTCGCGCTGGGCAGCTGCCCGAGCTGGGTGTGTCACCGACCTGGTCCCGGCTGGAGGCGTGGGCGATGGCGATGCGCGAGGATCTGCCTGCTCCGGTGCTGACCCGCCACGCTGGAAGAGCTGCAGGACGAGGTGATCGACCGGGTGCGCGGGCCCCCGTGACCGCCGGTGAGAGACCTGCCGGCGACGTCCGCCTGCCCCGGCTGCGGGGGGATGAGGGACCCCGCACGCAGGAACGACCGCAGCAGACTGCGGATGTCCAGCACCGCCGCCGGTGTCGGCCACCCACGCCCAGGCGCTGGCTGCCCACGAGGCCTGCTGCGCCACCTCTACCGACACCGCCACTGCCAGCGCCGAAGGGCACCGTGCCGCCGGTGAGCCCAGCTCGCTCGCGGGACTGGTCACCCGGCGTGGACCGCACTGCATCGGTCCCGACGCCCACCCCACGCCTTCGCCGTTCCTCGTCAACACGGCGGAGTCTGACGCAGCTCGACGCTGCGGGCCGCTCAGTCCAGCTGGCGGGCGGCGTCAGCCGCGGCAACCTGGTGATGCCAGCGCACCAGCCCCACCGCCAGGTAGGCCGCCGAGCCGAGGAAGAGCACGGCGTACACGGTGAGGAAGGCCGGGCGCGCGCCGAAGAGCACGAAGGCCACGCAGAGCAGGCCGTAGTCGGCCGGGGCCACCAGCACCGACCGGGCCAGCGGGTGCCGGCCCGGTCCGGCCGGGCCGCCGGTGGTCCCGGCGAGGCGCAGCTTGTCGGTCAGCACCGTGCCGAAGAACATCACGGTCACCACCAGCTGGAAGGCCGCGGGCAGCAGGAACAGCGCCGGCGGGGTGTCCCCGAAGCGGTAGAGCGAGATGAGCAGCGCCAGGTGCACCGAGGCGTTCTTGGCGCAGTCGACCATGTGGTCCAGCCACTCGCCGGTGAGCGAGCCGCCGCCGCGCAGCCGGGCCAGCTGGCCGTCGGCGGAGTCCAGTGCATAGCCCAGCACCAGCAGGAACGTCACCGCGATGCCGACGACGACGCTCGGGCGGCACAGCGCCACCAGGACGATCCCGCTGAAGGTGACCAGCCCGCTGACCGCGGTGACCTGGTCGGGGGTGCGCCCGGCGAGGTGCGCCACCGCCGCCAGCCGCCGGCCCAGCGGGCGGTTCACCCACCGGGAGTACAGCGGGGCGGTGGCCGAGGACTTCCCTGCCGGGCGGAGACGGTCGACGACCTCGGCGTAGCGGAGGCCGGAGCGGGACCCTGCGGAGGGGAGGGACATGGTCGGACCTCGTGTTCGTGAGAGTGGACCGCCCGCGGGAACCGACGTCGTCGTCCGGTCCGGCGGGCGTGTGGGCCGACCGTAGCGCGGGGGGAGACCGCCACCCGGCAGTGACGGTCCGTGGTCACCCGCCGGAGGGGGAACTGAACCCTAAGGCGTGAACGGGGGGTCCAGGAGCCCCTCGTCGTCACGCATAGTGCTCGGCAGGCCAGTCCACTCGTCGACAGGACGTCGCATGTCATCGCACCGCAACGCGCACTCCCTCCAGGGGAGGAGGGCGACCCAGCGTCTGCTCGTCTCCCTGCTGGGGCTCGTCGTCCTCGCCGGGGCGGCGACGTGGACCTCCCCGTCGGCCCGCGCCGACTCGGCCCCGGTCGACCCGGCCGCCGCGGCGACGCCGCCGACCGTCAGCGCCGACGCGCTGCCCACGGTGCAGATCGACGGCGTCGTCTGGTCGCAGGCCGTCTCGGGCAACACCGTGTACGCCGGTGGCGAGTTCACCACCGCGCGCCCGGCCGGCGCGGCACCAGGGGTCAACACCACTCCCCGCAACAACCTGCTGGCCTACGACATTCGTACCGGCGCACTGATCACCAGCTTCGCGCCGGACCTGAACGCCCAGGTCAAGTCGGTGGCGCTGTCCCCGGACGGCAGCCGTCTGTACGTGGCCGGCAACTTCACCACGGCCAACGGCCAGACCCGCTACCGGATCGCGGCCTACGACACCGCCACCGGCGCGCTCGATCCCGGCTTCCGCCCGGTCGTCGCCTCCGCGGTGTCCGCGCTGGCCGTCACCGACACCACCGTCTACGCCGGCGGCAACTTCAGCTCTGCGGGCAAGCAGACCCGCAGCCGGCTGGCGGCCTTCTCCCGCACCGACGGCTCGCTGCTGCCCTGGGCGCCGACCGCCGACGACCGGGTCAATGCGCTGGCGCTCTCGCCGGACGGTCGCAGCCTCATCGTCGGGGGCGCCTTCACCAAGCTGACCTCCACCGACGGCAGCAGCAGCCAGACCGCCCGCGGCCTGGGGGCGGTCGACGTCGCCACCGGCGCGGCGCTGCCGTTCACCGCGGGCACGGTCATCAGCAACACCGGCTCGACCGCCGCGGTGCTGAGCCTGTCCGTCGACTCGGACACCGTCTACGCGTCGGGGTACACCTTCGGTGCCGGCACGCTCGAGGGCGTCGTCGCCGCCGACCCGACGACCGGTGCCGTCCGCTGGATCGAGGACTGCCACGGCGACAGCTACTCGGTGTGGGCCTCCGGCACCGCCACCTACGTCGCCGGTCACCCGCACGTCTGCAGCAACGTCGGCGGCTGGCCGCAGACCGAGCCGTGGACCTTCCGCCGTGGCATCGCGTTCAGCAAGGCCGCCACCGGCAAGGTCGGGACCGAGACCGGCAACTTCGCCGGTCAGCCGGCCCCCAGCCTGCTGAACTGGTACCCCACCATCGACGCGGGCACCTACACCGGCCAGACCCAGGGCCCGTGGAGCGTCGCTGGCAACAGCCAGTACGTCGTCTATGGCGGGGAGTTCCCCACCGTCAACGGCACGAGGCAGCAGGGCCTGGTCCGCTTCGCGATGTCCTCGACCGCACCCAACAAGGTCGGCCCGAACACCGACCCGGGCCTCACCCCCACGTTGACGACCACGTCCACCGGCGCCGTCCGGGTCGCCTGGCAGGCGACGGACGACCAGGACAACCAGCACCTCACCTACCGGGTCGTGCGCAGTGACGAGCCCGCCCAGCCGGTCTACGAGACGACGGCGGACAACTCCTTCTGGAACCGGCCGATGCTGGGCTTCGTGGACAAGGACGTCACGCCCGGGACGACGTACACCTACCGCGTGTACGTCTACGACCCCTTCGGCAACATGGCGACGCGGGACACCGCCTCGGTGACGGCCGTGGCCGCCACCTCCACGCCGGACGCCTACTCCGACACCGTGGCGGCGGACTCCCCGGCCCACCAGTGGCGCCTGGACGAGCCGGCCCAGAGCACGGTCAGCTACGACCAGGGCGGGTACGAGGACCTGACCCTCACCGGCGGGGTGACCCGGGCCGTCGCCGGTGCCCTCACCGGCACGACGAACACGGCGACCACCTTCAACGGGTCCTCCGGGCTGGGCGCCAGCCAGGTGCTGACCGCCGGGCCGCAGGTCTTCAGCGAGGAGGCATGGTTCAAGACCTCCAGCACCAAGGGCGGGAAGATCATCGGCTTCGGGAACGCGAAGTCCGGCCTGAGCGGCTCCTACGACCGGCACGTGTACCTCGACACCATCGGGCGCGTGGTCTTCGGCGTGTACCCGGGCTCCGAGTCCACGGTGCAGAGCAGCTCGCGGTACAACAACGGCAAGTGGCACCACGTGGTGGCCACGATGGGGCCAGACGGCATGGTGCTCTACGTCGACGGGAAGCAGGTCGCGCAGCGCAGCGACGTGACCACCGCCCAGGCCTACTCCGGCTACTGGCGCGTCGGTGGCGACAGCGGCTGGGGCAACACCAGCAAGTACTTCAACGGCAGCATCGACGAGCCCGCCGTGTACTCCACGGTGCTCTCGGCCGACGCGGTCGCCCGTCACTACCAGGTCGGCACCACCGGCAGGGGCGTCAACGTGCCGCCCACGGCGGCGTTCACCAGCTCGGTCGACGAGCTGACCGCCAACCTGGACGGCACCTCCTCCACGGACGCCGTCGGCTCCATCGCCCGCTGGGCGTGGGACTTCGGTGACGGGTCGGCGCCGGCCACGGGGGCGACGACGACGCACACCTACGCCGCAGGCGGCATCTACCAGGTCGTGCTGACGGTGACCGACGACCAGGGTCTGACCAGCGCGGTCACCCACCCGGTGACCGTCGCGGCCCCGGTGCCGAACGCGGCGCCGACGGCGTCGTTCACCTCCTCGGTGAGCGACCTGGCGGTCGCGGTGGACGGGTCGGCCTCGGCAGACACCGATGGCACGGTGGCCTCCTACGGCTGGGACTTCGGCGACGGGTCGGCGGCGCTGACGGGGGTCATGGCGTCGCACGCCTACGCGGCTGCGGGTACCTACGAGGTCGTGCTGACGGTGACCGACGACGACGGGGCCACCGGCACGCTCACCTCCGCGGTGACGGTGACCGACCCACCCGCGGTCCAGGTGCTGGCCACCGACGCCTTCGAGCGTGCAGTGACCCGCGGGTTCGGCACGGCTGACTCCGGAGGCTCCTGGACGACGTCCGGTGCGGTCACCGCGGCCACGGTGTCCGGGGGTGCCGGGCACGTGCAGTCGCCGTCGGCGGGTGCGCTGGCCGGTGTCTACCTGAACTCGGTGTCGGGCTCCGACGTCGCGGTGCAGTTCGGGATCGCGCTGGACAAGCTGCCCACCGGCAGCGGGGAGATCGTCTACGTGTCGGCGCGGCGGGTCGGCAACACCGACTACCGGGCGGCGGTGCGGGTGATGGCCAACGGGTCGATGACGCTGGGGGTGTCCAGCTACGTCAACGGCAAGGAGACCTCGCTGCGGTCGGCCCCGCTGACCGGGTTGGTCTACACCCCGGGCACGGTGCTGACGGTGCGGTTCGACGTCAGTGGCACCGGGACGACCGCGCTGAACGCCAAGGCGTGGTTCGCCGGCACGACCGAGCCCGCGACCTGGCAGGTCAGTGCCACCGACACGACCGCGGACCTGCAGCGGCCTGGTGGCGTGGGCGTCGCGGCCTACCTGTTCGGTTCCTCCACGGTGCTGCCGCGGCTGGACGTCGACGACCTGTGGGTGGGCACCGCCGGCAACGCGCCGACGGTCTGATCGCCCTCCCGGACCACCATCCGGGGGCAAGGAGCGGGCGGGGACCACACGGTCCCCGCCCGCTCTGCGTCGCGCCTCCTCCGGGAGGGTGAGGGACTGCTCCGGCCGGGCTCCCGGTGGCGCGTGCGCTGGCATCCTGGGCAGACGGGCGGGCCGGCGTGGCTGACCCGGCGCGCCCGCTCCGGGCGCCGGTGCGGTCGAGGCTGAGGAGTCCACCAGGTGACAGCGGGCGTGACGACCGAGCGCCGGTCCCCGGGCGGGACGGCCGGCCAGCGCTCCGTCTGGCTGGGTGCCGCGCGCAGCGCCGGGGTCCGCCTGCTGGTGCTGCCGGTGTCCGCGATCCTGGGCATCGTGGTCACCCGGCTGGTGATCGAGAACTACGGCACGGCCGCCTTCGCCCAGTACGGCCTGCTGGTCGCCATCGGTGCGCTGCTGCCCTTCACCGACCTGGGCATGTCGGCCGCGGTGGTCGACGCCGTTTCCTCCGCGGAGTCGCCGTCCACCGACGAGCGGGTCCGCCGGGTCCTGGTGACCGCCATCCGCGTGCTGATCGGCTCCGCCGTCGTCCTCGCACTGCTCGGCCTGGTCGTCACCGCGCTCGGCGCCTGGCCCACGCTGCTGGGCGCCGGCCTGCTGCCCGGCTCGGGTCCGCTGGTGGCGCTGTGCTGCGTGCTCCTGATCGCGCTGGCCGTGCCGCTGGGGGTGGGGCAGCGCCTGCTGGTCGGGCTGGGCAAGAACCACGTGACCGTCGCCGTGCTCGGCCTGCAGACCCCGCTGGTGCTGGCGGCGCTGCTGCTGCTGCTGGCCTGGGACGTGCCGGCCGGGCCGGCTGTCCCGGTGCTCGCCTACGCCGCGATCCTGGTGCTGGCCGCGGTCTGCGCGGTCGTGGCCGCGCGGCAAATACGGCCGCTGTTCCGCGATGCGCTCCGGCAGGTCCCGCGGCTGCGCTCCTACCGCGGCGGGCGGGTCCTCGCCCTGGCCTGGCCGATGCTCGTGCAGCTGGTCGCGGTGCCGGTGGCGATGCAGACCGACCGCATCGTGCTCAGCCACCGGGCCAGCGGCGAGGCGTTGACCCAGTACAACTTGGCGGCCCAGATGTTCACCCCGATCTGGGCCGTGGTCAGCACGGCCGGGGCGGCGCTGTGGCCGGTCTTCGCGCGCGCCCGGGCCCGCGGTGAGCGCCGCTCGCCGGTGCCGGTCGCCCTGGTGTTCGGCGGGCTCGCCGCGGCAGTGGCCACGGTGGTCGGGCTGGCCTCGGGCTGGCTGGCCGAGCTGGCCTCCGGTGGGGCGGTCACCCTGAGCACCTCACTGGTGCTGGCCTTCGGCGCGCTGATGACGGTGCAGGCGCTGAAGTACCCGCTGGGCATGTTCCTGACCGACGCCGCCGGCCTGCGCTTCCAGGCCGGGATGATCGTGGCGATGGTGCCGGTCAACGTCGGCCTGTCCTGGTACCTCGCCGCTCGGATGGGACCCGCAGGGCCGGTGCTCGGCTCGGTCGTGGGTGTGGTCGTCTTCGAGCTGGCCGCCAACGCGCTGTACGTGCGGCACCGGCTCCGGTCCACCCCGGCGGCCCCGGAGGTCCGGTCATGACGCGCGGCCCCTCGCCGGAGGGCGACCTGGCGGTCGTCGTCGTCAACTACGGCTCCCACCGCCTGCTGGAGCAGAACCTCGGCTCGGTGGACCTCACGGCGCTGCCCGTCCGGGTGGTGGTGGTCGACAACTGGTCGACCGAGGCGGAGCGCGCGGCGATCACCGCCCTGTGCGCCGCCCGCGGCTGGACGCTGGTCGGGCTGCCGGACAACCGCGGCTTCGGCGCCGCGGTCAACGTCGGCGTCCGGGCCGGCCGGGACGCCGGCGCGATCTGCTTCCTGCTGCTCAACCCCGACGCGGTCGTCCGAGCCGACGTCGTGGCGGAGCTGCGCCGGGACAGCCTCGCCCGGCCCATGGCGCTGATCTCGCCCACTGTGCTGTCCTCGGCCGGTGCGGTGTTCTTCGACGGCGGGCTCCTCCTGCTGGACTCCGGGCGCACCCGCACGCGGCGCCGGGACGTGCCGGGAGCGCGCACCGAGGAGTGGATGAGCGGTGCCTGCCTGGTCGTGCACACCGAGCTGCTGGACCGGATCGGCGGCTTCGCCGAGGAGTACTTCCTCTACTGGGAGGACGTCGACCTCAGCCACCGGTGCCTGGCGGCGGGGGGCGAGCTGGTGGTCCGTCGTGACCTGGTCGCCGTGCACGACGCCGGCGGCACCCAGGGCGTGCAGCGCGGCACGGCCAAGTCGGCGTTGTACTACCGGTACAACTGCCGCAACCGGCTGCTCTTCGCCGCCGCGCACCTGCCCCGCCGGCAGCTGCTGCGCTGGATCTGGAGCACCCCGGCGGTCACCCGCGAGGTGCTGCTGCGGGGGGGCCGGCGGCAGCTGCTGACGCAGCCGGCGCTGATGTTGGCCGCCGTAGCGGGCTCGCTCGCCGGGCTGCGGGTGGCCGCAGCCGCTCTGCTGCGCGGTCCGGCGGCGCGAGCCCGCTCCCGCGCCGGCTCGGTGCTGGTGGCCCACCCGGGCGCTGAGCTGTACGGGTCCGATCGGATGCTGCTGGAGTCCGTCCGCGGGTTCGTGCAGGCCGGGCTGGAGACGGTGGTCGCCCTGCCGGAGCCGGGCCCACTGGTCGCCGAGCTGGAGCGCGGTGGCGCGCAGGTCGTGTTCTGCCGGATGCCGGTTCTGCGCAAGAGCGTGCTGCGCCCGCGCGGCATGGCGGAGTTCCTGCGCGACCTCGTCCTGGGGGCCGGCCCGGCGTGGCGGCTGCTCTCCCGCGCCGGGCAGGACGGCGTCTACGTCAGCACCCTCACCATCCCCTTCTGGCAGTTGCTGGCCCGGCTGCGCGGCCGGCAGGTCACGGTGCACGTGCACGAGGCCGAGCAGAACGCGCCCCGGCCGGCCCGCGTGCTGCTGGCCGCCCCGGTCGGGTGGGCGCAGCGGGTCGTGGTCAACAGCGCCTACAGCCGGGCGGTGCTCGCCGCGGCGGCCCCCCGGACCGGTGCCCGTGCCGTCGTCGTCTACAACGGCGTGGCCGGCCCGGCCGGCCGGACGCCGCCGCGACCGGCGCTCGAGGGTCCGGTCCGGCTGGCCTACGTGGGCCGCCTGTCACCGCGCAAGGGGC
>Ga0210040_10007681_pt1 | contig 12979 bp, 12 predicted proteins | sample CryGeyCG12114_NA_FD_185462 | JGI IMG/M metagenome (GOLD analysis project Ga0210040, IMG submission 185462) | Groundwater microbial communities from aquifer - Crystal Geyser CG19_WC_8/21/14_NA (SPAdes) (version 2) | ecosystem: Environmental > Aquatic > Deep subsurface > Groundwater | place: USA... | reverse complement strand
GCCACTTGCCTCTCCGGTGCCATCCGCATATTGAATGCCGCACAATCCGTACGTTCTGAACCTTGGAGACCCGCCATGTCCGGCTGGCAGCAATCCCCCGCGACCGCCCTTCTGATCCTCGCTGACGGAACGCGCCTCGAAGGCCGCGGGATCGGGGCGGTCGGGCATGCCGCCGGGGAGGTGTGCTTCAATACGGCGATGACCGGCTACCAGGAAATTTTGACCGACCCGTCGTATGCCGGGCAGATTATCACCTTCACCTTTCCCCATATCGGCAATGTGGGCGCCAATGAGGAAGACACCGAAACCGTCAACATGGCGGCCTATTCGGGCGTACGCGGCGTGGTGCTGAAGGCCGACGTGACCAATCCGGCCAATTACCGCGCCGCCGAAAAGTTCGACCTTTGGCTCAAAAAACGCAACATCGTCGGCATCACCGGCATCGATACGCGTGCCTTGACGGCCCGCATCCGGGAAACCGGCATGCCCAATGGCGTCGTTGCGTATGCGCCGGACGGGCATTTCGACGAAGCCTCGATCGCGGCTGAACTCCGGAACTTTCCCGGCCTTGAAGGACTCGACCTCGCCAAGGACGTGACCACCGCCCAGACTTACCAGTGGGACCAGACCCGCTGGCGCTGGGACCAAGGCTATGGCCGGCTCGATGACCCGCAGTTCCACATTGTTGCCATCGACTACGGTGCCAAGCGCAACATCCTGCGCAGCCTCGCGGACCAGGGTGCGCGGGTCACCGTGGTGCCGGCAACGGCAACCGCGGACGAAGTGCTGGCACATAAACCTGACGGGGTGTTCCTGAGCAACGGCCCCGGGGATCCGGCGGCGACGGGAGAATACGCCGTACCCACCATTCAAAAGCTGATGGAAACCGGCAAGCCAGTGTTCGGCATCTGCCTTGGCCACCAATTGCTCGGCTTGGCGCTCGGCGGCACCACCAGCAAGATGCACCAGGGCCATCACGGCGCCAATCACCCCGTTAAGGATTTAACCACAGGCAAGGTGGAAATCACCTCGATGAACCATGGCTTTGCCGTGGACAGCGAAAGCCTGCCCACAAACGTCAAGCAAACCCACGTGTCGCTGTTTGATGGCAGCAATGCCGGGCTGCAGGTCGAAGACAAGCCGATTTTCTCGGTGCAGTACCACCCGGAAGCAAGCCCCGGCCCGCATGACAGCCACTACCTGTTCACGCGGTTTCTCAACCATGTCCGCAAGCAAAAAGGGCTTTCAGCGGTTCCAGAATTCGGCAGCAAAGCCGAGGGCTGACTTAGAGGGGCGGCTCTGCGGAAGACCCAGCACCACCCGCCCTTTGCTCACTGGGCGTGCAGCATCGGCGCCGGTTACGACGCCCAGAGCTCCGTAAGCCCGCCGCTCTTGCCACGCACCGGATCGGTTTCGGGCACCGGCAGCTTGGCAATGCTTTGGTCTGCCCTAGGCCGATCAGCCGGGTTGCCGCGTAGCGTATCGTATTGCTCTTCGCCCGGAGGATAGGCGCCAACCACGACGAAATCGGTGCTGGCGAGCACGCGCTGATGGGCCACCCCGGCCGGGATGATCACCACGTCACCGGCGCTCACCTTGACCTCAACGCCGTCGGGTCCGCCCAAGCGCAGCGTCGCCTCCCCTTCCGCCACGCCAAGGCACTCGTGCGACTTGGAGTGGTAGTGGTGGAAGGTAAACACGGTGTCGCGCCATTGCGGCGGCCAGTTGTTCTTGCCAAACAGCTTTTCCAGCGGTTGCGGGCCACCGGACGGATCGGTGACGCCGCGATAAACCAGCAATGGCAGCCGGCTGTTTGGAAACTGCCCGTCGTCAGCCAGCAAAAGCTGCTCCGGAATATCTTCCCGGGCCATCAGATGTTGCCCGAAAAGGTGTCGCAATTATCGGGATTGCCGCTCTCCATGCCGCGGCGCAGCCAACGCATGCGCTGCTCGGATGTGCCATGGGTGAAGTTGCGCGAGGTAACCTGGCCGCGGGTCAGCGTGTCGTCGCCAATCGCATTGGCGGCGGTGATCGCTTCCTGGGCATCGCCTTGATCGAGCAGCGCTTCGCGATTGGCGAAGTTCGCCCAGACACCCGCATAACAATCGGCCTGCAGCTCGACGCGGACGGAATAGGCGTTCTGCTGTTCCTGGCTCATGGACTGCCGGCGGCGATTGAACTCCGGCAAGACGCCGGTGAGGTTCTGGATGTGGTGGCCGACCTCATGGGCCAGCACATAGGCCTGCGCGAAGTCGCCGGGGGCGCCGAACTGGCGGCGCAGCTGATCGTAAAAGCTGAGATCGATATAAACTTTTTGGTCGTTCGGGCAGTAGAACGGACCGCTGCTGGCTTCCGCGACACCGCAACCCGATTGAACCTGGTTGCTGAACAACACAACCTTTGGTGGGGTGTAGGTCTGCCCGGCGGCCTGAAACTGCTGGCCCCATACGTTCTCGGTTTCCTTGACAACAACGCCGACGAAGTCGGCCATCTCGTCCTGCCCTTCGGCCGGAATCTGGCGTGACTGCGACGTTGTTGGCGAGCCGGTATACGTGCCGCCGCCGCTGATCATATCGAGCGGATTGATGCCAAAGATCAGGCAGGCAATGCCGATGACGATTATGCCGCCAATGCCAATGCCGCCCCGCCCAGTGCGGCTGGTGGGGATACGGAAACCGCCACCACCGCCTTGACCGAACGGATTGAGCCCGCCGCCCAGGCCGCCGCCGCGTCCAAATCCACCAAGGCCACCGCCGCCGCGTCGATCTTCGATATTGGAACTGCGTTCCCGGCCTTGCCACTTCATTGACGGCTCCCTTGTCCTATGATGTGCTCGACCTCAAGAGGTTGGCGCGCTTTCGCGCCCTAACGCCTGCAACGTATGAACATCGTGCCGATGCCTTTCAAACGTCACACGCAAACCGCACAACCTCGCAATCGAGAGCATGCACTTTGGTTCCCATTGCGGGACCATCTTGGCAGCTTTCACCAACCGGCGGCCCTCAGGAGAACATCGCTGATGAACGACCTCACCTCCCTTTCCCGCCGCGCCTTTCTGGCCGGCTCTGCCAGCGTGGGGGTTTTGGCGGCCCTGCATCCGTTCGCCGTTCAGGCACAGGCCAACCAGGCGCATCTGCGTATCATCGAGACCACGGATCTTCATGTCGCCGTGTTCCCCTATGATTATTATGCCGACGCCCCCAATGACACGATGGGCTTGACCCGCACCGCAACGCTGATCGAGGCGATCCGTGCCGAAGCAGGCAATTCCGTGCTGGTGGACAATGGCGACATCATCCAGGGCACCCCGATGGGCGACTATGTCGCCTATGAGCGCGGGCTCGATGATGGCAGGCCGCACCCGATGATCGCAGCGATGAACACGCTCGGCTACGAGATGGCGACGTTCGGCAACCACGAATTCAACTACGGACTCGAGTATCTCGACTCCGCCATCAAAGGCGCCAACTTCCCGTTTGTGTCGGCAAATCTGGTGCGGGGCGAACTTGCGGCCGAGCCCACCGGCGACACGACTTACATCGAGCCGTATCGGATCGTTGAGAAAGAGATCACCGACGGATCAGGACAAACGCACACCGTCAAGCTCGGCTTTATTGGCTTCTTGCCCCCGCAAATTATGACGTGGGACGCAACGCATCTGACCGGCAAGGTCAATACCCGCGACATCGTCGAAACCGCCAAAGCCTATGTTCCGAAGATGCGCGCCGAGGGCGCCGATCTGATCATCGCGCTATCCCACTCCGGGATTGCGGTTGACCAGGGCCCGGGGGCTGAAAACGCCTCGTTGCAGCTCGCTGCCATTGATGGCATCGACGTGATCCTGACCGGGCATCAGCATCTGGTGTTTCCCAACAGCAAGGATTTCGACGGCATCGAAGGCGTCGATCTCGCCAAGGGCACGATCAGCGGCAAGCCGGCGGTGATGGCGGGATTCTGGGGCTCGCATATGGGCCTGATCGATCTGCTGCTGACCCGCGACGCCGCCGGCAAATGGGCCATCACCTCCCACACCGCTGAAGCCCGCCCGATCTCCGAGCGCGTCGAGGGCAAGGTCGTGCCCAAGGTCACCGACGAAGCCAAGGTCGCAGCCGCCGCTCAGCCTGATCACGACCAAACGCTGGAATACGTGCGCCGCGCCGTGGGCGAAACGGCCGCGCCGCTCCACTCCTATTTCGCCTTGGTGGCCGACGATCCATCGGTTCAAATCGTCAACATCGCCCAGAGCGCCTATATCGCGCAGATGATGAAGGGCACGGAATGGGAAGCGCTGCCCCTGCTGTCGGCGGCCGCGCCGTTCAAGGCTGGCGGGCGCGGCGGCCCGAGCTATTACACCGATGTGCCAGTGGGCCCGGTTGCGATCAAGAACGTCGCTGACCTTTACCTGTATCCCAACACCATCCAAGCCGTCGTGATCGATGGGGCCACGGTCAAGGAGTGGCTGGAGCGCTCGGCCGGCATTTTCAACCAGGTCACAGCTGGCGCGACAGACCAGCCCCTGATCAACCTCGATTTCCCGTCCTACAATTATGACGTGATCGACGGGGTGACCTACCGCATCGATATCACCCAGCCCTCCAAGTACGCGGCCGACGGAAAGAGCGTCGCCAATCCCGGCGCCAATCGCATCGTGGACCTCCAGTTCAACGGGCAGCCGATCGACCCGGCGCAACGTTTCGTGGTTGCGTCAAACAACTACCGTGCGGGTGGCGGCGGTAATTTCCCGGGCATCGATGCAAGCAAGATCGTGTTCAAGGGACCCGATACCAATCGCGACCTCCTTGTCCGCTACATCCACGAAAATGGCACGGTGAACCCCAAGGCGGACAGCAACTGGTCGCTGGCCCCGATCGGCAACACCACGGTGCTGTTTGAAACCGGACCCAAGGCGTCTGAGCACCTCGGCGACGTGACGGCGGTCAAGATCGAGACGACCGGCAAAACCAGCGAAGCCGGGTTCGGTATCTACCGCATCACGCTTTAGGCATTTGTGATACCCTAAGCGGGGCGGCTTATGCCGCCCCCACCTCACTGCCCCGCGACATCAACTCAGAATACGGCGGCCGACGCAGTCGCCACCGCGCAGGTCAGGCCACCAACAAGCAGCAGTTCCGTCCATGGCCAGCTTTCCGCCGGGTAGGCCTCCCGGAGGGCTTCCAGCTTTGCGCGCGGACGCGTCCACCGGATCGCGTGAAACTGATGAAGCTTTTGCTGCCGGACTCGCGCCCGCCAGGCCAGACGGTCGATTGACCTGTCAAAATCCAACATCGGTGGACCTCGAAGAATGAACTTGCGATCTACCGAATAGGCGCCAAGCAACTACGAAGCGGTTAAAACCACGAGCTCGTGATCGGCGAATTGCGACCGTTCCCCAAGCGAGGCGGTTTATCTCATAGGGCGGCGACGACGGGCGTGTAGCACTCCAGCGGCAACCACGGCGCAGGCTGCGGACAGCAGGAACACCGAAGCAAAGAGCAGGGCATCCATCTGAGCAAGCATAAGCTGTCCTCCAGCGCGGGTTGGGGTACTTACTCAACGACGTCTTTATGAACCGTTAACCATGCCGGCAACGATTTTCCCGCAACCTCCATACAACACGACTTAGCACACTCCGATGGGAGCCCTAATGCCCAGCCTTTCCCTGCGTCTCACCCGTTCCTTGCTTGGCCTGATCGGCAACCAGTTGCGCGACGCCGACAAGTTCCGCGACCAGATCCTGAAGCGGCCGGCACAAGACGTTGCGCCTTTTCCAAGGAAGCTGCTCCGGGAAGCACATGTTGAGCAACGGGATGTAAATGGCTGGCGCGTTTACACGCTGACGCCGCAGAGCCGCCCTAGTCGGTGGCACATCGTCTACATACATGGCGGCGCCTGGGTGTACGAACTGGCCGCCCCCCATTGGTGGATCATCCGCGCGTTGATCCGCGCCACTGGCGCGACCGTGACGGTGCCGATCTACCCACTCGCGCCACAGCATACCTACCGTGATGCTTATCCGCTTCTTGCTGAAGTTTACCGGCAAGTCCTCACCGAAACGGCAGCCGAGAACATCGTGTTCTGTGGCGACTCTGCCGGCGGCGGGCTGGCCGCTGGCCTTGCTCTCCACACCCGCGAGCTTACGCTGCCGATGCCGGCGCGCCTTGTGCTGTTTGCGCCCGCGGTTGATCTGACCTTCAGCAATCCGGAGGTGGACGCAATCGAACCGCACGACAAACTGATCGCCCGGCCCGGTGGACACGTTGCGGCCAGTTGGTGGGCAGGTGGAGACGACATTCGCAGCCCATTGATCAGCCCGATGTACGGAGATCTCCGTGGACTGCCACCGGTGGACATTTTCCAGGGCACGGAAGACTCGCTGCTGCCCGATACCCGGGTTTTTCGAGACCGGTTGCGCGAGGCCGGGGTTGCCGTCCAGCTGTTTGAATATCCCGGCGCATTCCACGTGTTTATGGGCGCGACCTACACGCCTGAAGCCCGTGACACTTACAGGAAAGTGGCGGCAGCCCTGCCCCGCGCCGGAGCCTGAGACCCCGGCGTCGAGGCGATTTCACCTATTGGTACATCCCTTTAGGCACCTCGCCCTTCAGAAAAGGCTCAATAAGGGCGAACAACAGGTCAGGCTGGGTGATAATCGCGGTATGCGATGTGGCAGGCAACACGGCGAGACGAGAGGCCGGCAGCGGCTTGCCCAGATCGCCCATCGCGCCACCGCCGAGAAGACGGAACATGGCGACTGAATGCTCGAGGGTCGCCACATCCGCATCACCGGTGATCATCAGCACGGGGGTTGTGAGCGCCTTCACATCCGCTTCCCAGGCCATCGGCTCCCGTTCCAGATCGATCAGCTTCTGCGCCAAGGCGCGGAAGCCATTGGGATTTGCCGCGAGCTTTCGGTATTCCGCCTCGAACGGCATGTTGGCAAACATGTCGACGTTCATGGTCGGCACCATTGCCGTGAACTCAGGCTGGAATCCCTTCGCATCATAGGCCACCGAGGCCGCAGCGAGCTTCCGCACCTTTTCGGGGTGGCGAATGGCCAACTGCAAGCCCGTCGCAGCCCCCAAGGAGTAGCCGAACACGTCGGCCTGCTCGAGCCCGACAGCGTCCATGAAAGCGGCGACGTCATCAGCGAGATTGGGATAAGTGATCGGCCGGTCGATGTCGGTGGTGCGGCCATGGCCTTGCAGTTCAAGAGCGAAAACCTTGTGCGTTTCGGCCAGCTTGGGAATGATCGGCCCCATATCCCCAAGGTTCATATAGGCCCCGTGCAGCACGATCAGCGGCTCGCCTTGCCCCGAAACCTCGTAATACATCTGCATGCCGTTCACCGCGACGCGGTCGCCGACCGGCGCGCCTTGCGCAAGGGCCGGGGCGGCAGCAAGCAAGGCCAGCGAAACAAGTATGGTGCGGAACATCGAAGACTCCCTGGATCTTGGCGGCTCATCGCCGCTTTGGACCCTAGGACGTACCCATACCCTCTGTCCCGACAAGCCATCGAGATTTTGCGACCGTTTCCGCAACCAAACACGGCCCGGTATCGATAGCTCAAAAAGGAAGAGCGGCCCGATGGCCGCTCTTTTTATCGTCTTGCACCTATGTCGGCTTACTGACCGGCAGGCAACAACGTCCCTTGGTTCTACCCATACAACTTGGCTGCTGTTGTTTCGTTGCACAATCAAAGCAAAAAAGCTGATTCAGCTTTCCGCAACAGCTCCATCCTAAGTTGACGCGGGAACACCGTCTCCGGAACCGCCTCCATGCCCACCATTGCCGACGCGCCGGCGCTCCGGATAAGTGGCCTCAGCAAAGCCTTTGACCGACCAATCATCACCGCGCTCGACCTCCATGTCCGCCGCGGCGAGTTTTATGCCCTGCTCGGCCCCAATGGCGCAGGCAAAACCACGCTGTTACGCATGGTGGCGGGCCTGCTTGCGCCCGATAACGGCACCATCGAAGTCAACGGCATCGATGCTCGCCGCAACCCAGTCGCCGCCAAGCGCCAGATCGCCTGGGTGTCCGATGAGCCCATGGTATATGACCGGCTGACCCCGACCGAATATCTGCGCTTCGTTGCCGGCCTTTGGGAGGTGGACAGCAAGCTCGCCCAACAGCGCAGCAAGGATCTGCTGGGCTGGCTGGGCCTTACGCCGTTTGCCGAGCAGCGCTGCGGCGGCTTCAGCAAGGGTATGCTGCAAAAGGTGGCTCTCGCCGGCGCGCTGGTGCACGACCCGCAGTTGATTATTCTCGACGAGCCGCTGACCGGGCTCGACGCGGGGTCGGCCCGGCAGGTCAAGGACGTCCTCCGCGATAAAGTCCGGAGCGGCGTCACCGTGATCATGACCACGCACATTTTAGACGTTGCCGAACGGATGGCCGAGCGGATTGGCGTCATCGCTGGAGGCCGGTTGATCGCCGAGGGAACACTGGCCGAGCTCCGGGCGCAGGCCGCCCACGGCCGAGCGGACTTGTCGGCCGCGAGCCTTGAGGAAGTGTTTCTCGATCTGGTCGCCGAGAGTGCTGCCGCATGAGTTTCGTTCCCGCTTCCACCGCCTGGTTTGCGCACCACGAGATCAGCCTCGCCTGGCGCGATTTCCTGATGATGATGACCGGCGGGCGGCGCCGGCGCGGCCTGGTGCTGGCCCTGGTGCTGGCGGTGTTTGCCATCTTCGTGCACCTCCTGGTCAACGTACTCGTCGTGCGCTGGCTCCAGGCGGGGCTGCATCCCGACAAGGAAACGCTTGCCGCTATCACCGGCGGTGGCTTCCTGTTCTGGTGCGTGATGCTGTCCCAGGCGATGGAGTCAGTTACGCGTGCCTATTACGCCCGCAGTGACCTCGATCTGCTCATGAGCTCACCGGCTTCGATGCGCCGCGTTTTCGCTGTGCGGACGGGAGCAATCGCGCTGTCCACGGTAGCGTTGGCCGCGCTGCTCGCCAGCCCCGTGATCAATATGCTGGCGCTCAACAACGGTCCGCAATGGCTTGCCGCTTATGGCGTATTGGTCGCCTTTGGCGCCTTGTCAGCAGCCTTGTCCCTGCTGGTGGTTATCGTGCTGTTCCGCCTCGTGGGGCCTAAGCGCACGCGATTGATCGCGCAGGTCATAGCAGGCCTTATTGGCGCGGGTTTCGTGATCGGCATCCAGGCTGCCGCAATCATGGCTTACGGCAGCATGTCCCGCTACGCCCTCCTCGATTCTCCCGAATTCGTCGCCGCCATGCCGGATATATCGCATCCGATCTATCTGCCGGCCCGCGCAGCTATGGGTGATTTGGGCGCGCTCCTCGTCTGCCTCCTCCTCGGTCTTGGTGCGCTGGCCGTGGTCACCGTAGTGACCTCATCGAGCTTTGGCCGCCACGTGCTGGCGACCGCAGCGCTCGGCCGCGAAACGCGAGGGAGCAATCACAGGCCGACCATTTTCCGCCCCGCGACCCCCAAACAGGCTTTGCGGCGCAAGGAGTGGATGCTGCTCCGGCGCGACCCCTGGCTCCTGTCGCAGACACTGATGCAGATCCTGTATCTGCTGCCCCCTGCACTGATGCTGTGGGTCAACTACGGAGCAAGCGCCGGCGCCTTTATCGTGGTGGTGCCCGTGCTGGTGATGGCGGCCGGCCAGCTCGCCGGTGGCCTCGCCTGGCTCGCCTTGTCGGGCGAAGACGCACATGACTTGGTCGCCACCGCTCCCATTACAGCACGCACGGCGACGTGGGCCAAGATCGAAGCCGTGCTGGGCGTGATCGCCGCGGTGCTCACGCCTCTGCTGGTCTTGATGGCGCTGAGCGCCCCCAACCTGGCGCTGATCACTGCCTTCTGCGCCACCCTGTCTGCTGGATCGGCAACACTGATCCAGGTCTGGTTCCGCGTTCCGTCGCGCCGCTCGATGTTCCGGCGGCGGCAGGTTGCTTCCCGTGCCGCCACCCTATCAGAGGCTTTCGTATCGATCATGTGGGCGGGAACCAGCGCCGTGCTGGTGGCCGGATCCCCCTTTGCCCTGCTTCCGGCCGCCTGCGCCCTGCTTGCGCTGCTGATCGCCTGGGCCGTGCGGCCGAGGACGCAGTAAAGCCGGAGATCAACCGTTTCAGCCGAGAGGCGCCAGCCGGGGCTGGCCGGCACCCCGTAGAAGGCGCATCATCACCAGCGCCGCTATCGGGAACAGCGCGGCGATCCAGGGCAGCTCGAGCGCCGACCCGTGTTGCATCACCTGCCCGCCGATTACCGAACCAGCAGCGACGCCAAGATACAGGGCCGAGCCGTTGAGCGAGAGCACCAGCGGTGCCGAATTTGGCGCGAGAGCGATCAACCGGCTCGCCTGAGCGGGCGGAAAAGACCAGCCGAGCACGCCCCAGGTCACCATGAAGAGGAGAAAGGCCGGACCGGTCCAATCGGCTGGAAGGAGCGGAAGCAGGCCAAGGATCACGAGCAGGGCAACGCCAAGGGCTAGGTTGACCACAATGGTTCGCTGCGCGCCCCATTTATCGGCCAGTTGCCCGCCGGCATAGTTTCCGAAAGCCGCGCCGACGCCAAAGGCCAGCAGCACCATGGGCACCATGGCGGGAGCAAGATGCATCGGCCCGGTGCTGAGCGGGGCGATATAAACGATCACCGAGAATGTCCCGGCGATATATAAAAACGTTGTCAACAACGCCGGCAAGACGCCCGGCAGCATCACAGCCGACACCCTTTCGGCTAGGCTGCGGTGCTCGCCCCGGATCCCCGCCGGCAGCAGCAGCCAGATTGCGGCGGCGGCAACCACGGCCACGCCGGCGATAGCCAGGTAAGTGCCGCGCCAGCCGAAAAACCCGGCCACCAGACCGCCGATAGGCGCACCAAAGGCGAGCGCCAGCGTGGTGCCGCCCACGATCACCGCGATCGCGCGGCCACGATGGTCCGGGCTGACAATGGAAACGGCAGTGGCCTGGGCCGTCGCCGCGTAAAGCCCGGCGCAAAACGCCATGATCACCCGCGCGGCGAGCAAGCCCGCATAGCCGCTCGCAAAACCCGCGCCCATCGCTCCGGCGGCAAAAACCAGCGCCGCTGCCGTCAATACCCGCCGCCGATCAAAGGCGCCGGTGAGGCTCGCGAGCACCGGTGCCCCAACGGCGTAGGCCAGGGCATAAGCCATGACCAGGAACCCCGCCTGCGTGATGGAAACGCCCGTATCGATTGCCACATCCGGCAAAAGGCTGGAAATTACGAAGCCTTCGACGCCGATAACGAATGTGCCGAGGGCCAACCAAACCAGCCTGATATCCATGGCGGGTCTCCTTGTTCAATGAATGTTGAACTTAGTGGCCCGGCATTCTGGCACTGTCAAGCCAAGTTCAATGGTCGTTGAACTTCGCCCGATTTAGGGATATCTCACGCCTATGAGCCAAGTCAGCCCCCTACCCCACCCGGAAACCGAGCAGATCAGCCTGCCTAATGTCATGGCTGCGTTGGGTGATCCGACACGGCTCGCCATTGTCGGCCATCTTTCGCGCTGCAGCGGTGCGGGCGTGACGTGCGGTGAGTTTACGCAATTCGCCAGCAAGACCAACGTGACCTACCACGTGGGCAAGTTGCGCGATGCCGGCGTCGTCATGGTGCAGCCCGAGGGGACCAAGCGGCGGGTCACGCTGCGGCGCGCCGAACTCGATGAGCGGTTTCCCGGCTTTCTGGACAGCATCCTGCCCGCGGCGGAGGCGCTGCCCTTCACTGACGGCTGCGCCCTTGCCTCTGCCGCCGCGACCGAACAGGCCTGAACTCCAGGCCTGTTGGTACAGTCGTGAATGGCGGGCCGCGACCGCGGCTGCTCCTCAGATCGAGTCAGGAATTCAGAACGCCACGTGCATGGTCAGGGGATTGGCACCCACCTTGCCGTCCTTTGGACGATCGAGTCCCCGGATCTTCTCCAGGTCGTCGCTGTCGAGCTCGAAATCAAACACGTCGATGTTTTCGCGAATGCGCTCGGGTTTGGAGGATTTCGGGATCACGATCAGGTCTTGCTGCAGGTGCCAACGGATCATCACCTGTGCCGGGCTTTTGCCATGCTTTTGGGCAATGGCGGCGATGGTGTCGTCACCGAGCACGGCGCCGCTGCCAAGCGGGCTGTAGCTCTCGATCGCGATGTTATGCTCCCGGTGATAGTCGCGCACGGCCTGCTGCTGGTAGCGCGGATGCAGCTCGATCTGATTCACTGCCGGCGTGACACCAGTTTCGCCGATGATCCGATCCAGATGCTCGGGTAAAAAGTTCGAAACGCCGATCGAGCGGATCCGCTTTTCCTGCTGGAGGCGCACAAAGGCCTTCCAGGTATCGAGGTAACCATCCGCTTCCGGCATGGGCCAATGGATCAGGAACAAGTCCAGCACATCGAGCCCGAGCTTTTTCATGCTCTCGTCGAAAGCACGCAGCGTCGTTTCAAAGCCCTGCTGCCCATTGCGCAGCTTGGTGGTGATAAAAAGCTGCTCGCGCGAAATGCCCGATTGGCGGATCGCCTCGCCGACGCCCCGCTCATTGCCGTAGCCCTGAGCGGTATCCACATGAGTGTAGCCCGCCTCGAGCGCTGCCGCGACTGCTGGAACAACTTCCTGGTCGGAAACCTGCCAGACCCCGAGCCCAAACTGCGGAATGGTGTTGCCGTCATTGAGTTGAATATCGTTGATCATCGGAAGCCGGGCCTTGTGTGCGGGGGGTGAAGTGAAACCCGGCTGCCGAACAAAGGTTCATCCGCAGCCCCGATTGCTGCCGCGCGCCGCCCCACATTTTACCCACTCTCCGGCAGCGAAGCCTTCCGTCCCCGTCCGCTCTTGCGCGACGCCAGCACTTCCGCAAGCGTGACCGGGCGCAAGCCTTGCGGATCGACCCCTACATCGTATTGCCGCAGCATCGGCGTCAGCCGGCCATGGGAATGGCCATGCAGGTTGATCGACCGCTTGCCCATACGGTTCCACGTCCGGAACGGGTAATGACACAGCACCAGCAG
>Ga0210040_10007680_pt1 | contig 12981 bp, 8 predicted proteins | sample CryGeyCG12114_NA_FD_185462 | JGI IMG/M metagenome (GOLD analysis project Ga0210040, IMG submission 185462) | Groundwater microbial communities from aquifer - Crystal Geyser CG19_WC_8/21/14_NA (SPAdes) (version 2) | ecosystem: Environmental > Aquatic > Deep subsurface > Groundwater | place: USA... | reverse complement strand
CATCCGACACGCCGTTGCGCGCGATGCCCACAAGGCCCAGAATTACGCCCAGAAACGTGCCGAGCAATCCCAGGTAGAGCGGCGTCGCCACATTAGCCTGGGTGGCATTGTCAAGCACCTGGGCCTGACGGGCAGCAATGTCTTTGAGGATATCAAAGTTGGACGCGGCGCCTTTGTTGTGGTAGAGGTAGGCGTTGGTATCGCGCAAAATGTCGGTAAACTCCGGCGAGGCCGCGTCGGCCTTGATCATATCCACAGGGTAGGCGCCTTCGGGTGCGTCGGCGGCGTAGTCGGGTAGGTCGCGGCCATCGGGAAGCAGCAGGCGGCGCTCCAGGCGTAGCGTGTGGCGCTCGGGGTAGAGCTGCCCGAGCCGGGTAGCCTGTGCCTTGGTGAGCAGGAAGGTGCGAATTTGCAGGCCTACCACCACCAGCACGACTACTATTTCGAGAATAATTTCAAGCATGAATACAGAAAGAAGCTACAGGTAGCTAAAGCTAAGGCTAAAAAGCTAGTTCCCCTCCTTAAGAAAAGGAGGGGAACTAGCTTTTTAGCGTACAGTACTTAACTCAATTTTACCTACCTACTCGAAATGCACAACCGCCTTTTGCTCTATTTGCCACGCGCCGTTGCTTTTGCGTAATATGCCCGGCTCATCGTTGATGATGTAGGATACTAGCCCACTCGGTTGGGGGTAGCGGCAGGCATCGCGCAAGGAGTATTGCGCACTCTGGATGGCGTAGGCGTGCACACTTGGGTCGGGATTCACCTGGAAGGTGGCTGTATCAGGCTTATTGGCATCCAACGTGATTTCGTAGATGCTATCGTGCTGCGACTCTTCCTGCAAATCGTATACACTGAAGGTGCCATTTACGGGCACTTTTGCATACACGTACCGAATGGAAGCCGGCGCGGCTGCTACAGCGGCATAGGATTCGGGTGCGGGTAGCTGCACGGGTGGCACGAGGCTGTCGAACTCATCACGCAAGGAGGCCGATGGCGGACCAGCAGGCGTGGGCGTTTCTAGGTGCGGCGCAGCGGGCGGCGAGTAGGCCGATGGGGCGGAGGCAATGCTCTCGAAGGTAGAGGCATCAGGCGCTGGCGCACTGGTAGCTGCTTGCGCAGCGGGAGCAGCTGCCGGTTTAGTAGCCGCTCCTCCCGCAGTTGAAGCAGGTTTCCCAGGTGTTTCAGGGTTAAAACCCTGGGCTATGGATCGGTTGTCGGGCTGTTGGCGCTGAAACGGCGCAGACGCTTGTTCAGGAGCCATTGCGTTACCCACCGCTTCAGCTCTGGGAGCATCGGACGCTTGCAAATCCAATTCTTCGGCTACGCGCTGCTGCACTATCTTTTCAATTTCGGCGCGCATTTCTGGTGTCAGGCGCTTAGAAGAAAACGTGCCGCCAGCGCCCGTCGGTACATTCTGCCCTGTGGATTTCAGATCCTCCAGTTCCTTCCGGTGCCGATCCATACGGGCAGCCAGGGCCCTCATGCTACCGCGCAGCAACCAAAAGAGCACTAGGCTGAGCAAAGCCAGAATAAACGCAATGGGGGCAAATAAACTACTCATAACACCTTCTTTATTGCCTTCCGGAGCAGGAGAGGCGTAGTTAGGGTTGTCTTCCGGACCAGCATCGGCGGGTGCGGCAGCCGTGGCCTCATCGGTACTGGTATCGGAAGCTACATCTTCGTTGAGGCTGCTACTTACGTCGCCGGGCGGCGTGCCGTTTTCTACGTAATTGTTCAGCGACGCGGCCAGCGCATCTACGGCCTGCATGCGGGCGGGGCTACCCTTGCGGCTCGGCGAGGCCTTCAGCTTGTTGATGATTTCCGTCGTCAGCTTTTGCAGGCGCGATTTATCTGAGCTCAGCCCTTTGTACATAGCGCCCCTACCCTCCAGCGGCTGGTACAGCAGGCTATATACCTTCTGGCTATCGGCTTTGATGCTGTTTTCAAACTGTTTCAACGAGCTACCGCAGTTCAATTTGCTCTTGAGGTTGGGCCGGCCGGTGTCGTCGTAAACGAACTTTACCGCCGCGCACCAAATCTGCGCCTTCTGCTCGTCGAGGGTAGGCTGGCCGAGTGGGGTTTGCGCGTGGGTGAGCGTGGCAGTGAAGAATAGGCCCGTGAGTAGGGCAGCAATGCGGTGAGAGAAAGTCATAGGCAAAAAGAAGTAGAGAGAGGCAAAAGCTAGAGCTAAAACTAGTTCCCCTCCTTTTTTAAGGAGGGGCTAGGGGTGGTTCCGTCGTCGGAGTTCGTTCGCTAGTTTTCTAGCCTTACCCCGGATTCTGCAATTCCCTACTCAAGTTATACAGTGCCTGCTTCAAGGGATAGAAAAACAGCGTTTCTGGCAGCGTCTCGTCCTGGCTCAGCTGGCGGTCTAGCTGGTGCAGGCCCAGGCTGAGACTGTCTTCGATTTCGCGGAGCAGCAGGTCTTCTACCCGATTGCGGTCTACATCCACGCCTACCTCGCGCATCAGCGGAGCTACCTCGTCGCCTTCCAGCACCAGCTTCAGGAACTGGCGCACGTTGTCGAGCACCTGCTGTTTCAGCGGGGCGTCTACCTGCGTGAGCTTCAGGCGCTGCACTTCAATATCGGACGTATTTTCCACGGCGCCCGTGAGCTTCACTGTACGCACCGCGTCGAAATCGGCACGGCTGGAGCTGCTTTCCTCGAACAATACGCCGCCGTTGGTGGTGGCTTCCTTGGGGTTGTCGGCCAGAATTACGCGGAAGTTTTGCGGCGGCTCCTGACCAGTTACCCCCTTGAATACAGCTTTGGTAATCTTCTCGATGGCCGCCAGGCTGCTGCCGCCGGCCAGCAGGCGTAGGTAGAGGCTGCCTTTACCGGAGAAGCAGATGTAGCGCGGCGTTTTGAGGTTGAGCTGCTGGGTGAGCTGCGCCACGTGGTAGATGATGGCCGTGTAGTGCAGGTAGAACAGCACCCGCAGCTGCCGCCCTTTGCCCAGCCCAAGGCTCTGCGAGAAGCGCAGCTTGTCGTCGTAGGTGAAGAGTAGGCTGGTGACGTCGGCCGAGCCGAAATCGGGGTTTTGCAGAGCGGCGCGCAGGTAGCCCTTATACTCCTGGTTTTCTTCCGAATCGGGCAGGCTTTCCACGTGCTGCACGCCCAGGCGGAGCAGGCCGTTTTGCTTGGGTGCGCCTTGCACGCGGGCGTACCCATCGCCCCACAGGTCGTCGCCGGCAAAGCGGAACGACGAGCTGAACGCCGGGCGCTGGTCGGCAAACACCAGCAAATCGGTAGTGCCGCCGCCAATGTCGATGTTCACTACGTTTTCGTCGCGGTTGGGCACTACCTGGTTGGTGGCCGTGAGGTAGTAGTAGGGCGCCACCGATTCGGAAACGAACTGGGTAGCGCGCCGGCTGTGGAAAACTTGTTGAAAAGCCTCGTCCCACACCTGCTGAAACTGGTTCCGCAGGAAAGCATCGAAGCTCAGCGGCGCAAACCACACCACCCGCGTATCTTCCAGAATGCCGCCGTGCAGGGCTGCTTTGTGGCGCATCAGCAGCAGAATTTCCTTGAAAAACGCCGCAATGCGCGACACGCCCTGCGGGTCCAGCTCCGCCGACCACTTCAGGTTGGTGACGAAGCGGTTTTGCGGTGGCTGGCCGGTTTCGGTGTTGATACTGAAGCCAATATTGATGTTGCTCAGCACTTTGCTCGGCTCGTTGGCGTAGGTATTCGTTTCGCACACCGCCGTCCGGATCGGGAATTCATACACCGACTGCTGCTCCCCAATGATGCTGGGCACGAACTCGCGGTTCTGAATCAGGGGCACGTCGAACAACTGGCCGGGGCCGCGCATGTAGCGCTGGTAGGCTGAGTAGCCGGTGTCGGGTAGGGGCGCGTTCAGCAGCTCCACCTGCACGTCCTGCTCGCTGATAGTAAACGGCCGCGGGTGCGCCGACGGCCCATCGGCGTAGGCCACGTGCGTGTTGCTGGTACCGAAGTCAACCGCAAACGTGAAGCGGCGGGTGCCGCGCTCCACCTCGCGCCAGCGCGGCACAATAAGGCCGCGGGCCGGCTCGCCGTTCAGTACGGCCGGTGGGCACGTCAGTTCGGCTAGGTCGAAGTGCGTGCCGGTGATTTCGAAGTAGGTGCTGCCGGCCGTGGACACGCTTTTCTGCGTCCGCTCGAAGCGGGTGGCGCGTTTGGAAGCGCCCTGCTCGCTGATGGCCGCACCATCCACAAAGAACCTCAGGTCGTAGCGGCGGCTGAGCATGGTAGGCGAATTGTCGGCGTCCACCAGCATCACCTTGTAAAAGTCGTTGTACTCGGGCTGCGAGCGGTGTTTGTAAAACGGAAACACGCCCAGCCCAATGTTGGCCTTCACAATGCGGCCCTTCTCCGGAATCTCCCTACCCTGCGCGTCCTTCGGGTTCTGCGGATTGGGGTAGTAGCTGCGCTCAAAAGTGATGAAACGGCCCGCCTGCACCGGAATCCGCAGCTGCACCCGCACGTGGTTCAGGTCGATGGTGAAGGTGAGCAACTCGGCCAACTCGTTTTCGGTGAAGTACTCGAAGAACGTTTGCCGCAGCGGCAACAAGTACGGGAACCGCGCCCTACCCTGCGTATCGGCGCCATACTGAAACGACACTTTGCCGGTATGAAAGCGCTGGGTGTTCAGCTCGTAGGGCAGTTCCACCAGGGCATCTTCCAGAAAGTCGCCCACCGTGAGGTAGGGATACTTGAAGCCCTTGCCGGGCAGCACGCGGTTTTCCAGCGTCAGCTCGTCGAGGTAGGGCACCACGGTGCGGTCGTCCCAGGGCTGGCCGTTGAGGTAGTTGGCGCCGGGCATGGTCAGGTTGGGGCGCAGCACCAGCGGGCGCGGCCCGTTGCCCACCGCCGCCCGCGTCGGCTGAATAAATAAATCGGAGCTGCTCACCGCCGACTGGTCGGCGCGGCCAGGTAGCGGCACGTTCTTCACCCCCGCCGGATTTCCCTGAATATCCGCCAGCGACGGATACTTGGCAACAAACTGCTGGGCCGTGTGCTCGCCCTGCATCTGCATCTGGTTGATGCGCCCGCGGTCTAGCGCCGCGTACACCGCGCCGGCAAAGTCGCGGCGTTGCAGCTGCGGGTAGGCCAGAACCAGCTCGTACACAAACTCCTGAAACTGCGGCGAACGGTCGGCCAGCAGCACGATATTATGGTCGAAGTAGTGGCCCCGCGCCTGGGCGCGCTCCAGCTCCAGCGGCTGCGTGTTGGGCGCAGTGAAGAACAACGTCAGTGGCGAGGTGCCGCCTAGCAGACGCGGCCCGCCCGCCAGCTCCGGCGACTCATAGAACACCAGATACATATCCGAGAAGTCGCGGAAACGCTCGTCTTGCAGGAATAGCTGCAAGGTTTCGCCGAGTAGGCGCGTGCCTTCGTCGGCGCGCATGCGCTGCACTTCGGCCGCCGAGTTCCAGCGCCGCAGCGTGATTTTTCGGCCCGCCTGGGTGTAGAGGTGGTAGTTGTAAAGCAGCTCAAACAGGTCCCAAAAGTGCGTCACCAGCTCATGGTACACCGAATTGGGGTTGCGCTGCCCTTCCCGAGCCACGAAATCAAAGGCGGCCTCAAACAAGTGCATCCGCGCAAACGGCGTCGGGATAGACACGGCCACGTTGCGGGCTTTGCTACCCGTGGGGTCCGTCACGGTGTTGATTTCGGTGCTGGTGATGGGCGCGGTTTTCTGCCAGCCTTGGATTTGCTGGGAACCGTTGTTGTGCAGGCGAAGGACTTTGGGCATATGCAGGACACCACATCTAGGTTCTCAGAAAAGAGAAAGTTAGACGTATGTGGGTTTATCTAGTGATTATCAGATACTAGAAACTACGATTAGTGTCTAGAAAACTAAAGGCTAGTTTCCCTCCTTAGTTAAGGAGGGGCTAGGGGTGGTTGTGGTCGTTGTTTAATCTACCGTCATTTCGAGCTTGTCGAGAAATCTCGCGTGCTGATGGTAGGTAGTAGATTACTATCAAGCGAGATTTCTCGGCAAGCTCGAAATGACGTTCTGCTGTGGCTGTTCTCAGTAAACAACCTCAGCAACGACGCCAACCACCCCAGTTCAGCCTAGCGGCTGAACGTCCTCTCCTTAGCTAAGGAGGGGAGTTTCGTTCTTACTACATCACTACACCACCTTCACCTTCTCTTCAAACCCCTGCTCCGTCACATCATAGAACAGCGCCAGCAGCTTGCGGAAATTATCCGGCTCGGCGTTGCTCTTGGATGCATCGTTGAGTTTGTTGAGGAAGTAGTTGTGGCTGAGCCCTTTGTTGAAGAACTCGCTCCACTTCTTTTCGACGGGTTTGCCGAGAATCATGGCATTGAAGTCGTCGGTAGAGAGGTCGAAGGGGCGGAAGGCGCGGCGGTTTTGGGCTAACTCCTTCAGCCACTCGTCTACCCCGAACTCGGGGCTGTGCAGGAAAGTGTTCAGCTCCTTGAAGATGGGCTCGTTGCGCAGGGCGTAGTCCAGGTTCAGGGTGTCGAAGTAGGGCGCTTTGTCGGTGGGTAGGTGTTGCTTGTGGTAGCGCGAGAAGTAGAGCAGCTGCGTGAGGCGCTCGGCCACGATTTCGCGGGTTTCGGTGGGCAGGTGCGCAAACTGAATTTCGGGCGCATCGCTTTCCAGGCCGTACTCGTGGAAGTGCGGACCGGAGCGCAGCTCGGCCGTGGGGTAGCGCATGAAGTCCACGATGCTCAGGGCCGCCAGCAGCTCGATGAGGTGGGCTTTGTTGCGCTGCTGCGTGCCGCCGGGCTGGTTTTCGTAGGGCGTATCGGGCGTATCGGCGAGGTAGTAGAGCGCGTCGAGGCCTTGCAGGTTGTGCTCGTAGTAGCTGAGCGCCGCCTTGGTTTTCGTGAGGAAGTTGTTCGACTCGATGATGGCATTGTCCTCCGATTGTAGGGCGAAGTAGGGCATCACCGTCACGGCGCCGGTGGGTGCGTCGCGCAGGTAGCGGGCGTTGCTCAGGCGCGTGTTGTTGTCCTTCAGGTTCTTGAGCAGCAGCGGAAAGCCCGCCGCACCCGTACCGCCGAAGATGCTCGACACAAAAAACACCCGGTCGCCCTCCTGGAAGTTGTCAGCGAAGTAGCGCAGCTCCGGCGACTCCACCACCTTGTTCAGCACCACCGAGCCCACGTTGGGCGAGCCGCGGAAGCCAATCGTGAGCGGGCTTTCCAGGTTGTCCTGCGTAAACAGTAGCTCCACCAGCGCCTTCGAGTCCACGGACAACTGGTCGTAGTGCAGGTATTGCCGGAAGCTCTGGTTGATGCCGCCGAAGTCGAACACAAACGTGTCCTTCACCGATCCGTTCACATCCTGCGAGATGCTGCTGAGCGTGCTGATGTTGGTGCGGAAGAAGCCCTCTTCGCGCTGGCCCAAGCTGTTGTAAATCTGCTGGTAGCTCCTGAGTAAGGCCACCGTGCGGTTCATGTCGCCGTTGTGCGCGTCGGGGTCGATGATGATGGGCACCACCCGGTCGCAATTAGGCAGCTCTACCCCCGCCGCCAGCAGCATCGTGAGCGAGCGAATGACCCGGGAACCCGTGCCGCCAATACCGAATAAAAAGAGTTTAGCCATAGTGATGAAAGTCGTTGCACAAAACTCCCCTTCTTAGCTAAGGAGGGGACGTTGCCGCGTTAGCGGCAACTGGGGTGGTTGGCGTCGTTGCTGAGGTTGTTTACTGAGAACGAGCACAGCAGAACCTTAGTAACAGAACGTCATTTCGAGCTTGCCGAGAAATCTCGCTTGATAGTGAACCTGTTTAGAAAGTCATCAGGGCGTCATGCTGAGCTTGTCGAAGCATCTCTACCGCTTCGGTGGAGCACGTTAGGCGAAGCGGTAGAGATGCTTCGACAAGCTCAGCATGACGGGCAATGGTATTGCGATGACTTTCTAAACAGGTTCAGTAATTCACTATCTGGCATCAGCACGCGAGATTTCTCGACAAGCTCGAAATGACGGTCAACTAAACTACACGACGACGTCAACCGCCCCTACCCCCTCCTTATTTAAGGAGGGGAACTAGTTTCTAGTTCTAAAACGGCGTTGTACTCGCATTGCGCGAGCCACCTTTCAGAATAACCGAAAACAAGAAAAACCACAGCAGTCCGTAGAATGCGTTGAATGTGGCCAGCCAGTAGACATACGAGTGCGAAGCCACCGCCTGCGCGTTGGTCTGCCATACCACCACGCCAAAAGCAATCAGCGCATTCAGGACGAGGAACAACGCCCAGTTGCCGGTTTTATTGAACGTAGCCACACCCATGGCGCGGTTGATGAGGTAATAAAAAACCAGCACCAGCGCCAAGGACACGCCGATATTGATCAGGCCGATATTGGGAAAAATCACGTCGCGGTAGACGGGGATTTCCGAGGACGGCTGCGGGGTGCCGATGAGTTCGTAGAGGAAGCGAAAGAGGCTTTTCATAGAGGAGCGCGAAGCGTAAATTTCGCGTTTCGTGGAACGGTAGGGATAAAACGAAATTGTTGGCGGTGGCGCAGGTAGCAGCAATGATACGCGCACTACACGTTTGCGCTACTCGCCAGGCTGTAAGGTAAGCGGAATCGTAAAGACGGGCGCTTTGTCCTGCTCGTCGGTTGTCACGGCCGCTACGCCGTCGAGCAGGCTGCTGAGGGCGAAAGTTTTGGCGCCTACCTGGTTGATGTTGCTATCGTTTTTGGTGGTCCACTTCCCTACCCACGCCGGGCGTTGGTTGTTGAGCAGGAGCCGCAACGGCCGGGCGGCGCGGGCCATTTTCGTGACGCGCACTTTCACAAAGTGCGTGTACTCGCGCTCCGGGCCGCTGCTGCTGCATGTTTGGTCGGTGGCGGCAAATACGTCCGCTACCTTCGCGTCGGTATCCTGGCCGATGAGTTGGAGGTTGCTTTTGAGGTAGGCCACGTCCTGATAGAGTGCTGGTAGGGCCTTCAGGTTTACTCCCAGCACAAACTCTACGGGCTGCGCGGCCGACGCTTCCTGCACCGCCACCGTGTGATAGGTGGCCCCAGCGGCGCGCTTGCTGGCCCCGGCGTCACCGTAGTACCACGCGCCTTTGTTCTGGAAACGGTTAAGTAAAGATGAGGTAGGCGTAGCATATTTCACCCCGAAATGCGCCTGCTGCCCCGGCTGCTTCGTGAGCAGCGCCGCATCAAATTGCCGCACCGCATCGGCCGGACCAATCACCCAGAAGTAGTACGGAATCTGCGTGTCGCAGCAGTTATTGATGCGCTTGGCGCCGGTTTTCAGTGCCGGATAGAAATTGCCTTTGAAATCAGAGGTAAAGCCGTAGACCGATACCGCCAGATCGGAGTGGCCAGTGCTGTTGAGGGCGTCGGTGATGTCGGTTTTGACGTAGGCCTGGTCGCCGGAGCGGAGCGGAGCGTAGATGAAGTCCGAAATCAACACGCTCACGGCGCCCGGCTGGTAGTAGTGGCTCACCAGCGTATCCAGAATAGCCGGGATGCTGGTGCTGCTGGCCGCCTCCCGAATGCCGCCGCGTACGGTTTGGGAAAGCTGCTGGTAGGAGTCGCGGTAGGGCTTTTCCTTGATGCGGTAAAACGTCTTCTGCCGCACTGCCGAACTACGGTTCAGGTCGGACAGAAACTGCGCTACGTGTTGCTGAAACTGCGTATTCTGCGCGTCGGCGCCGGTTTTGGGCATGAAGCCCTCCATCGAGCCCGATACTTCCAGGAACACGTTGGCTTGCGCCAGCAGCCGGGTAGGGGCCGCTGCTTCGGTGGCGGCAGGTGCTGCGGGAGTAGCGGGCGTTTCGGTGGCGGCCGGCGTTTCGGCGCTACTGTCGCCTTTCATGTCCTCGCGGGAGTAGCAGCCAGTAAGCAGTGTGGCGGCTAGCACCACCGATAAAAAGCGGGAAGGGAGAGTTGGGTGCATCGAGCCAAGGTAAAGACTGTCGGCTGAAGCCGCAACCTTGCGTACTGTCGCGCACGGCGGCAGGTTGTGTAGGAACGATGGGATATTAGAAAAATTTTATACTCGAAGCAAAATTAACAGACTAACTATAGTCTATTTCCGTGTTGTCACCAATGTTCAAACTGTGGTTCACGCCCCGAAACGACGAGTCGCTACCCACGATACAGTCGTGCATCACGGCTTGGCGCAGTTCGCTATAGGAGCCGATAATGGAATCACTGAGGACGGTGTGCTGGATGATGGTTTTGTCGCCGATGGCTACGTTGGGGCCGATGATGGAGTTGGAAATCTGACAGTCCTTGCCAATGCTGACAGGCGGGATGATGATGGTATTGGCAAACTCGGGGTACTCGCGGCGGCGCATGGCATCGGGGCGGCGCAGCAGGCGCGCATTGGCTTCGAGCAGCGTTTCTTTGCGGCCGCAATCAAACCAGCTGTCTACCGATACGGTCGTCATTTCTTCGCCCTGCTGAAGCATGAGCATAAGCGCATCGGTGAGCTGAAACTCGTCGTAGGTGCGCAGATTTTCATCAATCAGGCGCTCCAGGGCTTCGGCCAGCCTTTCGGGGTGCGCCAGCTTGTAGAGCCCTACCATGGCGTAGTTCGACTTTGGGATGCGGGGCTTCTCTACCACCTTCAGCACGCGGCCACCGGGACCGGTTTCCACTAGGCCAAACATGGAGGGCGTTTTCACTTCCTGCACAGCCAAAATGGAGCCGGGCGCTTGCAGAATAGCTGTTAGATCCACATCCACAATGGTGTCGCCGAGCAGGATAAGCACACCATCATCATCATGGCGAAATTGCTCGCGGGCCAGCCACAGGGCATGCGCTATGCCTTCGCGGGGGTCTTGCACCACAAACTCCACCCGCAGCTCAGGATAGTGACGGAGCACGTAGCGCTTTATTTTTTCGCCTAGGTAGCCAATCACAAATACAAACTCTTCGACACCGGCGGCCACTACCCGGTCAATGATGTGCCCCAGGATGGGCGTACCGGCCACGGGCACCAGCGACTTAGGTTGGGTGTGCGTGTGGGGTCGTAGGCGCGAACCAATACCAGCAACAGGAATTACGGCTTTCATGCGGAAGGGAAAAAGCGTGCGATTTGCAAAGTAGCAAAACCCAACGGTAGCACGGCGCGGCAACCGCCAGGAACCGAATGCGTACGTTGCACCAACTTACAGCTCGTCTGGCAAACCGTTGCCAACGGCCTGAGGTTTTCAATTTCGATCATCTCTCCTTTTTTCACCTTCACTCCAACTCCCTATGAAACGTCTGTTGCTTTACTTTTTTGGCCTAGCAGTGCTACTCTCGCAGTCCTCGTGTGGTTATAACTCGATGGTTGAGAAAGACCAAGCCGTGAAAACACAGTGGGCTCAGGTACAGAACAGCTACCAGCGCCGCGCCGATCTGATTCCGAACCTGGTAAACACCGTGAAAGGTGCCGCCAACTTCGAGAAATCGACGCTGACCGACGTGATAAACGCCCGTGCAAAGGCCACCAGCGTGCAAGTATCGGCTGATAACCTCACCCCCGAGAGGATAAAGCAGTTCCAGGAAGCCCAAAGCCAGGTAAGCGCTGGGCTGGGTAGGTTGCTGGCCGTGTCAGAGAACTATCCTGATCTGAAAGCCAACGCTAACTTCCAGGAGTTACAAGCTCAGATTGAGGGCACCGAAAACCGCATCAACGTGGAACGCAACAAGTTCAATACCGTGACGCAGGATTACAATACCTACATTCGTTCTTTCCCCCAAAACCTATTTGCGGGCTTGTTCAAATTCAGCGAGAAGCCGTATTTTGAAGCTGATGCGGCCTCGCAGAAAGCGCCGACCGTTCAGTTTTAGATTGGTTTTTAGTTTTTTGGAATTGGTTTTTGGTGACGATGTGCTTCGAAGCCAACAACCAGAAACCAATACCCATAAGCCACTGCCATGACTACCCCTCTCACCGCGGAGCAGGAAGCTACCCTGATTGCCGCCATTCAGCAGGCCGAGCGCACTACCTCGGGCGAAATTCGGGTACACTTAGAAGATACCTGCCCTACCCCCGAGCCGCTGGACCGGGCCGCGCAGGTATTTGCCGAGCTGGGCATGCACAAAACCGCCCAGCGCAACGGCGTGCTATTCTACCTGGCCTGGAAAACCCGGCAGTTTGCCGTTATCGGCGACTCGGGCATTAACGCCACCGTGCCCGACGATTTCTGGGAAACTACCAAGGAGGCCGTTTTAGAGCAGTTTCGGGGCAAGCAGCTGGCCACGGGCCTGGCCCGCGGCATTCAGCTGGTGGGCGAACAACTGCACCGCTATTTTCCCTACGATGCTGCCACCGACCAAAACGAGTTGGACGATTCCATCTCGTACGGTCCTTCTACTTCGCCGCCGCGCCCATGACCAACCCTACCCCTACGCTCCACTTTCCACGTCTGCCAGTCTTTGTTGCTCTGCTGCTTCTGATTGTAAGCAGCTGGCTACCAGCCACAGCACAGTCTATTCCGCCGCGCCCCAACCCGCCGCGCTTAGTAAATGACCTAGCGGGAATGATGAGCGCCGATGAGGTAGCCCGCCTTGAACGCAAGCTGGTGGCCTACGACGACAGCACCTCCTCCCAGATTGCCGTGGTAACCGTGCCTACCCTCGGCGGCGATGATATTGCCAACTATGCCCAGCAATTGTATGAAAGCTGGGGTATTGGCCGCAAGGCCAATAACAATGGCATTTTGGTGCTGGTGGCGCAGCAGGAGCACCGCGCCCGCATCCAAACCGGCTACGGTCTGGAAGGTGCCGTGCCCGATGCCTTGGCCAAGCGCATCATCAGCAGCACCATTGTGCCCGCGTTCAAGCAAGAGCGCTACTACGAGGGCCTCAACACTGCCACCGATGAGCTGATTGCGCTAGCCAAAGGCGAGTACAAAGCCGACCCCAAAGACCAGCGCAAGAATCGCGACTCGTCGGGCTCGGGCTTTCCGTTCTGGCTGATTATTCTGGCGCTGGTGCTGTTCTGGTTCCTGAGTCGGCGCGGCGGTGGCGGCGGTGGTAAAGGCGGCCGGCGCAGCCG
>Ga0210040_10007679_pt1 | contig 12982 bp, 11 predicted proteins | sample CryGeyCG12114_NA_FD_185462 | JGI IMG/M metagenome (GOLD analysis project Ga0210040, IMG submission 185462) | Groundwater microbial communities from aquifer - Crystal Geyser CG19_WC_8/21/14_NA (SPAdes) (version 2) | ecosystem: Environmental > Aquatic > Deep subsurface > Groundwater | place: USA... | reverse complement strand
TTATTTCAAGACTCACTTTGATTTCACCCTGACCACCATCACAACATGCGAGTAAATCCTTCAGCAATAATTGATATTTTGTAATTCTTTGGACGGGTTTGATGAGATACGCTGGAATAGGATGCTCAACTTTATGCGCTATTTGAACCTGGTCAAAAAAGCTGCCGGCTTGTTGCATTATGACGGTGTTGGACTCGGGTTTGTTCTTGCAGAATTGCACATACATGTCAAACCTTGGAGCCTGTTGCAAAATGATAAACAGAAATATTAAGATCCCAATAAACATAAAATGCTCATCTTAATATTATTATGAGCGACCTGTCGAGACAACACAAACAATGAATTTGATACATACCCATGTCACAAAGCAATGACCCACATCTTCAGGAATATGTTCGTACTTTTCTAGCTCTTTGACAAAGGTAACTTTGTGAAATTCGTAGATCTCTTCAATGTTTCCAAAAATGACTTTCTCTTTTCCTCGTATGCCACTAGGAACATTAGGACTAGTTCTCATTTCATTTAAATAATACTTTATACATATTTCTAAATCCTTGACAAAAGAACGTTCCGTTTGTAAGAGCTCCGTCATGATGAACCTAATTAATATAATTACGAATTATAAACTACAACAAGTGTACAGTAAAGATAAATATACATTTCAATAGCTCCAGTCTTGACTTACTCTCGTCTTCTTTTTCGTTTGTACTGCTCTTCATTCAGACCTTTGAAACCTTTCGGCTCACCAGGAGATTTAATTTCAATGCCATAAAATAGATTCGAATCAATCGTCACATCCACTTGAGGCTCAGATTCTCGTATACCAAGTGCATTTTCTATTTGAGATCTACACAACAAGTTACACAAATAAACCTTATATCTTCTTAAAAATCACACGCAACATGAAAAATATTTTCGATATAATACCTATACTTCTCCAGCTGCATTATAAAATCTTTGTAATCATGATCTAGCATGCCGATGCACTTTTTGATGTCATTTGCATGGGTTTGATTTTTCTCAACAATTTTGTCTGCTTGATGAAACACACTTTGGACACGTTCACGGCAGTCCTAGTTAGGTACAGTTTTTTGAAGATCAGATAACAGAGCTTTCTATGCTAAAAATTAAGGCAACTATAAAAAAATTATATAATCCCATACCTTGAGAATATCCTTGAGTTCGCCGTGCTTTTGAAGAAGTGTGTCAGTTTCGTCCCGATGCTCAATATGAGCATATTTAGATGCACATTGTTCTAATCGTCCGCGGATATAGTCCAGCAAATTTTTTACAGAACTAAAACACATTCATACAATATAAAAAATTAATACAATTAAATAAAACGCATGAACTGATAATAAAGGTCACATCAATACCATTGAAAGACAGCAGACTCCTGACACAAATCCAACTGTCGTTTTCTAGATGTCCAGTGCAACATAACTTTATTTTCTTGGGCCAAAATACTGTCCAACATTCCTGCATATAAAACAAGCACATTAAAAAAGTGCTACTTTAAATGGATAAACAAATGCCATCTTTTAATACAGAACTTTTAGTGGGAAAAGAATCCTTATTAACCTTTGACATTCATTTCTGGAGATTTAATTCCTGATGACTCGTATTGGTAAGGGTAAGCAACTCTATGGCAAATCTTCAAGAAATTCCTTGCAGTATGTCTAGCATGTGTACACGCCTTCAAAAATGCTTCCTTTTGCTCTTGGTGCTTGTTAATAAATTGAGCTATCTGAGCTTCTTTGTCACTACTACTATCACTTCCGTTTCTCACAGAACCAACTGATTGTCCACCTTTAGGATCCCCATGACAAAAGTCCTCTTCTCTTTTATACTCTTTCTCTAAACTATCCAAAACGGAGCAAACCTACAAAAGAATATTAAATTATAAACCTTAGCATATCCCATATTATAAAAAAGTTTGAACATCAATAAATTATTGACATTATTACCTGATCTGCGGTCTTAAAAAATGTAAGAGCATTATTGTACAATTTGTTTCTTTCGTCAGCAGCAGCAACAAGTTTATGCCATCTTGAAGATACGTCGTCAGATAATTTTTTAATAGTTCCACAGTCAAAATGTTGTCCACCAATGAGGGCTTCGGCTTTCAAGTTTACTTGAACAGCAAAATGATGCGTTTTCTATGAAAAACATAAAATCGTTGAAATTTTAATTTTGTATTTGGAATCATTCCCAGTGTGTTGTTTTGAGGTTTAGTAAATGTTTTCATCAACGACACCATAACAGCAAACTTATCGTGGGACACTTGTGTATACTCATACTCCTTTTACTCATACTCATTTTGCGGATAAATCCACAAAATAGGAACACAAGGCAGAATAATTAAAAAATATAGCAAGAATAATAATATCGCACCTCTAGCGCTAACTGGAACTTTTCATGATCCTTCTTCATCTGTTCTGCTTCTTGCAGAGTATTAGGAATAGAGAAGCTGGCTGCTAACATTGTTTCACCATTCCTTATCCAATTCACCACCTACAAACGTCATAATAGACGACACATAACAAACACTGAAAACTCATCAAAAACATGCATGCAACAAAACATACTACTTACAGTAGCACTAAAAGTTCACAAAACAACTATTTTTGAGGTCACCGTATTCATATTTAAACATAGTCGTTAATGCACAAAGACGACACAATCCTCAGCTAGCACAGGCATTCAAAAGAAACTAAAGTTAACAATAGTGTTTTTATGACACAAATTCCTCAAAAAAATGAAGAAAAAAACCAAAAGAATCTGATAAACTAAACGGCACACGTAACTTAACATGAGTATACAATATGCGAGCAGCATATGATGCAAAGTCAAGAAGCTTAACCAAACGGTTTTGGTTGAGCAAGTTCATGCGATTTCTTCTACTCGCATTACTTTCACTTTTGATAGCTGTGTCAGTTTGGTTAACTAACTGAAACGGAGTTATATCAGCATACTCATTATTCCAAAAAAAAAATAATATTACGCTCACAGGAGCAAACACCTTTGATTAGGTGAAACTACAAACATCCTTATTACTGTAATTGTGGAAGATTTCGTAGCTGTAGAAAATGTGCACGTGTGTTTATAGAGTTATCAGTATGCTTATTAACAAACACTCACTTGAGTTATTTTGTTTTGCATTCTAAACTGCTCATTATTTCCTGAAATAGAGCTTAGCAAAGGTAATACAGAGAAGATGATCATTTGATTTTAGTGCAGAGTAAAGTACAGAGTAATTACACTACAATACATAAAGTTACTTACTTTTAAATAACTAATTAAAAAAGAAACTTTCCAGTTTCTGCATAAAAAACTACGTAAACGTATGGTAGCATTACCTGTTTAGCGTCGTTTTGCAGCTCAACTAGCTGTATTATTTGTAGTAGTCTCACTTTTTTCAACTCAGCTACTTCTCCACAGTCTAACTCCTTTTCTCCAACATATTCCAAAAGCACCTGGACTCGAGTTTGAGCACTTATTTGATTACTGGCCATCAAACTCACACCAGACCTTTCAAGCATCTACATCACAGAATTATTTGATAGGTTTTATGATCAAAGAGTTTCATAAACAAGTACACTTCAGTTTCTCCCGTCATGATCAAATCATGATCAGACACATTGTCTTTGATTTTCCACAGCTAAAATGTTTACCTGTAAAAGTTCTTGGCCCCTCTGCGCAACTTGGAAGACTGAATTTTGTACTCTAGAAACACTCTCCGCATGCAACCGGGATAGTTGTTCATAGTGAGGTACCCCTTCATGTGGTTCTCGCTTAGGGTCATCCAATTGAGTATTTTCTATCCATTGGTCAATTTGAGTAGCAATCTAAGAGATTAGGATAAATCGGATTAAGCTCTCTCAGGTAAAAAAAAGACACGGTCTGTTCGTGAGCTATGCAAAGTGACTAAGCAAGAACAGAATGTGAACTGGATTATTTCCTATACTATGAAGCCCATACTACAGCACACTATCCACTTTCAGTAAATGCACTAGATAAAATCATGAATGTTTTAGAGAAAATTTAGTTTTTAGTGAAAAATGGGCTGTATAGAAATTGACATACTTGAGGTACCATTAAATAGCACAGCATAGAAATAATGCTCAAAAAGCACATGCATTTTATTTCAGTTTATAAAGCCAAAAATAAATGTTTGTTTTTGTACCTCTAATGCGTCCCGCTCGAACATTCGTAACTGAAGAGACAAATCTAATTTCATTTTCCGGGACTCCAGTAAGTCTTCTAATTCGTTTCGTTGGCGTTCTAATGTGCGCAATGCGACATCTAAGGCTTCCAAGGACCCAGTTGTGTCGGACTCCATAGCTAGACCACTACCACTACACAAATTAATCATTCAGTTCATTAATTTGAAACAATATGAACAATATGTTATCAACCCTCCATTATACACAATAATGATTGACATACTGAAGATCCTGAACTAATCCCTGTCCTTCAGCCACTGTAGTGTGAAAAAATTTAATGATTGATTCCCTTTGTTGCTCCCATTGTTGTATGCTTCGTTCAATCGCTTCAATACTATCAGGAGCTTCATCCACCGTCAGTTCTTTATTGAATTTTTCCAACCATCCGTTTATCTAGAGAGAACAATTTATCGCTTTCGGTAACTGTTGTACAAAAATCTTCATGACATGCTTCGAATGCACTGCTATGCTACTTGACACTACTTCACTCACAGCACAAATCTAGTAGTGGACTTACATTGCCAAACATTAGTGTAAAGGCACAGATTGACTCATCTGACATTTAAAACGCTTGCCAACATGATAACCTAGTTACCTGTAAATGTCACTGAATAACCTTTTGAAACATGAGCTAAACTATGCAAGATAGAAGAAAAGAAACCAAAACAATATGATCGCTTAGAAGCTACAAACTGACGACTCGTAATTTCGCAGACACATTTCTGGCCATCACTTTAAACATTTTGTACGCACGTTTATGAACACAGTATCAAAGACAGCTATCAAAAAAACTAAACATACCATACGAAATGGCACTGTCGATAGATAAAAACGTAAGATCCGCGTCTCATCATACATAAATGATTCAGACTTGACAAAGTAATGAGGAACATTTATCAAAACAGATAATCCGAGCTTACAAAAGAAATTTACAATGCTCACACATTCTATTTTGTTACTACCTGCTTCGGAAACGCTACAAAGACTTTACTCCATGTTTTTTCAAGCATATGTTAAGATGTTTGTACTTACCACAACAAAAGTGACGTGAAAAATCTTTTGACGGAAGTGATGGTCAGAACAATCAATACTTATATGTACAGGCATAAAATAAAAGGAACGCGATCAAGACGCAAGTAAAAGAATATGCATCATCAACCATAAAAGGAGGGAGGCTATTCGAACCAAGTTATCGCTACCATCTAAATGACCTGCGGTTATGATTATCATTAGTAACATTCACTTGTTTCCCTATATATGACCAAAGAAAATACTTCCATGTTCCCTTCATCCCTAACTATAAGTAATTTACTTCATATCTATACATCTATCATCTATCTCTATCATCTATTCATCTATCTATATGTTTGTCCACATAAACAAAAGAGCTGGTAACTAACTATTAGACTACTTGTTTTACATACTCCTATAAAAATTAGCGTCGGAGTGAGTGGCACAAACTCTTAAATCTATGGACTCGAAATAACTCCCTGCGATACGCTACAAGGCATGCTAAACATTCTATTTTAACCTGTGCAGACACTGTAGTACTGTTATCATAAGTAAATTGTGCCAAAAACAAATGACAGCTTTAGATCTATGGCTCAGTCAAGTGAGACAGATTACTCAGTCACTAAGATTAGTTTATGAACGAGTTTAGTATACGATGCAATACACAGTGTAATATTGCTCATGGAAAATCATTTGTACATGACACTCCTACAACTGCCATGAATGTCAATTTGGACACAAATACTCATTAGTCAGTTTTTACGCCCTTAATTTCGTTTCCGTACTCTTTATATCCCCGGTGGGCATCCCATAGACATAATGCAAATCAGCTGCGCCGAATAAGTCAGAAATAGTTGTTAGTATAAGTACATAAACTTCTGCTCACTCAACTTGCGTTTTAATGGCTCACTATTTGGCTTCCCTCATTATCAAAAACAAACACATCTGCAGGAGAAACAGTGGGTAAGAAAGCACAGAAAACGAACGGCTGCTGTGACGTAAAAAACAAAGCATGACTCCAGAACAAATGAGCTTACTATTATAATCATGGCAATGGATTGTAGTGCAAGAAACTTCACGTAGCCCCAGCGAAAGAAGACAGCAAGACATTCCTTTTTTTTCTAACATTTTTTGTGCTGCAATAAGGACGATGTTTCTAACTGCCACGTGCGTCATAAATAAAATGCCATCCAAATAATTTATAATTGCACATTCTTTTACTAAAGAGAGTTACTAAGAGTCTTTAGTTATATATTAAGTAAGATCACGCTGGTCAGCTTCACGGGCATCACGGGACCCGGGCATTTAAAGACCAAACTGACGTTTTTGCAAAAACGTACAAATAATGAGTTAAGAAAAACACATTTCACTATATGAAGATTATAAGTAACACTAATCACGATTGTGCAACAAATATCCACACAACAAAACTGAAACTGACAAAACTAATTGAAATTACTGCCACGACACACTCTGAACACGAGACACTAAAATTCAAAGTGGAATTCAGACTTAATTTTAAACTTCAGAATAGGCATAGCTGGTGTATGGAGGCGGAGAAAGCTTTGCTTTTAGCATAACGAAGTTACTGCATACGTGTAGTGATTTTTTTCAGCCTGCATAACCACTTTTAGGAGTAATATTTATTCAAAATATTGTGCAGTCTGTTGGCATAACCGAGAGTGTATAGTTATGGAAACATCGTTTTTCCAGCCTCGAAGTAAAGGAACAATATTTCGCTTCACAAGACTAAAAGTAAGCCCTGTACCGGGCTAATTATTACTATATCTCAAACTTTGATTTATTCTGCATGCCCACACAGAAATTAACTCCATGATATGGCGCAGATTCTTTCTGTACACTATGATAAAACAATCGGTGGATCAATTCTAGTACTAAATTGCTACCCTACCAGTTTAGAATCAATGTACAACGTTTGCTCACTAGCACTGGACTGATGTCTGGTATCAAAAGCTGTACTGTCTATAAAGCTCATGGATAGGGAAAACAACAAGACTGCTTTTGCTTTAACAATATTAATGTAAGGAACATAGGAGGTGAGCCCTAATTACTTACTAAATGCTTCGGCTTCAACCCTACTCGCAACTGTCTTCCTCGCTGCTTGATAAGTGAACATCTGGGTCTTAAAACGACGCTTGAGTGTGCAAATTGTAAAACAATTGGGAAATGTTCGATGGAACAGACAAGACGTGTACGCTTTCTAATCTATGTCTTTTAAGATCATTAACACGAAGTGCTCACAATGGGAAAAGAGTACCAGCAGTGTAGAATCTAATACATTAAACATCACGTACGAAAAGACCAAATGTCACATTCAACAATAATTCCAGACAATAATTCCTTCTGAACTTTCCTTTCGAGACTTCCACACCTTCCTAATGTATTTTCAAAACGAACATTTCCACAGATAAAGCTATAAATTTTGACCATTTGTTTAGCATTGTTAGATACTTTCAACTGATAATGAGCTCTTTCGAGATTCTAGGTGCAAGAGATACCATTCTCTAGTTCCATTCAATTATCCTTGACGACAGTCTTGATCATTAGACAAAGCTTGTGACACAGAAATACTTCTTCCAAAACATTAGTTGGATTTTAGGATTTCAGACAAGTCGACTTTCAGCTTATTATTTAAGAGAAACAGCAACACATAAAATTTAACTTTTGCTGGCTAAACTTAGCAAAACGGATTTTGGATTTGGGTTGAACAATAAAAGAGTATATTCAGCCTAAGTTTTCGGGAAGCAGAAAAATCAGTGCAAAAAGAATCCTTACCTGTTTTTCCTGGGTGTAAAATAAAACGGCCGAATCGACAAGCCTTCTTCTTCTCTGAACACGGGATGCAAACTTATTAACAACGGTCTCCAGTTCCTGAGCAACTAAATAAATTTCTTCAGCGTCACATTCACCGGTCCTAGCAAGCTCCTCAGCAGCATTGATTAGCTTATCCGTGTTCGTATAAGTATTCTGAAAACGTACAAACGAAGCATATATAAGACCACTTTTCGTGAATGCAATATAGCACAAGGATTGTTCTTATAATTTAAAGTTTTTTTACCTGAACAACTTTTTCAAAATTTTCTTGGCTTCTTTGGCACACAAAAGCTTTTTGAAGATTTCGACCTACACCAGCACTTTTAGAGAGAAATTGTTCCCCGTGTTTATCTATCCAATCTAGTACCTACAAAATATAAGTATCCGGTGACACATGTCAAGGCAAATAATTTATCGTTTCATAAACATAAGCCCCTCGTGCTACATTGTTAATATTATTATCTATAATATAGACGAACCTGCTTCACATCCTCCTTAAACAGTTTCAAGGCTAGGCGCTGATGTAATTTAATTTTTTTCGAAGTCCACTTCTGCTCTAATGTTCGATGACGAGCCAAAATCTCATGAATGACATCTAGCACGTGTTTTGCTCCAGAAGAATAATCAGCAGCCGGATCAGAGTTTCTTACTGCCCTGCCAAACTCATCAACCTAGATAAAATAAAATAGCAGAAGAATGGACAAAAACCTTTAAACGAGTTGCAATTAAAATTATGATCACAAACATTTTTGTTGGAAAGAATTTGCATCCCAGGTTGATTGCACACATGTACCAAGTGATCAAGTTGGTAAAGAAGTTTCTTGCTGGTACTATGAACCTGTACAACATTAAGTGGTACAATTTAAATTATCTCCAAGATTTCACATGGTTTAAACACAGAGTGGTACGATAGATGGCTCAAAGTTACTTACTTCTGTATATGCTTGACACATTGCTTCATAAATAGTTTGATGTTGATGAATAGACGTTTCAAGTATAGCAGCTTCATTTGGTATGGACAAATTATCACATGCAGAACTCCAGCTTAAAATATTATCCGCGTACTGTGCACAAGGAATGAAAACAAAATTAGTCTTAATTATACTCAAGGTCAATATAAACTCATAATTTAATGGCAGTATCACTTATTACTTGTTCTGCTTTTTGATGAAAAGAAGTAGACAGTGCCAACAATGTGTTTCTTTCATCCAGAGCACAAGTTAATTCTTTCCAAGCTTGATTTATCTTATTAGCCAAGGCTCGGATGTGAGGAGATGCATAGTGGTTTGTGTCCACCATGTGGTTGGCCATGGCCAAAACTCTATTGATGCTTCCACGACCATTCTAAAAATGCATATCCAAATATTAGTCTTCTGTCTGGGGTTTTAATTAAGCACAACTCAACACAACTTAATCATACCATTAAATTGACAGTAAACTGTTCATGGTCAGATTTGAGGCGCTGCGTCATTTGAAACGATTGTCCTATTTCAACGTAAGTGGTAAGAAAGGCATCGTGGCTATGCTGAATCCACTCTAACATCTGCAAATATTTTGTTCACGATATTTATTTGTTTACTAGAATTCATTTTTCTGGCTGTAATTCAAATATTTGACCATCTAGTTCAACCACTATGCCCACAAGCAAAACAAAACTCTCACTGTCTCACCTTTCTACAATCTTGCTCAAAATGTCTTAATTGGTAACATTGATCAAGTTTGATTTTTTTCTCGTTCCAGAGCTGCAAAATCTGATCCTTGGCCAAATGGATTTGTTCCACCATTTGCATTATTGTCGGTATACTTGCCTGGTTATTTGGAATCATAATTAGTTACTGCAAAATACTGCTTACATCTCAATATAGCAAAAATTTATAAACAAAATAGTACCTGCATGTCGGGATTGGATACTACAGAGCTCGAAGAACTAGAGCGACCAGAATAACCAGAGTCATAACCTGAATTCCCATTTCCTGTGGAATCACTGCTTAGCCTAAAAGAATAACATAACATGAAATTATAGCTTTAGCTTTATTTTTTTGCTGCAGACGCAATCAATTACTTTAAGCAAACCTTTTTAGCAAGTCTTGGCCCATTCCATCGACTTCCTCGAATGGAGATCTTAATATTTTGCTTCTCATTTCCTCATGAAGATCCATGGATCTCTTTACAACGCTAACATCTTCGGCAAAATCATTCCGGGTGATGTCTTCTTTCCAGTCTTCAAGTCTATCAAGTAAATCCCCAGCAAAAAAGAGAAAATTTTCTAGAGCCTAAAAAAGTTCAAAACAAACAAATGTTTTTAAATGTCCGTCTGTATACTCATCTCAAGGGTTTGTAGTTTAATATAACATACGATTCGAGATTCAATCCATTGATTATGGTCATAATTGAAAGTTCCTTCGAAATCATTGGTAAGCTGAGTAATGTCAACAGATTTAAAAAGGCAATCCAGGCCGACCAAAGACGTCTGAAAAAAATATGCATCAATCAAATGTCAATAAATATGCCATGAATATAAAATATAGTTTTAGACTAATATAGTTTACTTGAATACAGCAAAAAATTACCTCAAATTTATACTTATGACTGGCTAAACTAGTCCGCTGTTTTTGCCAAAAATTTTCAGGCTTGATTATGTAAACAATGTAAACTAAAGAAGCAAAATGCTCATTGAGTAGTTTTAAAATCGGTTTCACGCAGTTCCAAGTCCCTCCTCTCATATCAATGATAATAGAAAACTTCCGCTCTTTAGCTTCCTCACTAAAGACAGCAAACGAAAGTTTAACTTATATGATCCATTTCAAGTCATCACTTGAAGCAACAACCCTCTTTTCTAAGAGAAGGGGTGGCTTCTATACGGACCTTAATTCATTCAGTATTTATAAATTGTTTTTGTCACTATTAAAACATTACATACCACGGGATAGAGAAAAGATACTGAAGCAATCGCCGGACATCTTCTGGAGAAGCTCTCTCCCTTTTTGCTGAAGTCGGAAATAGCATCAATGGCCCTCCTCTTTTATCCCGTCCTCCATTAAGGACGGCCATTCGGTCTCGCAGGAGAGGCAGCACATCGTCAGCTCTCGGACCGTCCATAATACTTCAAATATTATGCAACTACTTTGACTACTCAGCTTTGTTGCGAATCCACAGCATGGGTATCTTTAACTGTGGAACTATTGTGATACAAGTTGGTACAATTGAGCCTCCAACACTTCCATAGACTACAAATTATAGGTTTAGGGTTAGGCAGTCCTACCCAAATCCACGAGATTTCAGTAACTACAATTAAAAATAATACAACTTAAGCAACTGAACCATCTATAAATTCACTGCAATACAGTGATAAGTGAAGACCCTAATAAACCTAGCACAAGTAAACACACGGGAAAAGTTAAAGACTAACCGTTCCTCCAAAAGTTAATGATTTTGTTGCTATCTCTATAATTAAGGCGATTGTAAATAAGTCCTTTGCATTCCCAATAAGTCCTTCCGTCCAGGAGTAATGAAAGTTACTCTCTATTCTAGAAAGAGAGAACAAAAACCGAAATTAATGCAGCATCTATTTAACCTAACCAACAATAAATTCATAACACATGTCAAATATTACTTTAACGTGTAAACTAGCTAACAACGATAACATTGCTTAATCATAAAAGCGATTGTGTTGTAAACTTGTTTACATTTACAGTCGGGAAACAAATTAACTCCAACTTTAAATCACCACAAGCCAAGATAACTTAACCAAAACTTTCTAAAGCCAAGTTTAATCACCTTTTTCATTCATTCATATTTATCCTTATTTGTTTACTTACTTGGCTGGATAGAGATATCGACAATCCTCCAAGGCAATTAATTAATGTCAATGCAATTGTCCGCATACCATCATAACTACACTAATCAACCCAACACAACCTTTGCGGGATCTAATGATAATAATCAAATTAGCTGTAATAACACACCTGTGTACTAGATTTCCTACAAATGTTATGTCAGTCGTCAAAACAAGCAAGTTGAAAGAAACCACCACACACAATAACAGACTCACTTGACTTGATAGCTACATTCGGACACAAAATGTACTTTCCGAAAGGATCTTTGAGTATATATATAGTCTAGTAGTCGCACATAGAAACAAATAGGAGATTGGATTCTATAATGGCAGCTATATAGCTGTGAGAGAGTACAGAGAGATGCAACTTACTACTACTGCAAGACAGACTAGGGGTACACCTGAAGCCTTGTATTTTCGTAGATTTCTACATGGCGTACACATCCCAGCCAATCGGATCAGTAGGTAGAGGTGGTAATCTTCTCTAATTGGCTGGGAGATGTTCGCCATGTAGAAATCTACGATAACGATAGTACAGGGCTTCAGGTGTACCCCTACTGTTTACAATCATGGTTTTACAAGTCTTGCAATGCAAAATAGCAAGTGCATTGCAATGGAACCGATATGATATGAAAAACGCTTGGGAAACATAACATAGTCACGAAACCAAAGCCTTTTAGCTATGTAAGCAATAGATAGCAACAGTGTGTAGTTTTCCATCTGTCAACACCTATAGCGTTGTAAAAGTGAAGAAACCGGCAACCATAAACAATAAGATTGCGGGAACTCATTCTATTTTGCTTTTCGCACGATTGAATATTGAATGCAATGATTCAATTAATCAAGATTAGATTGCGGAGTGGACGAAAGTTTTGTTTCATGAATATAAAAAATAATTAACTATTGAAAGTGAGCGTGATTTGGAAGGACGATCATTATAGTAGACATTAAAAAGAGCACATTGTTTACAAGACCTTGGCGTTGCTGTTTTGTTTTTTATGTAATGGCGTCGTCAACCAGCGCAAATGCATCTACACTTCTGCCATTAGGTACTAAATAAATTCTCCATTTTATT
>Ga0210040_10007678_pt1 | contig 12982 bp, 12 predicted proteins | sample CryGeyCG12114_NA_FD_185462 | JGI IMG/M metagenome (GOLD analysis project Ga0210040, IMG submission 185462) | Groundwater microbial communities from aquifer - Crystal Geyser CG19_WC_8/21/14_NA (SPAdes) (version 2) | ecosystem: Environmental > Aquatic > Deep subsurface > Groundwater | place: USA... | reverse complement strand
CGATGACGATGCCGCCGCCGATCCCGGTGCCCAGGGTGATCATCAGCATCAGGCTGCTGCCGCGGGCGGCGCCGTAGCGGTACTCGGCCCAGGCGGCGGCGTCGGCGTCGTTGCCGACCCACAGCGGGCGCTGCAACCGGTCGGAGAGCTCCTTGCGCAGCGGCTGGTTGCGCCAGGCCAGGTGCGGGCTGAACAGCACGGTGTCCCCGGTCCGGTCGAACCAGCCGGCTGCGCCGACACCCACCCCGACCAGCGGCCCGCCGTGCCGCTGCGCCAGCTCGTCGACGACGGCGGCGATGGCGTCCTCGGTGGCCGCGACGGACCTGCCGGGGGTCGCCCGGCGCGCGGTGTCCACGATCGTGCCGTCCGGGGCGACGACGCCGCCGGCGACCTTGGTGCCGCCGATGTCGATGCCGATGGCCGGCAGCTCGGACACGTCGGCGGGCAGCAGGGCGGCGCTCACGCGACGTCGATCCGCTGGACGGTGGGGGTGGGGGCGGGCACGGTCTCCTCCGGAGGAGCAGTGGGGTCGGGGTCGCCGGCTGCGGCGGCACTGCCGTCCGGGGTGGTGCGGTCGAACGGGGTGCCGTCCGGGGTGGTGCGGTCGGACGGGGTGCGGTCGGGCGGGGTGCGGTGGTGCGCGGTGCGGTCCGGGGCGGTCGCGGCGCTGCGCAGCGTGGTCGCGGCGCTGGTCAGCACGTCGGCCAGCGCCTCCATCAGGTCCGGACGACGCCCGCGCAGCGCACCGAGCCCGGCGCACAGCGGGCACGACCGGCACTCCGAGCCGTGCTCGGCCGACGGGTCGGGCCGGGTCGCCCCGAACAGACCACCCAGGGCGTCGGTCAGGCCGGGGTGCTCGGCGGCGAGACCATCAGCGAGGCCTGCGGCGAACCGGCGGGCCTGCTCGAGCCAGTCGGGTCCAGGAGCGGTCATCGGCGGGCCGCCTCGGCGGCCAGCAGCCCGTCCGGCCACAACGCCGGATCCGGGGTGAACCGCACCTGCAGGGCGGCCTGCCCGGTGCCCGGCGCGGTGAGCTGCCCGCCGGCCACGGTGCACCGGCGGAGCAACGCGTCCAGCGGCACCGAGCGGCGGACGCCGGCCGCGGTGAGCACCAGGTCGTCCTCCCAGCGGGTGAGCTCGACCCGGCCGCGCTCGGCGAAGGGCAGCGGCACGTCCAGCAACCAGCTCCCGTCGTCCCGCCTCGGACCGGCCGGTGGGCCGGGCTGCCCGACGGCGTCGGGCAGGGCGGCGTCCAGGCCCGCGAGGTCGGCCACCGACGACGGGCCGAGCGCGGCCTCGGCCACCTCGCGCACCGGGACGCCGAGCTCTCGCACCCGCTCCAGCGCGGCCGCCTGGACCGCGGCCCGCTGTGCCCACCACCCTCCTGCGCCGGCCGGCAGCACCCGGGCGACCGTCACCGAGGCCAGCCGCTGGCCGAGCACGCCCAGCGCGGTCGCGGCCTCGGTCAGCTGGTCGGCCGCGTCGTCGTCCGGGCGCACCACCAGGTGCACCGCGGTGTGCTCGGGGTCCGCGAGCGGAGCGGCGTCCAGCAGCTGCTCCAGCCCGGCCGCACCGGCCAGCAACCCGGCGGCCACCCCGGGTCGGCCGGGGGCGGCCGCGGCACGCAACGACGCCAGCACCCGCAGGTGGATCGGGGCCAGCCGGCCCAGCCACCAGCGCAGCGCACCGGGCAGGGCGAGCAGGGCGGTCGCCGTCGTCGTCGGGCCGGCGTCGGCCACCACGACGTCGACGTCCCCGGACCGGGCGTGCCCGGCCAGCGCGGCCAGCAGCGCGAACTCGGCCACCCCCGGCACGGGGACGACGGAGGTCGCCGGCGGCACGGTGAGCACCGGCACCGCGGCCGCCAGGGCCGCCGCGTGCCTGTCCCACAGCTGCTCGAGCGCGGGCTGGGCGGCCACGACGTCGACCCGGACGGCGTCGGCGAGCCCGCCCGGGCGGGGGGGGCGGGTGGTGAGCAGCACGCAGCGGACGCCGGCGGTGGTCAGCCGGAGCGCCGTGGCGGCGGCCACCGTCGAGCTGCCGGCGCCGCCGGGACCGGTGACGAGGAGGGTCTGCACGGAGCGCCTCAGGCCTCGACGCGCTTCTTGAGCTCCTTGAGCGCGGTGTCCAGGATGACCTTCTCCGCCTTGCGCTTGATCAGCCCGAGCATCGGGATGGAGAGGTCGATGCTGATCGAGTAGGTGACCGTGGTGGAGCCACCGGACTCGGCGAGGGAGTAGGAGCCGTCCTGGCGCTTCTGCATCTGCCCCTGCACCAGGGTCCAGTCCACCCGCCGGTCGCCGTCCCAGGTGTAGTCCAGCACGTAGTCGTCCTTGACCGCGCCGGCGTCCAGCACGAAGTGCACCCGGGTGGCCCGACCGTCGGGGCCGGTCTCGACCACGTCCACCTGCTTGGCCGCTGCCACCCAGGTGGGGTAGGCCGGGAAGTCGGCGATCACGGCCATCACCTGCGCCGCGGGCGCATCGACGACGATGGACTGGGTGGACTGGTCCGCCATGGGCCGCAGGGTAGTCGCTCCCCGCCCTCCACCTGCCCCGGAACGCAGCCGGCCGCCCCTCCCGGGTGGCCGATCGGCTACTGCCCGGTAGGTCTGCGGGATAGATTGGGCCACCGACCCCGTGTCCGGGGGCCTGGGGCGATGGCGCCCCGGCCCGGGCGGGAGCAGAGAGGACCGGCGTGCGCGAGCTGAGCGTTCCCCCCACCGCCACCGTGGGGCCCGACGACGCCCTGACCGACATGGTCGCCCGCAACGCGGCCGAGCACCCCCGCGACGTCGGACTGCGGATCCAGCGCAACGGCAGCTGGGAGGACGTCACCTACGGGCAGTTCGCCGAGCAGGTCGACGGGGTCGCCAAGGGGCTCGTCGCCGCCGGTGTGCAGCCCGGCGACCGGGTGGGGCTGCTGGCCAAGACCCGCTACGAGTGGACGGTCCTGGACTTCGCCATCTGGACCGCGGGTGCCGTGGTCGTGCCGATCTACGAGACCTCCAGCGCCGACCAGATCGCCTGGATCCTGTCCGACTCCGGCGCCCGGGCCCTGGTCGTCGAGACCGCCGAGCACGCGGCATCGGTCGACTCGGTGCGCGAGGAGGCACCCGAGCTGGGCTCGGTGTGGGTCATCGACGACGGCGCCCTGGAGACCCTCACCACCGCCGGTGCCCACGTGCCCGCCGACGAGCTGGCCGAGCGCCGCGCCACGCTGCGGTCGGACAGCCTGGCCACGCTGATCTACACCAGCGGGACGACGGGGCGCCCCAAGGGCTGCGAGCTGACCCACGCCAACTTCCTGTTCGAGATCCGCAACGGCATCAGCCTGCTGAGCAACTACCTGGACGAGAAGGGGTCGCTGCTGCTGTTCATCCCGCTGGCGCACGTGCTCGCCCGGGTGCTGCAGATCGGCGCGGTTGACAACCGCGTCATCATCGGGCACACCCCCGACGTCAAGGACCTGGTCGGCGACCTCGGCCGCTTCCGGCCCACCTTCGTCCTCGCCGTGCCGCGGGTGTTCGAGAAGGTCTACAACAGCGCGAAGGCCACCGCCGACGAGGGCGGCAAGGGCAGGGTCTTCGACCGGGCCGCCCAGGTCGCCGTCGACTGGTCCCGCGCGCAGGAGACCGGCGGCCCCGGGCTGCTGCTCCGGGCCCAGCACGCACTGTTCGACAAGCTGGTCTACAGCCGGCTGAAGGCCGCCCTGGGCGGGCGGTGCCGGGGGGCCATCTCCGGAGGCGCGCCGCTCGGCGACCGGCTGGGCCACTTCTTCCGCGGCATCGGGGTTCCGGTGTTCGAGGGCTACGGCCTCACCGAGACCACCGCCGCGGCGGCGGTCAACCACGACGCGGCGCTGCGGATCGGCACCGTCGGCCGGCCGTTGCCCGGCGTGGACGCCGCGATCGCCGACGACGGCGAGGTGCTGCTGCGCGGCGGGATCGTGATGCGCGGCTACTGGAGGAACGAGCAGGCCACGGCGGAGGCGATCGACGCCGAGGGCTGGTTCCACACCGGTGACATCGGTGAGCTGGACGCCCAGGGCTTCCTGAAGATCACCGGCCGGAAGAAGGAGATCCTGGTGACCGCCGGAGGCAAGAACGTCGCCCCCGCGGTGCTGGAGGACCGGCTGCGCGCGCACAAGCTGATCAGCCAGTGCATCGTCGTCGGCGATCAGCGCCCGTTCATCGCCGCACTGATCACCCTGGACGCCGAAGCGCTGCCCGGCTGGCTCAAGGCCGCCGGCAAGGACGGGTCGCTGACGCCTGCGCAGCTGCGCGAGGACCCCCAGCTGCTCGCCGAGATCGACACCGCGGTGGCGGATGCGAACAAGGCCGTCTCGCACGCCGAGGCGATCAAGAAGTGGCGGGTGCTCGGCGACGACTTCACCGAGGACAACGGCACCCTGACGCCGAGCCTGAAGCTCAAGCGCGCCGTGGTCATGAAGGAGTTCGGCGACGAGGTCGAGGCGCTGTACGCGCGCTGAGAGCGCCCGGGTCAGCCGCCCAGGACGGCGGCGAAGGTGCCGGCGATCGTCGACCACGACCACCGCTGCTCCACCCACGCCCGGCCGGCCGCGCCCATCTCCCGGGCGCGGGCCGGATCGTCCAGCAGGTCGGCGAGCACGCCGGCCACCGCCGAGGGTGAGCGCGGGTCCACCACCTGCCCGGTGACGCCGGCCACGACCGTCTCCGGGGCGCCGCCGGACGTGCCGGCGACCACCGGCAGCCCGCACGCGGCGGCCTCGAGGAACACCATGCCCAGACCCTCGACGTCCAGCCCGCCGCGGCGGGTGCGGCACGGCATGGCGAAGACGTCGCCGGCCGCGTAGTGCTCCGGCAGCTGCTCGGGCGGCACTCCCCCGGTCAGCACGACCGACCCCTGCAGCCCGCGCGCGGCGATCGACCGGCGCAGCGCGGGCTCCAGCGGGCCGCTGCCCACCAGCAGCAGCCTGGCCCGGGGGTGCCGGGCCAGCACCTGCGACCAGCCCTCGACCAGCACGTCCTGGCCCTTGCGCGGCACCAGCCGGGACACGCAGACCACCACCGGGGCATCGCCCAGGCCGTACCGCTCCCGCACCGGCGCACCGTCGGCGGCGGGGGTGAACCGGTCGACGTCCACCCCGGGTGACAGCTGCACCAGCTCGGTGCGGTCGCCCAGCGCCGGGGCCAGCCGGCTGCGGGTGTAGGAGCTGATGTAGGTGACCACGTCCAGGCCACCGGCGATCCGTCGCATGGCCTGCCGTGCACCGGGCAGCGCGACCCAACCGGTCTCGTGCCCGTGGGTGGCGCCCACCAGCCGTTCGACGCCGGCCCGGCGCAGCCCCGGTGCCAGCAGGCCCAGTGGTGCGGCGGCTCCGAAGAACGCCGTCTCGCAGTCGTGCTCGCGAGCCAGCCGGGCTGCGGTGCCGGCCGCACCGCGGGTGGGCAGCAGCATGCCGGTCGGTGCCCGGACCACCTCGTAGGGCAGCGCCGCGTCGTGCCCGGCCGCGCCCGGGTGGTCGGAGGCCAGCACGACCAGCGACTCCGGCGGCCGGGTGGCCAGCAGCGCGGCGACGAAGGTCTGGATGCCGCCCTGCCGCGGCGGGAAGTCGTTGGTGACCACCAGGGTGCGGCTCACCCGCCGTGCACCTTCGTCCAGTCCTCGGCGAACGCGATCCGCTGCGGCACGGTGGGGTGCGATCCGAACCACCACTGCCAGACCGCCGGCGGATCGGGCTCGGACAGGTTGGCCACGCCGAGCTCGCGTTGCACCGCCTCGAACGACTGCGGGTCGGCGGTGAGGTCCAGGGCGTGCAGGTCGGCACGGGCCTCGATGCGCCGGGAGACCGCGTTCTGCACCGGCGTGGAGACCAGCGTGCCGACGGCCAGCAGGAGGAGCAGCAGCCCGATCACCTGGCCGTCGCCGGGTCCGCTCGCCCCGGCCCGGCGCAGCAGCGGGGTCGAGCCGAGCAGCCACCCCAGCAGCGCCACCCCGGCGCCGGCGCCCAGCGCGCCGATCAGCGTGCCGGTGAGGACGTCGTCGGCGGCCACGTGGCCCAGCTCGTGGGCGATGATCGACTCGACCTCGGAGTCGGGGAGCTGGTCGAGCAACGTGTCGTAGACGACGATCCGCCGCGAGGAACCGAAGCCGGAGACGTAGGCGTTCAGCGCGGTCGTCCGCCGGCTCGCGTCGGCCACCAGCACGTCCTGCACCGGGGTGCCGCTGCGGTCGGCCAGCGCGAACAGCTCGGTGCGCAGCTGGCTGGCGGGCATCGGCTCGAACCGGTTGAACGCCGGCTCGATGAGCAGCGGGTAGAGGAAGGAGCCCACGACCACCAGCGCGGCGGCGCCACCGCCGGCCCAGGCCCACCAGGTCCGCGGCGCCCGGCGGGCCAGCGCCACGACCACCAGCAGGCCCAGGACGGTGAGCCCGGTGTCGATGGCGAAGGAGGTGGCGAGGTCGCGGGCGTACAGCCCCCAGCCACGGGTGGACAAGCCGTAGCGGTGCCGGACCATCTCCCCGTAGGCGCTCAGCGGCAGGGTGACCAGCCGGCCGACCAGCAGGATCGCGGTACCGCCCAGCAGGACCTGCCAGACCCAGCCGCCACCGAGCGGCCGGGCGAGCCGGCGGGCGGTGGCGGCCCCGGCCCGGGTCAGCCCGAAGACCGCGGAGAGGGCCAGGCCCAGCAGCAGGTTGACCAGGGACGCCGGGCGCAGGGCGGCGGCGAAGTCCTCGGCCCGGGCCAGCTGCGCGGGGGTGAACGCAGCGGCGGGGTCGACCGGGGTGCGGCCACCGGGTGGCGTGGGCAGCAGGTGCCAGGGGGTGAGGACGGCGATGACCACCGCCAGGGCCACGCCCAGCACCACCGCCACCAGGAGCGCCGGCCGACGCGCGCTCCCCCGACCGGCCACCGGCAGCTGCGCCGTGCTCATCAGCGGGTCGGGACCGTCGGCGTGCGCACGGCGCCGAGCTTAGGCAGCGGAGCTGGGCGACCGGCCCCGCAGACGCGTCACGCGGGTCAGCCGACCAGGCGGCGGGCGCCCACGTAGCCCTTCATGTCCACGCTGGAGACGATCACCGGCTGACCGAAGGTCGAGGCGTGCACCATCTTGCCGCTGCCGATGTAGATGCCCACGTGGCTCACCGGGGAGTAGAAGAAGACCAGATCGCCGGGCTGCAGGTCGGCGCGTGAGACGGCGGTGCCCATCGTGGACTGGGCCCGGCTGGAGTGCGGCAGGGTGATGTCGGCGGCGGCGTAGGCGTACTGGGCGAGCCCGGAGCAGTCGAAGGCGTCCGGACCGCCGGCGCCCCACACGTAGGGGTCGCCCAGCTGGGCGAGCGCGGTGTCCACGGCGACCTGGGCCCCATCGCTGGGGGCGGAGACCGTCACCGGGGCCTCGAGCACCGGCCCGGAGTGCTCGACGACCACGGCCTGCTGCTGCGGGACGCTCAGCGCGTCGTACTGGGCCTGGTACTCCTCGATCCGGGTGTTCAGGTCGGCCTGCTGCGTGGTGATCTGCTGCAGCGTCGCCTGGGCCTGCGCGGCGGCACCGTCGGCGTCGGCCTTGGCCTGCTCGGCGGCTGCGGCGGCGGCGGTGACCTCGGCCAGCACGTCCGTGGCGTGGCCGGCGAGCTCGTCGAGGGTGGCGACCTGGGAGACGAACTCCTCGGCGGAGCCGCTGGTCATCAGCGCGTTGAACCGGGAGAGGTTGTTGCCGGTGAACGCACTGCGCGCCACCTCGCGCACCTGGGTGTCCAGGGCGGCCAGCTGGGCCCGCGTGTCGGCGACGGCCTGCCCGGCGGCCGCTGCGGCCGCCTGCTGCTGCGCCAGGGTGTCCTGCGCCTCGTTCAACTGCTCGGTGACCACCTCGAGCTGGTGGTTGGCGTCGGCGACGAGCTCGGTGGCCTCCGCCGGCGTGCTTGCCTGGGTGCCCGGGGCAGCGGAGGCGCTGCCGGGGAGGACGGCCATGGTCATGCCGGCGGCCATCCCGAGCAGCATCCCGGTACCGAGCCGACCGAACGCGCGAGTGCGCCGGGGACCGGTCGGGAGTGCGGCGGACAGGGGCTGGCGCGGTGCACGCCGGACAGAGGACTGAAGGCTCGCCACGGGCGGCGGAACTCCATTTCTTCCACTCGAACCGCCTACCGGGTCAGCTGACGGGTTCGGGCGTGGAAGAGATCGCCCGATCCGGCGCCAGGGTGGACGCGACTGCTCCGGTGTGCTCGGCGGTGCCCGCTCGAGGTCACCCTCTGTGGTGACGACCTCTCGTTCGGACACGACGAACCTATGGTCGTGACCGGATCGAGATGAAGCCCCGTAAACCCGGAAAGATCGCCCAGACCTGACAAATCACACTGGTGGAATTTGTCAGCTCACGTGGCGGTCTCCGGGTGTGGACGCATCCTGATGACGCAACGGCGGAACCAGTCCGAACTCTGCCAACGCCCGCACCGCCCGCCGCTCCACGTCGTCCAGTTCCACGACCGACCGACCGTCCCCGGCGACGGTGTCAATGCGAGGCACGTCACGGACGACGTCCGCACCCTCGGGCGCGTCACCTGACGCCTCCGCAGAGTGAGCGGTGACCGGATGCGTACCGGCCGGGCATCCGGTTGCCGCGCTGGCACGCCTGGCCGGCTCAGCTCCGCGCCGGGTGAGCGGCACGACCGTGGGGTCGCTCCCCCGCCAGTCCGGCGGAGCCCCCAGCAGGACCGTCACGACGCAGTCGTCGCAGCCCTGGCCACGGACGGTGCAGGTGTCGCAGTCGATGAGCACGGCGGCTCCCTTCTCTCTCCTCGTCCAACACCGGGGACGTTAGGAGCGGCCACCGACAGTTTCCGCACGACCCGCTCGTCGCGGTGCCGTGCCGGCCCGCAGCGGCATCGTCGGAGCACGGCTGTCCACCACGCACCCCGCGTGGCGACGGCGGGACTGTCGGACCCCCGGCCTAGCGTCCGCCGCGTGCTGTCCCACCCCGCGCCACCGCCGTTCCCGCCGGCCGCTCCCGGCGGTGGCCCACCGCCCGCCTGGCGGCAGGTCGCACTGCCCGGGCCGACGACCGCCGAGCGACCCCGGTTCACCCAGGCCACGATCGACGACCTGGGCACCCCGCTGGCCGAGGTCACCTTCGTCGTGGTCGACCTGGAGACCACCGGTGGTTCACCGAAGGACAGCGCGATCACCGAGATCGGTGCGGTGAAGGTCCGCGGCGGCCAGGTGCTCGGCGAGTTCCAGACGCTGGTCGACCCGGGCCGGGAGATCCCGCCCTACATCAGCGTGCTCACCGGGATCACCTCGATGATGGTGGCGGCCGCCCCCCGCATCGACTCGGTGCTGCCGGCCTTCCTGGAGTTCGCCCGGGGCACCGTGCTGGTCGCCCACAACGCCCCGTTCGACCTGGGCTTCCTGCGGGCGGCCTGCGATGCCTCCGGGGTGCCGTGGCCCGCTTTCGCCTCCGTGGACACCGCCGTCCTGGCCCGCCGGCTGCTCACCCGCGACGAGGTGCCCAACTGCAAGCTCGGCACCCTGGCGCCCTTCTTCTCCACCACCACGCAGCCCTGCCACCGTGCGCTGGACGACGCCCGGGCCACCGTCGACGTGCTGCACGGGCTCTTCGAGCGGCTCGGCCCGCTGGGGGTCGGCTCGCTCGAGGAGCTGACCGGGCTGACCCGCCAGGTCGACCCCCGGCGCCGGCGCAAGCGCCACCTCGCCGAGCACGTGCCCGCCGGCCCGGGTGTCTACCTGTTCCGCGGCCCCGGTGACGAGCCGCTCTACGTGGGCACCTCCAACGACCTGCGCACGAGGGTCCGCAGCTACTTCACCGCCGGGGAACAGCGCAGCCGGATGACCGAGATGATCGCGCTCGCCGAGCGGATCGAGGCGCTCCCCTGCGCGCACGACCTGGAGGCCGCGGTCCGCGAGCTGCGGCTGATCGCCGAGCACAAGCCCCGCTACAACCGGCGGTCCCGGTTCCCCGAGCGCGCCCTGTGGGTGCGGTTGACCGACGAGGTCTTCCCCCGGCTGTCGGTGGTGCGCCGGGTGCGCCCGGGTGCCGGCGCCTTCCTCGGTCCCTTCCCCGACCGGCGGGCTGCCGATGCCGCGGTCGCCGCCGTCCACGAGTCCCTCCCGCTGCGGCAGTGCACCTCCCGGCTGTCCCTCACCGTGCTCGGCACCGCCTGCGCGCTGGCCGGCATGGGGCGCTGCGGCGCTCCGTGCACGGGCGCGCAGAGCCGGGAGGAGTACGCCTCGATCGCGGCCGTCTTCGCCGCGGCCGTCCACTCCGACCCACGCGATCTGGTGGGCCCGCTGCTGGCCCGGGTGGAGCAGCTGGCCACCGAGGGCCGGTACGAGGACGCCGCGGTGCTGCGGGACCGGGCCGCGGTGCTGGTCCGAGCCGTGCGCCGCCGCCAGCGGCTGGAGTCGCTGGCCGTCGTGCCCGAGCTGGTGCTGGCCCGGCCCGACGGTGCCGGCGGCTGGCAGCTGGCGGTGGTCCGCTCCGGCCGGCTGGTCGCGGCCGGGGTGGCCGAGCGGGGCCGCTCGGTGCGCGGGTACCTGACCGACCTGCGCGCCACCGCCGAGACCGTGCTCGCCCCCGACGGCGAGCTCGCCGCCTCCGTCGAGGAGACCGAGCTCGTGCTGCGGTGGTTGGAGAAGCCCGGCACCCGACTGGTCGATCTCACCGGAACCCTGGCCAGCCGCACCCCCGGCACGGGGCACTACAGCGGCTTCCTGGACCGCGTGGACGCCGGCCACGCGGAGCGCGACCCCTTCGGCGACCACCGCGCGCTCGGTACCCGCGCCCAGCCCGACCGGGTGGGGCCTGACCGGCCAGCCGCCCGGGGCGCCGAACGCACGCCGGGTCGGCGCCCCCGGAGGACCACGGGGCTAGCATCCCCGGCGTGATCACCGCCATCGTGATGATCGATGCCGCCACCGACTCGATCGGTGAGGTCGCCGAGGCCGTCGCCGCCCTCTCCGGGGTCAGCGAGGTCTACTCGGTCGCCGGCGACGTCGACCTGGTCGCCCTCGTCCGCGTGCACGAGTTCGACGACATCGCCACCGTCGTCGCCGGGCAGATCAACAAGGTGCCCGGGGTGCTGGACACCGCCACCCACGTCGCCTTCCGCGCGTACTCCCGGCACGACCTGGAGGCCGCCTTCTCCATCGGCTTCGAATCCGCCGGCTGAGGAAGGACCCCGCTCCGGCACGTCACCAGCTCGGCGCACGCCCCTGCAGCAGGGACGTCAGCTCTGCGCGCGGGCCGCGCGGCTGACCCGCACCCACTCGTCGAGCTTCGCCGCGGCCCGGCCGTCGTCCACGGCCGCAGCGGCCCGCTCCAGACCGGAACCGAGCGCGTCGTGCAACCGCGCTCCGTGCTCGTCGAAGGCGGCCAGCGCCCCGGCGGCGTTGAGCAGCACCGCGTCCCGGACCGGGCCGCGGTCACCGGCGACAAGCCGGCGCACCACCTCAGCGTTGACCTCGGGGCCGCCGCCGCGCAGCGCCCCCGGCGCCGAGAGCGGCAGCCCGAGCGCCGTGGGGTCCAGCCGCTCGGCGACGACGGCACCGTCCCGCACGACCCACACCGCCGAGGTCGTGGCCGTGGTGAGCTCGTCCAGGCCGTCGTCCCCCCGGAAGACCAGCGCCCGGGTGCCCCGCTGGGCCAGCACCTGGGCGAGCACCGGCGCCATCCTCGTGTCGGCGCAGCCGATCGCCGCCGCCACCGGCCGGGCGGGGTTGGTCAGCGGGCCCAGGAAGTTGAAGACGGTGCCGATGCCCAGCTCGCGGCGCGGCGCGGCAGCATGCCGGAACCCGGGGTGGAAGACCGGGGCGAAGAAGAACCCGATGCCGGCCTCCCGGACGCACCGCGCGACCGCCGGCGCTGGGAGGTCGATGACCACACCCAGCGCCTCGAGCACGTCGGCGGTGCCGGACGCGGAGGACGCCGCCCGGTTGCCGTGCTTGGCCACCGGGGCACCGGCCGCCGCGGTCACGATCGCGGCCATGGTCGAGATGTTGACCGTCTGGGCGCCGTCCCCCCCGGTGCCCACGATGTCCACGCACCCGACCGGCAACGTCACGGGCGTGGCCAGCTCCACCATCGTGGCGGCCAGGCCGGCCACCTCGTCCGGCGACTCCCCCTTGGCGCGGAGTGCGACCAGGAACCCCGCCACCTGCGCCGGACTCGCCTCACCGGTCATCACCTGGCGCATCGCCCAGCGGGTGTCCTCGACGGCGAGGTCCTCGCCGCGGAGAAGCCGACCGAGCAGACCGGGCCAGGTGGGGCCCACTGCCGCCACGCCGGTCAGCGTCGGACGACGGGGCGCGCCGCGAACCGCTCGCGGAGCAGCCCCGCCACCACATCGGCCGCGACGAGCGGATCGAGCGGGTGGGCGAGGGTGGCGTCGGCCAGCGACCAGTGCGCCAACCAGCGGTCCGCCTGCCGGGCGATGAGCACCACGAGTGCCGGGCAGTCGGCGATCTCGTACTTCAGCTGCCGGCTGATGCCCATCCCCCCGGTCGGCTGCGCGTCGCCGTCCAGGACGCACAGGTCGATCCCGCCCGCATCGACCGCCGCCACCACCTCGGCACCGGTCGCGCACTCCAGATACGTGAGCGGACCCACATCTGCGGCCGGGGTCGAGCCCAGTGCGGTGCGGACGGCGGCGCGGACCTCGGCCCGCTGGCTGAAGACCAGCACGGTGGCCGGTGCGACGACGCTCACGGCGACGAGCCTAGTGGCACCCGTCGCCCGCGGTGGGCGCGCGCTCCCCGGCCCGCTGCGACAGCTGGGCCAGCGGGTTCGTCGGGACGCGCCACGCCCACCCACCCCACGTCGTGGAGAAGCTGTCCCGATGCCATGATGAGCCAGTGACAACGGCCCCCGTGGCGAGCAGCACCTTCGACACCTCGCGGGTGCACTCCCTGACCCGACCGAACATGGTCAGCGTCGGCACGATCGTCTGGCTCTCCAGTGAGCTGATGTTCTTCGCCGGCC
>Ga0210040_10007677_pt1 | contig 12983 bp, 13 predicted proteins | sample CryGeyCG12114_NA_FD_185462 | JGI IMG/M metagenome (GOLD analysis project Ga0210040, IMG submission 185462) | Groundwater microbial communities from aquifer - Crystal Geyser CG19_WC_8/21/14_NA (SPAdes) (version 2) | ecosystem: Environmental > Aquatic > Deep subsurface > Groundwater | place: USA... | reverse complement strand
TGACTATAGAGTTAGTTGTAGTATTTTTCCATATGTAGTCCAAATACGTATGGATTCAGATTAGAAAATGTAGTCAACTATTTATTCCATAGTTCTTTTATGGACTAAAAAAATGAGAAATCCCAAAAGTAAATAAAAATGATGTAGCAAAGAAAATGATACATGAGATCTAATAGGGCACCCTTGGGCATTTTTTGTCAATATTTTTGTTTTCAAAGAAAATCGAATGCATTTCATCATTAAATCCCATATAAAAAGATATCTCTCATTGAATTATTATTTTCATGCTCCCGTGACCATCCGTCTGTCTGTCTGTCTGCCGGTCTGTCCGTCCAAATATTTTACTCCTGTACAATCTAAACTATTATCATTAAACTTATTGCTATTAAAGTGCCTGTAAAAAATGAATTTTTATATCTTTTAAGCGCCCGCTCACATTTTCTTAGGAAATCTGAAAACCTTCACATTGTCTATTTTTCATTTGCACTTTACATTTCATATGCACAGTGCTCTAACTTTAAGGCCCGGATTGGTAGCTCGTACTAAACTCTTCACTAAGGTTATACTAAGTATTAGGTTTTACTTAAAAAGTTTAGTAAAGTCCGGCGTATTTTTACGTTTTCCTAACAACTTACTTTGTTAAGTAAAGTGTTGCCGTATAGAGTGCATGCTATCTTAAGTATGTTGATTAGTAAGTTGTCAAGTGTCACCTTTTACTGCTGGTTGCACCTGGCAACTATTGTAATTTCAAGCCTCTGAAAAAATTCAATTCATTTTCTGCGACTTATTTTTGCTTAAATCCCGGTCAATATTAAACAAAAAGTCGGTAAAGTTTAAAAATTATGCTATTTTTGTAGATTAGATGCAAACTCAGGTACCGAAATGTAAAATTAGAGCCGAAAATAGAGCAAACATAAACGTTAAGTGTGGGTCAGACCACACTTGACAAATTAAAGTATAGACTATCCGGAAAAAGGAGGTAAATTTTTCCTGTCCTGTGTGTGATAAATTTGTGCAGTAGGATAGGATAAAATTTACCTCCTTTTTGCGGACAAGGTATATTTACTAGACTTTTTGAGTATTTCCTGCTACTTAGGAAATGCTACAAATATGAATGCACCTTTTAGTAAAGGATTTACTAAACTTATCTAGTGTTTCCTTAGTGAGTTGTTTAGTGAGATGTAAAAATACGAAATTACAGTAAATACTTAATTTTTAAGTAAAGTGTGGGCAAAGTACGAGCTACCAATCCGGGCCTAATTCATGCCAGGGTCAGGGCCAAGCCAATATCCCACATTATTGAATTCTGAGCTCACTTCCAATTAGTTTGTGTTCTAACTAACTCACCTGAATCAAAATCAAAAGCATTGATCATCTCATACAGTTAGTTAGTCCAGCCATGCAGTAAATGTTATATTGTCTTTTTTTTTTGTAATGGACACAGGCTTCATTGCAATTCAGCAATTTGCCAGGACCGAGCAGCACAGTGTGCGTGGGCAATTACCCTCTGAAGGGGATCTACCCATTGTACCCGCCCACGGGCAATGTCAAAGTGGCCATCTCGGTGTTCACATATGCGGACCAGGTGCACATGACCGTCATTGCTCATCGCACTTTACGCAATGCCGCTCCTCATCTACTCTCCGGCATCGTCTCACAGGTAATTAGGACTATAGTCAAGTGTTCTAAACTATAAGCTGTGGCTATACAGGAACAACGTGTCATGTCCGCACTGTTTGCCCAAAATTTTTATGTCGAACAAAAAACTCCGAAAACCAAACATACTACGCCGCTTAGTTAGTTAGATTTTTGGACCTCTCGGCGTTAATTCCTTCTACGATTCTCTCAAGGATATTCAACGTTATTGCTTTCGGCGAATAACTGACCCTGACCCATAAAGATCGAATCGAAATGCTGGAAAGTCGTGAATTTGAAGAAGTGGGTTTGAGGCATAGTCATTAGTATTGTTCTCATTGTGAACTGTAGATGGAGCAGTTGTCGAAGCAGTTGTCCCAAAGACGAGTTCCGGGTGAAAGTCGAAGATCCACTCGTCGACAAAGTGTCCATGTTCAGAAGCCACACACCAGACAGGTATATTTTATGAATGCAATGCTTGTTTTTGAAACTTTGTTTATTTCACCATGTGCATACATTACATAGATTGTAAAGAGTGAGAAATTTCATTCTTAGCTAGATACCAAAACAATGAAAAATTTAAAATGTTATTAGTATATAGATTCTAAAACGGAACTTGTAAGTTTACATTTTACAAAATTTCGTCATTTTAAAAGTCGTAGTGAAAAAAATCAAAATTTCTCGTTCAAAAATCATTATCTTGGCCTCAAAAATCTCGCAAGACCTAATAACTATTCTGGATCGCCGAAAATGACCATAAACCGGTTTTTTCTTCATTTTTTCGTTCAGATTCATATCCAATTGCAAGAAGTGCAGGAGGAGTTGCAACACTTGAGCCAACAACTGGAGCCAGAGGATCAGGAAGAGGGGGATCCGCTCTCCGAACGCGAAGAAGAGGAGGAGGAGGACTTTTCGGAAGCCTCAACATCCTTGTTGGCCACCAGGGGAAGTCCAACTCACGTCCACTTGCGATCCAGGATGAAAAGTCTTCAGACCGAGTTTGTGGATCTCATGGGCGAACTTCGGCGTCGATCTTCCATCATTGATGGCCTCCCGGTCTCATTCGAGGTCAGTTATTAAAATATTAGCTCTCAAGTACCCCATGGAGAATAATAAATGGAAGTTTTTAGCTGGAAAACATGGGTGCCAAAACAATGGTCGCAATTTTGAAAACAACAAATTCCTATAAAAATGTTTTTTACACAAAATTTTTGTATTAGATTGACTAGAATTATTATAGTAAGATTTTGGGCGAGTTTTATTCCAGCGCTTGGATTCTAACATTTTGTTAAACAGTGTTGACGTAAAATGTTGTGAAACTTTTGCAATATAGTACAAAATACAGAAACATTTATGCATTGCATTTCTGCTCTGATTGGGTTGCACAAATATGTGCGTAGAAATCAACGAAAATATATAGCCGCGTGGGAGCCTCAGCCTACCCCTGTCCTGTGTGGGTCTCACAATACCCCAAAAATGGTTTGTTTACTTGTAACAAAAATTTTGTGCATCCCTAATGGACAAAAAAAAGTTGAAAACACTAATGGAATGCAAAGCAAGCAACTAACTAGCTACAATTAACTGCAACTTACAGCTATCTTTGCAATCCAAACTGTCTTTGATTTGTAATACGAAAATCCAAACTAAATTAAATTTCAAGAAAAGAATTCTACTGATTTTAAATAAATTTTCGACTGCTTCAGAAACCAAAGTAGTAAACTCACTTCATTATTCCCGTATGTATAAATACTGAAAATTTTTGACCATGCATTTGCGGAACAGACAGACAGACAATAAGACCAGCAAACTTATTATCATCCTATAAGTTATAGCTAACTAACTATAATTAAATGAATTGTAGACAATTAAATGCTGCTCCATGTGATTATACAGGAGCAGGAATGTGAGGAGGAGTACCGGAAGCCACGTAAACGGGCCCTGTCAGTGGTGTCCATCAGTCGACGTGGCTCCATGTTTTCGGCCGGATCTGTAGGTTTTGCTCACAGTCTTCGAGGGATCTCCACTCCCGAGGAGTCCACAGCCTCCTTTGACTCGGATATTGAGGATGACCAAGATCCCATGTCCAGACTGTCCAGTCCCTCTTCATATACTCATCGGCATCCCATTATGCACTCATCCTCCTCAGCGGGCTATGGACACACTGGTCATCTGAGAAGTCCTGCTCCTCATCCTTCTGGGGCTGCCGCACATCAACAACAAATGGCCCAGGCCCGTCAGTATCGATCTTCTCCTATTCGCACCACTGCTGTTTGAAATCACCATATATAACCCAGGCTTACCCCAGGTAATGTGTATCATGTAATAATTAACTGTACAAGCAGGCCATATTATTGCGGAGGCTTCTTATTCATTTGAAATCACAAATTCTCGTTCACTTTGCTCTCTTTGGCTGTTTCAGAATGGAAAATTTACTAGTTTTTTGCCATTCTCATTCTGAATGTCAAATTTGGAATTTTTCTGTCTTTTAGAATGTGAAGTCGGCATGCATTGTTTCTAATACAATTCAAAATGCCGAATTTTCCTGTTCTTTTAAAACGTACAATTCGGATTTCTTCTGTACTTTAGAATCTGATTCTGAACTCAAGAATTTTTCAGCATTTTTAGAATCTGAAATCAGGATTTTTTTCCTGCTTTACAATTTAAAAAGGGGAATTTTTATATATGATTCCTTTGGAATCTAATGTGTAACTATGTACCCTATTGTTGGTCATTATTGGACGGAAATGTCAACTTTATTGGGATGCCATTTGGAATGAATATTTTGAAAAAGGTTCAAGTTCTTGTTGAAAACTGGATCCATAGCTTATTTTCGGGGATGGTCAGTTTTTCCATAGAGCGGATAATTTTTTTACCTCTACCTACAGATAAGTTAGTTAGTTTGACTGACAAAACATTATTACTGTTAGTTAATTAGTGCATGTGTCTATAGTTAGCAAGTGAGTTAGTATTTGACATTCTTATGAAATTTTAAATTCTTGTGACTTTGATTGAAGCGATACAATTTTAACCTTAACCATTGACTAACTAACTAACTAAACTAACTGTAACTATACATTAAATGTGACCTTTGTGCCCGTATGGGTGGACTATGTGTAAAACAATTGAACGTTCCAATGTTGAAATCTGAATGTGAAAATCCTCAGAACATAATAATATGATTCTATGTGACTAATGTGACTATCTTTCAGACTAAAATTGTGGACTGGCTTAAATAGTAGGGGCATACCCGAAGCCATTTATTTTCATATATTTCTACGCGCATAACTTAACCTAATCTGGCACAAATATGCGCGTAAAAATTTAAGAAAATACATGCCATCGGGTATACCCCTGTTGTTGTATTTGAACGCTTCTTATTATTATAAAATGATCTGTCAAGTTATTTTGAATTTTTGTAGTCCGCGTAATTTCCTGTGTGCTCACACCCAAACACACTAATGCTAAGAAAATGATTAAACACTCATTCTGTGATAACTAAACCCTGTTTTTCGGTAAAATTTTCTTCTTTTTCACAATTCATATGTAATACACTACTCAGTACTAATAAATTATGTAACAGTTACCCTTAAGCAATGAATACAGAGTCTATGAATTGCCTGCAAATAAATTTAGTTATATAATTAGTTACTATAACTAATTAATGTATGTTTATGTATGTACTCAATACAATAATAATAATGTTATTCTCGTGTATTCGTATATGGAGCACACGTGCGTACCCCTAACCTCCATTGTGAGTAAATAATAAGCCGGGAAAAGACAAAATATGAAAATTTAAATTATGTGACATCGTGGAAAAGAAAATGAATTCTTAGAAAATTTCGAAAAACTATAACTACAATATCCGGTGTCTCTGTCAAAACTAACTAACTGTGTGTTCAATCAATCATCATGTGTGTGTCTATAACTAAAATATTGTTGGTAATTTTCCAAAACTCTTTCCATTATTATGTGATATTAATTTTCTTTTAAATCCTATGTCTACAATAAAAACCATGTGTCTCTACTCCAAGCAATTACGTTTACAATTTTTTTTTGGGGTATACGTCCAAAATTTTATTCACATATGTACATGTGCATCTCAAAAATTTTGCTCAACCTCAACGTTTTAAAACTGTTACTATGATAAATTGGAGTGCAAAAGTGCCAATAATTATTACATTTCATAGCTATTTCCCCCAAGAAGAGCAACGATACTTTAAACCACAAAATGTGAAAATGGATAATTTAGTTCCAATTTTAGCATTGGAGTGGAGTCATTTGTGCCTTGTTAAAAAACGGCGGCAGTTTTCCCCGTGAGAAAAGCATGGGTAACATGCATGAACAGACACCTCCCAGTATAAGTTCATTTATGCAAAAATAGGGTGAATTTTGTGTTTCAATTATTAGCATTGAAGTCATTTGTGCCCTTGTTAAAAAATGCCGGTAATTTTCCCCCGTGAGAAAAGCATGGAAAACATGGAGAGACAGAGCTCCCAATGAATTTCATGCAAAAATATTCCGCGTTTTTGGTCGCTAAAGAAAAGTATTGCATGGTTCAGCAGATGAGCAATCTAGAATGTTTATAGTTAGTTATAGTTTTATTAGGAAAAGTGGATGATTATTTATAATATATTGTTTAATTAGAAATGTATAGACTGGGGGAGGGGATGTTTAATATTCTTCGTATTCATAGACCACTTCGGTGGAGTCGTCAGGATTGTCCCCTTGACGACAATCGCCCGTCCCGGAGCTCGTCCCGATAAATACGAGGCCCGGCTCACATTTCATCTTTTCGGGGATGCCCGCTTTGCACACAAAGTAGTTGCCGTTGTTGGTTTTGTCGGGCAATTTGTAGCCCTCACCTTTACAAATCCCTGCAATCAATACACATCAAAGTATGAGAGTGAAAAGGCATTTTTTAAAAGTTGGATTTTTCAGTGGTTTACAATAAAAACGATGACTTTTTTTCAAGGTTTTGGAATCAAATGTTTTTTTTTGTTTGCTCAAAAATATGAAGCTTCATTTTTTGGGCAGGTTAGACTTAAAATGATGACTTTTTCAGTGCTTTAGAACCTGGACCTATTTATGACATATGGAACTACAATGCGAATTTTTGGCGAGGGTTTTTTTTTTACAAAAGTACACCTCAAATATGATAATGTAATTTGTTTTTTCATTCCATGCTTGCTTTGAATAACAAAAAAAATGATACATAAGTAAATAAGTATAGCCATAATGCCAATGATAATGAAGAACTGAAACATTAGCTATTATTTCTCATCGTTCCTTTAAATGCTATTCATTTGCACATATAAAACTTCAAATTCCAAATCCTATGAAAAGGCGCCTGAAAACCTAAACAGCTATGTTCATGAAACCTATTAACAAAACAGGGTTAACAATATTCCGTTCTCCGTTGTAATTGCAAGTCTTCCAGTTCCAATTAAATAGTGCGAAAATTATTTTTCTCACTGCCCTATTTTTATCACCCAAATCTCTTTTGGGCCAACCTTACCTAATCACATTAGTATACAAAAAAAGTTGGGTGCTAGAACAAAGTTGGAACATAAAAATTGTGCAGCAGTATTTTTCTCCGTGTTTTGCCAAAAAATCTACATTCCAATGGCATAGCTAGACGAGATTTATAGAATTTTATGAAATCTATTCACTCGATTTATATATTTTTCAGATTCTAAAGCTTAGCCCGGTGACCATCAAAATATGCTAGTTGGACCAGTTATTTTCCAAATTTTTCAAATTACTAACATTCAAATGCGCCATTTTCAGTGCTCACAAATAGTAAAACAGCGCGTTTCTTGCGCTTTACAACCGAAAAACTCAGTTGTAAGTCTTGTAAGCGTTCCAGGAACTTACAAGCTTAAAAATAGATATAACTTTCCCGGGTGCTTTAGAATCCAAAGATAGCTTTAACTAGCAATTTGAGTTTAGTTAGTTATGAAATTATTGCATTATGTGGTTTATTGGCTATTGGCTCCCTATAATTTCTGGCACAGCTACAGGAACATATTATGAGAAAAATTGCTACATTTTATAGTTAGTTAGCAGAAAAAAACTATCCTCAGCGGCTAATTCCAATAATTATATATATGCTAAATGCTGAGGATTTATATTGGGAAAAGATGAAAACTTACCCATACAACTGGCAGATCTGGCTGGAACACATTGGCGCACAAAATGGTCAAATCTTTTCCCATTTGGACAATACTTTGTGGTCATCACTGCCCCCACTCTATGTAGCATTACAAAGCCACCACAAAATCATTCACAATCCCTCTAGTTTAAAAAAACATCATATGCCAGTACAGTTAGTTATAGTTATAGGTAGTTAGAAAACTTTGAAAATAAGGGCGGAAGTAAAAATGTATAAATCTGCAATCTAAAACAGAGAAATGTATCAAATTTTGCCCATACAAAGAAACTCACGACGACTTACGCTGGACAATGAATAAATCTGTTGCAGTCATTAAGTACAGGGATCTGTGAGACTTTGTCACATTTTTGCTTATTTTTGGCAAACTTGTTCACACGAGCCATTTTGATCCCTCGTTCCCCATACTGGTCCAGTTCATCCTCCTCTTCGTCTCCCTCCCCCGGTTCATTTGGGGCCCCTTGATCGATTTCCTCCCCTTCTTCGTCATAATAGACGACGGCCTCTTCAGGATCAGCATCCCTGGGAACCCTTAGACCTTGCGACCCTTGGAATTGGCAAAGGAATGTCAACACACAAATGGTCAACACGGTCACTAATTTCACATTTCTGGGCTCCATTATATTTCACCTGGAATTTAATAAAATGTTTGTGCTCTTGGGATTTAGAAAATATTGAAAGAGCATATTTATTGGCCATCCGAATCTGTTGTTACGTCTGTCTGTCTGTCAGTCAGTCAGTGTGTCAAAATCTTTAAAATCCACAAATTTGTATAGTGTGCTTAGAGAGATGCTTACTTGGTTAGTTAGTTTTTGTGAATATATTAGCTTTAAATGCAGATTGGATGAGCCATGTACGCAAGACTCACTAGTTTCTTACTCTAATGGGCCACACACAGCAGAGCATGAATAAACATGTTTTGTAAACAATATTTTTACATGGAATTATGGGACAATGAATGACCTCAATAGTTATGCCCATTTATTCGGAATGTTATGTTTTGGGAAAAAATTCCCCGTATTTCCTCCTTCCGGCCTGGGTCCATTATCATCTATTTTATTCACATTATATGATTAGTGGAATTTGATAACTTCATGGATATGCATGTACATTTTTGAGCCACCACCTTGGATTTGGAAATCTTAAAATCATTTCTACTGCTTAGGAATCCTGTATATAAAATTTTGACCATTTTTGCTGCTTTAGAATTCAAAAGTATAAATGAACATTTCACAGATGCACTAGAATTATGTAAATAATGATTTTTTAAATACTTTCGAACCTACAAAGTCAGGATTTTTTAATGCTCTAGAATCTAGTAAGTCATATGATCAATTGTGCTAATGCGCCCAACTAATGTGAATAATTTTTTAATGTCGTAGAACATAGGAATAAAGAATAGTTTTCAAAAAATTTTCCAAATATTTGCAATAAAGTTACACAAGTTTCTACTGTAAAAACCAAGCAGTATTTATCCCAAAAACAATAATTATTTCCATAACTTTTCTGTATAAGTCGCCAAGCATACTGGCACATAGCACAATTAGGCATTATTCACAATTTTCAATTTCACTTTTCATTCATTCCATAAAGTGTGCTAATTTTCCGTAATTTAGAGCAAAAAAAGTTTCCCCTTTTTTAAATAATTGATAAAAAAATTTCAGTCCCTTATAGAATGACATACATACAAACTACTCGCCGCTTTAGTTAGTTACACTATAATGCTATTGAAATTCTCATTTTTAGTCCGATTAGTCCGATAAAAACTAGCTGATGAATTCGGTTTTTCAAAATTTCACAAAAATTTTCCATCCCCTCAAATATTTGGATAGTTATGACAATTACAATGGATGAGATATAGTATGATATTGTGGATGATGGCGAGCAAACGAGGACAATAGTGAGAGAGAGGAGATTTAGAAAATTCGTATTTTTGTTTATTCTTGCTGTTGTTGTTTATCTCTCATACTCATACTCATATTCGAATTCCTCGTGAGCACATTGGCTGGTCTTGGGGTCGAAGATGGCTCCACTGGGACATGTCATGAGCACAGGCACTCCTGTGGCGCAGTCAAAATACGCTCCTGGGTTCGTCCTGTCCTTATATCGTCTTCCAGGGAATGGACAAGTGTCTGCATCCAGCCACACACACACAAGATTACAACAATCCTTAAAAGTCTGGCTCTTAAGGCCACATTTTTCCCATGTCCAATCCCATATTACTACTTATTATATTCCCAGTCCATATATTTATATAGGAGAATTAAAAACAAATATTTCCATTTTGGGTTAATAATCTATATGGACTTACTTCTGCAGAAAGCTTGTCCAGCCCAGACGCATTTTCCTAGCAAATGATGGAAAGCTTTCCCATAAACACAGAAACGTTTTCGCCCACGGTCTGTTGGACTGTCAAAAACAACAAATTCATTAATTAATTATTTCGCACACTTTATTATTGCCAAGGAAATCCCACACTGTAGCCCCTTGCTTATTATACATTATGTGCACGGCACACAATATTTTGCTCATTTACAATATCCAGAATTTCGGGGGTCCTTAGTGCACTAATCTACAATATTATATATTGAGTGCACTATAGAATCCAAAACTAGAGCAACATTTTTTTCACCTCCCAAATTAGAATCCAAAGCCTACATTTGTCAATTCTTTGAATACACAGGATGAAAAAAATTAGCACAAATACATTCGTTGACACCTTGGCAATGTTCTCACATTTTTTCGCTTCAGACGGTCAATTATTATAGATATAATGCAGCTCTTTCCATGGTATGGAAGTCGCTGAAGAGTTTAATTTTTTGGAATTTAAACACCTTTTTTTCCCTCAACTATAATCTGAACGCATATTTTCTCTTGTTTTTCAATCTGAAAACCTATTTTTCCCCTTTATTAAAATCTAAGTGCATAATATTCCACCCTGCTTTAGAATCTAAATTCTAATTACCTATTTTTCCCCTGTATTAAAATGTGAAGGGAGACTATATATTTTCCTCTTTTTCAATCTCTTTGGACAAACAGAGGCTGAAAGTGTGGAAATAAACACACGTGGACTATACCTTCGACAGTAGTAGTAGACATCACAAGAGTTGGGCAACGGGAGAGAGCCACGTCGAGGACATCGGTCATAGAACTCCTTCTCTGTGGGATAAGCAATGCTGCCCACCTGGATGGCCCGCTCCCCGTACTCGTCCTCGTCCTCTTCGGCTCCCGGGTACTCCACGTCCACGTCATCCAAGTCCACTCCTCCATCATCTGCGTGCATACATCCCACAAACATATGGAACACATTATTTGAAAGGATCCCTATTCCCAGTGTCCCCCGAAATAAATCCATCATCTGGACATACCAGCTCCAAGATCCACATCCTCATCAGGATAGGGACTTTCCTCTGAAGCCATCATCATGTCTTCCTCGTCCTGAGCCACAACTCGGCCTCTGGCTCCATAGCAGTGATCAATGAGACTGACCACAGTGGACAATAGTCCAAGGGCTATGATCAATTTTGAACCCATTTTCCCCAGCACTCCTATATGCATCCACACAGCAAAACAAATGGGATAAAACCTGCTTTAAAATCTGTAATATACGCGCATTTTGAGTTATCTTTGTGGGAATTTCAAAAAAATATTCCTTGTATACACTGGGAACGATTCAAATAGAGAGCGTATTGGATACTGGACACATGGCAAACAAGTGGATGGTGAAAATTGGATGAAATGGTTACCCTGATGGGGAGACAGATGGACAGACGGACGGACAGACAGACGGATGGTAGATTTCCTGTTGGCATGAGCCGCGTCTGTAGTTATAGTCTAAAGTAGCTGATGGAACACGAAACTGGTGTTGGGTCCAATAGGCATGAGTAGTTGGATCCATTCATTTCCTCATTTCATTCTCCAGTATTGTAGTCAGTATTCTTGTTGATATGGAGCACAAAAAATATTGGCCACAGCATACACAATCCTCCCATTGTCCTATTCTTTTGTACTGTTGTTCTTGGCCATTCTGGGAACTAACTTTGCTTTCTCACTCACTCATTTGTGTTCACCAATAGCAATTATTATGGCTAGTTAGTTAGTTGGGCATCCAAAATGTTTATATATGCTCCGGACTGCATGCGGAATGGGAAACATTATGGAAATTTTTACTCTTCCAATTGACAAATAACTAACTAACAAACTAACTAGTGTGGAAATTTTCGGTGCTCTACAATTGGAAATGGCTAAATATGATCTGTTACATCCGAGTTGAAAAAATGTCTTTAAATTTTTAATTGAAACTATATGGATGCAATAGGGGAGTGTTTGTTGCTAGCTAGAGTAAAAAATGTAGCCAAACTTTTGATGACTGCATGCTTTGGAATCTTACATAAGATGGATTTTGGGCAAATACACGAAATTTCGAATTTTACGGTAAATACAGAATTTCAGCAAGCACTAACTAAGAATGGTGCATGTGGAATGCATGCATAGAACTCAATTTTTTGCACACTGCGCAAAATGCTCAAGCTCCGAAATATCTTATAGCCATAGAGCAAAGAAAATGAGCTCCAACTTTGAATCGCAATTCGCAAATACCCAGTCCCAGTGATTTAAAAATCCCTGATAATTTTTTCGCCAAAACGCCAAACAAAACATTATAGTTTACTTCAAACTAACGAACGGTAAAATATTCAAGTATTCCTCCAAATAGCATAATTAGATATCAACAAATGTAACTTTAATTGTAATTACAGGAATAGTTGCTTTCTTGGAATCGAATACCCCGGGGGGTAAAAGATTTGAAAATGGGCAAGGGATTTGGAGAATTGGCCAAAATGCGTGGCATTATCACCTACAAACTATCCCCGTTTGAGCAAAAGGCATTTGCCGGAGCCATTTCCAAGGGAGTGCCCAATACCATTCGTAGGATTCGGGAAAACATTTTCACGGTCCTCCCTCGTAAGTTTTAAAAAAAGAACTACATTTAGCTCGAGAAATGGGAGGGATTTTACTATTTGGGGAGATGTTGAAATCACCGCCACCACCGCCGCCACCACCACCACCGCCACTTCCAAACCGTAAAATAATTATTAAGAATTCTATTCTGCATTCAATAAATAGGTGAAAACAAAACCGCAGGAAGGCGAACGTGCCGCGGTGGGCGCGCAGCGCC
>Ga0210040_10007676_pt1 | contig 12983 bp, 13 predicted proteins | sample CryGeyCG12114_NA_FD_185462 | JGI IMG/M metagenome (GOLD analysis project Ga0210040, IMG submission 185462) | Groundwater microbial communities from aquifer - Crystal Geyser CG19_WC_8/21/14_NA (SPAdes) (version 2) | ecosystem: Environmental > Aquatic > Deep subsurface > Groundwater | place: USA... | reverse complement strand
TGCCGAAGGGGCTGGCGCCGAAGGACGGGTGGTAGTCGATGTAGCAGGACTCGGCGCCGCGCTCGGTGATCATCCGGTGCGCCAGCGCGTCGAGCTCGAGCAGGTTGACGCCGACGTCCGCCTGCTCGACGAGCGCGGTCAGGACGTCGGCCACGAAGCGGCCGGCGGGCCTCATCTGCTCGATCTCGGCAGGGGTGCGGTACTCGATCACGCTCGTGATTCTGCCTCAGGCAGGAAGACGCGGCTCGCGACGTCAGGCCCAGATGGCGGCGTGGAGCCCGTACGGCACGGGCTGGGGCGGGTCCGGGAGGCTGACCGCGAGGCCCTGCGCCAGCCGTCGGGCCGTCCACCCGGCGGCCGCGGCGTCCACCACGTCGTCCGGACCGGCGGTGCCGGTGTCGCCCACGAGGGAGCCGAGCCGGATCCCCTCCGCCTCGAGGAGGGCCAGGCGCTCGTGCTGGCCGGACCAGGTCTTCTTCGGGTGCCGTGGCGGGTGGCCACCCATGCGGGTGAAGCTGAGCTCGGGGTGCACCTCGTGCACCCGCTCCTCGCCGTCACGGACCAGCCGGTCGACCTCGAGGACCTTCGTCCGCAGGGCCCAGGCCTGGATCGAGAAGCCGGACCCGCTCGCTGTCCGGCTGAGCACCACGCCCGCAGCGTGGTCCGGGGCCTCGAGCGCCGCACGGACCGGGGTACGGAAGATCGAGGCCCGCCGGGCGCCCAGCGCAGCCGCCGCCAGGACGTCGGCCCTGCGCCAGCCGGCGTCGACGAGCCCGACCGGGATGTCCACGCCCACGTACGTCAGCGGACCGTCCTGCTCCGCCCGACGGATGAGCTCGGCGAGGTCTCGGGCGACGTACGCGCGGGCCACGTTCGCGTCGGGCGCGACCCCGACCCAGCCGTCGCGGCACCCGTCGACGCCCAGCACCCGTCCGGTCACGGACGCGGGTCTACCACCTTGCCGGCGGGTGGAATGGCGCCCGGGGCCGAGCGGTTGCACCTCTCGTGAGCATCCGCCGGCTGTCTGTCCTCGACCTGATCCCCGTCCGCGACGGGCAGAGCACCGGCCAGGCCCTGGCCGCCAGCGTGGCGCTGGCCCAGCGCGCCGAGGCGGCCGGCTTCCACCGCTACTGGGTGGCCGAGCACCACAACATGCCGTCGGTCGCCTCCACGAACCCGCCCGTCATCATCGCCATGCTGGCTGCGGCCACCGAACAGCTGCGGGTGGGTTCCGGCGGCATCATGCTGCCGAACCACGCCCCGCTCGTCGTGGCCGAGCAGTTCTCGCTGCTCGAGGCCCGCTACCCGGGCCGGATCGACCTCGGCATCGGCCGTGCGCCCGGCAGCGACCCGGTCACCAACTGGGCCCTCCGCCACGGCGGGCCGCAGACCGGCGACGCCGACCGCTTCCCCGAGCACGTCGACAACCTCATCGCCATGATGGAGCCCGCCGGCGTCGGGCTCAACCTGCAGGGCCGCTCGTACGCGCTGCGCGCCACCCCGAACGCCATGGACCGCCCGACGCCGTGGCTGCTCGGCTCGTCCGACTACTCGGCCCGCCTCGCCGCCGAGAAGGGCCTGCCGTACGTCTTCGCGCACCACTTCTCCGGCGACAGCACCGCCTCGGTCCTCGACCTCTACCGCTCGTCCTTCCAGCCCTCCGACGTGAGCCCGGCGCCGCAGACGTTCCTCACCGTGAACGTCGTCGTCGCCTCGACGCAGGAGGAGGCCGAGCGGCTCGCCCGGCCGTACGTGCTGGCCATGGTCGCCCTGCGCACCGGTGGCGAGCTCGGCCCGCAGCTGAGCGTCGAGGACGCCGCCGAGGTGCGGATGCCCGAGGCGCACGTGGCCCTGGCCGCCCAGATGAGCGAGCGCTGGGTGATCGGGACCCCCGAGACGGCCGGCGTCCAGCTGGAGGAGCTGGCCGCGCACTTCGGGGTCGACGAGGTCATGGTGCACCCGGTCGCGGGCGCGCTGGCCAGCGACCCGGTGGACCGCAACCCGGGCCGCGAGGCGACCCTGGAGCTGCTGGCCGCGTCGGTGTTCGCTGCGGCCTGACCGTTCCCGAGCGAGTACTCACTCAGGGCCGACCGGCAGTTCTCGCTCGACCTGGCCAGAGGACCATCCAACGCTGAGTGAGCACTTACTCACGCAGGCGGAGGGTCAGCTGGGGAGGGTGAGGTCGACCACGATCGGGGCGTGGTCGGACGGGCCCGTGCCCTTGCGGGCCTCGCGGTCGACGTACGCGTCCTGCACGGTGACCGAGGGGCTGGCCAGGACGTAGTCGATCCGCATGCCCAGGTCCTTGTGGAACATCCCGGCCCGGTAGTCCCAGTAGGTGAAGGGCCGGTCGTTCTTGCCGGGCCGGGCGGTGACGTCGACCAGCCCCCAGTCGATCAGCGACTCGAGCGCGGCACGCTCCGGCGGGGTGACGTGCGTGCTGCCTGCGAACGAGCGGATGTCCCACACGTCGGCGTCGTTCCGCGCGACGTTGAAGTCGCCCATGATGACCAGCGGCTGCGCGGGGTCCTGGTCGTCGAGGGTGTGCCGCAGCGCGTCGAACCAGTCGAGCTTGTAGGCGTAGTGCGGGTCGTCGACCGAGCGGCCGTTCGGGACGTAGACGCTGACCGTACGCAGCCCGCCGCAGTCGGCCACGGCGTACCGGGGCTCGGTCATGCCGGGCAGCTGGCGCGACACGGCCTCGAGCCCGACGCGTGACAGGACGGCCACGCCGTTCCAGCGGCCGTCGCCGACGTGCATCACCGAGTAGCCGAGCGCCTCGACCTCGGCCGTCGGGAACCCCGCCTCGTTGGTCTTGGTCTCCTGCAGGGCCACCACGTCCGGCTCGCGGGTCTGCAGCCAGTCGAGCAGGCGGGGCAGCCGCGCGCCGACGGAGTTGACGTTCCAGGTCGCGATGCGCACCGGGTCATCCTGCCAACCCGAGGAGCGCGGCCGCGGGTCGCCGCAGCCGGGCTCACCGGATGAGGTGGAGGAAGGTCAGCGGACGGAGACGCGCACCGAGTGGTAGCCGCTGGAGCCGTCAGGGGCGGGGGGCGCCTCCGCGGCCACCTGCAGGGCGCCCTTCGCGTCGGTGGCGCGGACCGCGAGCTGGTGGTCTCCCGCCGAGGCGGCCCAGGCGTAGCGCCACTGCCGCCAGGTGTCGGGGCCGATGGTCTCGGCCAGCTCGGCGGCGTTCCACGGGCCGTCGTCGACCTGCACCTCGACGCTGCCGATCCCGGTGTGCTGGGCCCAGGCGACGCCGGCGACCGCGACGGTCCCGGCGGGCACGTCGCCCCCGGGGACGTCGATGCGGGAGGCGAGCTTGATCGGGCCGCGCGCGGCCCAGCCGAGCGGGGTCCAGTAGCCCTCGTCGGCCGCGAAGGTCGTCACCTTGAGCTCGACCACCCACTTCGTGGCGGAGACGTAGCCGTACAGGCCCGGGACGACCATCCGGACCGGGAAGCCGTGCTCGAGCGGGAGCGGCTCGCCGTTCATGCCGACGGCCAGCAGGCTCTGCCGATCCGGGTCCAGCAGGGCGTCCAGCGGGGTGCCGGCGGTGAAGTTGTCCTCGCTCCGCGACAGGACCATGTCCGCGCCGGGGAGGGGCCGGGCGCGGGTCAGCAGCTCTCGGATGGGATAGCCCAGCCAGGTCGCGTTGCCGACGAGGTTGCCCCCGACCTCGTTCGAGACGCAGGTCAGCGTGGCGACGTGCTCCACCAGCGGCAGGCCGAGCAGCTCCTCGAAGGTCATCGAGACCTCCTGCTCCACCATGCCGACCACCCGGATCGACCACTTCGCCGGGTCGATGACCGGCACCTGGAGGGCCGTGTCGATGCGGTAGAAGTCCGCGTTCGGGGTGAGGTAGGGCGACAGGTCCTTGATCGCGAGGTCCGCGCCCGCGGGGACCGCGGGGGCCGGGGTGGCGGGCGCCGGGAGTCGCAGGTCGGTGCGGGCGGCGCTGACGCGGTTCGCGGCGTCGACGAGAAGCCGGCCGCCGACCACGGCCGCGGCGGCGAGGACGCCGAAGATGGAGGTCGCGACGAGGAAGCCGCGGCGGGCCGGGTCCGCGGGCCCGCCCGTTCGGACGGCCGCCCGGGCCGGCAGCCAGCGGCGCAGCCGCGTGACCAGGGTGCTGAGGAGCATGAAGGCCAGCAGGAGGCCGACGACGGTCGGGACGTACACCGCCACGTCCGTGCCCGACCGGAGCGCGACGGCGACCAGGCCGACGGCCGCGATGAGGGCGAAGACGGCCGCGCCCGCCCCGCGGCGGCGCAGCTCGGCGACACCGCCCAACGCCGCCAGGACGATCACGCCCAGCGCGACGATGGCGAGCAGGATCGGCTTGTCCGCCGTACCGAGGTAGTCCTTGCCGAAGTTGACCATGCCGGCGGGCAGCAGGTCGATGATGACGGAACCGACGGCGGCCAGCGGCGAGCCGGCCGGGTTCACGAGCCAGGCGGCGAGGTCGGAGATGCCGATCCCGGCGGCACCGGCGACCACGCCCGAGAGGGCGGCCCACGTGGTCTGGGTTCGGGTCGGCACGGGGCGCAGCACAGTCCCATGGTCCGTCGCGCGCGACCCGTTCACAACGGGCACGCCGGATCGGTCCGTCACAGGCGCGACAGGGCTAGCGTGACGAGCATGCGACTGCGGTGCTCGTCCCTGCAGGCCTGCGGGCGGGACCGGCTCGCCGCAGAGCTGACGCGTCCGGTGCTGCTCTGCCGGGTCGCGTGGCCCGTGCTCACCTTCACGCCCGTGGACCCGCCCGTCCTGGAGGACCGGTGGGCGGACAAGCCGTACGTCTTCCTGCTCCGCGTCGCGGGGCGTGTCCCGCTCGGCGAGCACACGATCGACCCGCGCCCGCCCGACCGGCGCGACGAGGTGTGGCACGACGCCGGGCACAGCGACCTCGTCACCGTGTGGGACCACCGCATCGAGCTGACCGGCTGCTACGGGATGACGCGCTACACGGACGTGGTCGAGGTGCGGGCGGGAGCGCTGACGCCGGTGGCGTGGGCGTTCGCGCAGGTGTTCTCATCGAGCTGACCGGCTTCTACGGGATGACGCGCTACACGGACGTGGTCGAGGTGTGGGCGGGAGCGCTGACCCCGGTGGCGTGGGCGTTCGCGCAGGTGTTCTGCCGGCACCGTCAGCGACGGCTGAACCGCCTGGTCGCCCGCGGCGCGCTGCAGCGTCGGGAGGCGGCCCACACCTAGACCCGCCGGGACACCACGTCTGACAACACCGGTCTGGCGTCCTGGGTCGATGAGGTTGCAGGACGAGGTCCGTTCCATCGTGCGCCGCGAGGGCGTGATCGCCCGACGCGACCACCCCGAGCTGGCCGGCGCCATGGCCTGGCTCGTCCGACGCGGCGAGCTCGCTCCGGTCCTGCCCGGGGTCTTCTGTCCCCGGGAGGTGGCGACGAGCGTCGAGGCCAGGGTCTGCGCGCTCGCGAGCTCGGACCCGGACGCGATCCTCACCGGAAGGACGGCGGCGCGCCTCACCTTCTGGCCGGACCTGGCGTCGCCTGAGGTCGAGTGCGCCGTGCGATGGCAGCGGGCCCGACGCCCTGGCTTCACCTTCTCCCGACGAGACATCCCTGCCGACCTGGTGATCGAGCGCGGGCCGCTGCGGCTGACGAGCCCCGCACTCACTGCGCTCGACCTCGTGGCGAGCCGCGGGGGCGACGGCATCGACCGGGCGCTGCGCACCCGGACGACCACGCTCGCCCTCATGCGGTCGGCCTTCGAGCTGACGCCTGGGCGCGCCGGGAACCGGGACCGGCGCTGGATGCTGCTCGACTCGCGCGACGAGCCGTGGTCGGCGGCCGAGCGTCTCTGCCACCGGCTGCTGCGGGCTGCTCGGATCAAGGGCTGGCAGGCGAACCTGCCCGTCGTCCTGCGCGGCCAGGCCTACTTCCTCGACGTCGCCTTCCCCGCACTCCGGCTGGTGGTCGAGATCGACGGGCGGCTCCACGAGGACGACCCCGAGGTCTTCGAGAACGACCGCTGGCGACAGAACGCCCTGGTCCTCGAGGGCTGGCACGTCCTCCGCTTCACCTGGGAGATGCTCCGGGAGCATCCCGACCGGGTCATCGCGGCGATCCGGGAGAAGATCGCCTCAATTCGGAGCGCCAGATGAGGCGACACGCGCTGCAGACGCCCCGACGAGCCGTCTGGCGCTCCGAAGTGAGGGCAGCTACTCCGCAGCCGCCGCGAACTGGGCCTCGTAGAGGCGCCAGTAGGCGCCGCGGCGCTCCAGGAGCTCGGCGTGGTTGCCCTGCTCGACGATCGAGCCGGCCTCCATCACGAGGATCACGTCGGCGTCGCGGATCGTCGAGAGGCGGTGCGCGATGACGAAGCTCGTCCGCGCCGTGCGGAGGGCGGCCATCGCGTGCTGCACCAGCACCTCGGTGCGGGTGTCGACCGAGCTGGTCGCCTCGTCGAGGATGAGCAGCGTCGGGTCCGCCAGGAACGCCCGCGCGATGGTGATGAGCTGGCGCTCACCGGCGCTGACGTTGCTGCCCTCCTCGTCGATCACCGTGGCGTAGCCGTCGGGGAGCGACCGCACGAAGCGGTCCACGTACGTCGCCTCCGCCGCGGCGAGGATGTCGGCCTCGTCCGCGTCGGGCCGGCCGTAGGCGATGTTGTCGTGGATCGTCCCGTGGAACAGCCAGGTGTCCTGCAGCACCATGCCCACCTCGGCGCGCAGCACCGCTCGCGGGATCGTCGCCACGTCGACGCCGTCGAGCAGGATCCGTCCGGACTGCGGGTCGTAGAAGCGCATCAGCAGGTTGACCAGCGTGGTCTTGCCCGCCCCGGTCGGTCCCACGATCGCCACGGTCTGCCCGGGCTCCGCGGTCAGCGACAGGTCCTCGATGAGCGGCTGGTCGGCGGAGTAGGAGAACGACACGTGCTCGAAGGCGACGCGGCCGCGTACCGCCGGCAGCCCGACGCTCCCCTCGAGCGTCTGCTCCTCGGCGTCGAGCACCTCGAACACGCGCTCCGCCGACGCGACGCCCGACTGCAGCAGGTTGGCCATCGAGGCCACCTGGGTCAGCGGCTGCGTGAACTGGCGGCTGTACTGGATGAACGCCTGCACGTCGCCGAGCGTCATGGTCCCGCTCGCCACCCGCAGGCCGCCGACCACGGCGATGACGACGTAGTTGAGGTTCCCGATGAAGAACATCGTCGGCATGATCAGCCCGGACACGAACTGCGCCCCGAAGCTCGCGCGGAAGACCGCGTCGTTGCGGTCGGCGAAGACCTGCTCGACCTCGCGCTGCCGGCCGAAGACCTTGACCAGCGACTGGCCGGTGAACGCCTCCTCGATGTGGGAGTTCAGCTCGCCGGTGGACTTCCACTGCGCCACGAACAGCCGCTGCGCCCGCTTGCCGATCACCGTGGTGACGCCGATCGCCACCGGGATCGTGACGAGCGCGATCACCGCCAGCACCGGCGAGATGACGAACATCATCACCGTCACCCCGACCACGGTGAGCAGCGAGGTCAGCAGCTGGCTGAGCGTCTGCTGCAGCGACTGCGCGACGTTGTCGATGTCGTTGGTGACCCGGCTCAGCAGCTCGCCGCGGGTCTGCCGGTCGAAGTACGACAGCGGCAGCCGGTGGATCTTGGCCTCGACGCCGTCGCGCAGCCGCCGGACGGAACGCTGCACCGCACCGTTCAGCAGGTAGCCCTGCACGAGCAGGACGAGCGAGCTCACCACGTAGAGCCCGAGGGCCAGGAGCAGCGTGTTCCGCAGGGCCGCGAAGTCCAGCCGCCGACCGTTCGTGAACCCGGCCACGATGATGTCGGTCGCCTGCCCGAGGATGCGCGGCCCGAGCACGCTCATCCCGATCCCGACGACGGTGAGCGCGACGGCGCCCAGCAGCACCCAGCGCTCCGGGCGCAGCTCGCCGAGCAGCCGGCGCAGCGAGGGCACGAAGTTCAGCGACTTCTCCTGCACCCGCTGCCCCCCGAACGGTCCGCCGCCGCGTCCGGCCTGGGCTGCGTACGCGGGCCGCTCCGGCGCCTTCGCGGCGGGCTGCGGGGTCACGGGTGTGCTCATGCGAGGACCTCCTCGGCGCTCAGCTGGGAGTCGACGATCTCCGCGTACGTCGGGCAGCCGGCGAGCAGCTCGTCGTGCGTCCCCCGACCGACGACCCGGCCGTCCTCGAGGACGATGATCAGGTCGGCGTCACGGATGGTCGCGACGCGCTGGCCGACGATGATCGTGCAGGCTCCGGCGGTCTCCCGTCCGAGCGCGGCGCGCAGCCGGGCGTCGGTCGCGACGTCGAGGGCCGAGAAGGCGTCGTCGAAGACGTAGATCTCGGGCCGCTTGACCAGCGCCCGGGCTATGGCGAGGCGCTGCCGCTGGCCGCCCGAGACGTTCGAGCCGCCCTGCGCGATCGGCGCCTCGAGCTGCTCGGGCATCGCGCGGACGAAGTCCTCGGCCTGGGCGGTGCGCAGCGCGGCCCACAGCTCGTCGTCGGTGGCGTCCGGCCGGCCGTAGCGCAGGTTGCTCGCCACCGTCCCGCTGAACAGGAACGCCCGCTGCGGCACCAGGCCGATCCGGCCCCACAGCGCCTCGGGCTCGAGCTGGCGGACGTCGACGCCGTCCACCTCCACGGTGCCGGCGGTCGCGTCGAACAGCCGCGGCACCAGGGAGACCAGGGTCGTCTTGCCCGACCCGGTCGAGCCGATGATCGCCGTCGTCCGGCCCGGCTCGGCGGTGAACGTCACGTCGCACAGCACGGGCGAGTCGGCGCCGGGGTAGGTGAAGTCGACGTGGTCGAACCGCACCCGGGACACCTCGGTGGTCGTGACGACACCGTCCACGGGCGGCACCACCGACGACTCGGTGCCCAGCACCTCCTGGATCCGCTCGGCGCAGACCGCGGCGCGCGGCGCGATCATGAGCAGGAACGTCGCCATCATCACCGACATGAGGATCTGCACGAGGTAGGTCAGGAACGCGGTCAGGGCGCCGATCTGCATCTGACCGGCGTCGATCCGGCGGGCGCCGAACCAGAGCACCGCGACGCTCGAGACGTTCAGCACGAGCATGACGATCGGGAACAGCGCGGCCTGGTAGCGGCCGACGGAGGTCTGGGTCGCGGTGAGCTCGGCGTTGGCGCGGCCGAACCGGTCGGCCTCGAACGGCTCGCGGACGAAGGCGCGGACGACCCGGATGCCCGTGATCTGCTCGCGCAGCACCCGGTTCACGGTGTCGATGCGCGTCTGCACGACCCGGAACAGCGGCCGCATCTTCCAGATGAGCGCCCCGATGGAGAGGATCAGCACGGGGACGGCGACGATGATCAACCACGACAGCACGACGTCCTCGCGCAGCGCCATGACCACCCCGCCGATCATGGTGATCGGCGCGGCGACGAACACCGTCGACGACAGCAGCGCCAGCAGCTGGACCTGCTGCACGTCGTTCGTCGTCCGGGTGATCAGGGTCGGCGCACCGAACCGGTTCAGCTCGCGGGCGGAGAAGGAGAGCACCCGCTCGAACACGGCCCCGCGCACGTCGCGCCCGAAGCTCATCGCCGCCTTCGCCCCGAGGTAGGTCGCGAACGCCGCGCACAGGATCTGCACGAGGCTCACCGCGAGCATGACCTTGCCGGTGCGCCAGATGAACGCGGTGTCGCCGGTCAGCACGCCCCGGTCGATGATCGACGCGTTGAGGCTGGGCAGGTAGAGCGAGGCGAGCGTCCCCACCAGCTGGAGAATGAGCACGCCGAGCAGCAGCCGCCCGTACGGGCGCAGCAGGCGTTCGCGGAGCAGCCGGATCAGCAAGGGACGTCCTTCTTCTGGACCCCGTGCAGCACGAGGTCGACGATGCGTTCGGGTCGCGCCAGGCGTTCGTCGCCGAGCAGCGGGTGGGTCAGGGCGAACACAGCGCCCCGCAGCACGGTCACGGCCTCGCTCGGCGAGACCCGGAGCCGGTCGGCGTCGGGCCCGATCAGGTCGAGCAGGGCCAGCTCCATCTGCTCGTGGTCGTGGCGCTGCCGGGCGTGCAGGGCGTCGTGCGCGGGCGGGTCCTCGCCGTTGCCGCCGGCCCAGCCGGGCCGCAGCCGCAGGGCGTGGAACAGGGCGAAGACCCGTCGCGTCCGGTGCTGGAGCACCGTGACCGCGGCCAGCAGCCGCTCCGGCAGCGGCAGCGTCCGGTCGATGGCGGCGATCGCCGTACGGGTCCGGGCCTCGTCGAGCACCTCCTCCACCACGGCGTCGATGAGCTCGTCCTTCGTCGCGAACGCCCGGAAGATCGTCCCCTCGGCCACGCCGGCCGCCTCGGCGATCTGGCGGGTGCTGACGTCACGGCCGTAGCGCTCGAGCAGCGGCTCGGTCGCGCTGATCAACGCGGAGCGACGATCCTCGAGCGGCAGGGGAGCAGCACGGGGAGGCATGACGCCGACTGTATGAGTGAGTACTCACTCACGCAAGCGGTTTCGTAAGATCCGTCGGTCGTCGGCAAGGATGGAGGCTCAGACGGAGCGAGCAGAGGAGCAGACGTGGGGCTGGACGGGCTCGAGGGCAGGGTTTTCGACGCGGTGCTGTTCGACATGGACGGGACGCTGGTCGACTCGACGGCGGCGGTCTACCGCGCCTGGGCGGCCTGGGCGGTCGAGCACGGGGTGCCGGCGGACCTGATGCGGGGTCATGACGGGATCCCGGCGGCCAGCATCGTGGCCAAGTTCCTGCCCGAGGACCAGCGCGACGCCGGCATCCTGCGCATCAACGAGCTCGAGCTCTCCGACACCGGCGGCCTGACCGTGCTCCCAGGTGCGGCCGAGGCCCTCGCCGCGCTGGTCGACGCGCCGAACGCGATCGCGACGTCGTGCACCATGCCGCTGGCGCGCGCCCGGATCGCCTCGTCCGGCCTGGCCGCACCGACCGTCCTCGTGACCGCCGACCAGGTGGCGCACGGCAAGCCGGCGCCCGACCCCTACCTCCTGGCCGCGGAACGTCTCGGTGTCGACCCCACCCGCTGCCTGGTGGTGGAGGACGCGCCGCTCGGGCTCGAGGCCGCGCGCGCGGCGGGCTGCGCGACGCTCGCGGTCGTCACCACGACCGCCCGCGACAAGCTCCACGCCGACGCGGTGGTGAACGACCTGTCCGAGGTCAGCTTCGTGGCCGGGGCCGACGGCATCCGCGTCCGGCTGAGGGACTGACCGACCAGCCGCACAGGCGGCAGCCACCCGCACAGGTGGCGACCTGTGCGGCTGGTTCTCGGATGTGCGGCTGCACGGGAGGTGTGCGGCTGCTCGGGAGGTGTGCGGCTGCGGCGGGGTGGCGGCCGGACGGGCTCAGGCCGTCGGCTCCGGACGTCCCTCGAGCGCCGGGGTGAGCTTGACGGCGGTCCCGTACGCGACGACCTCGCTGAGGGACTGGGTGATCTCGCTGCAGTCGAAGCGCAGCCCCACGACCGCGTCCGCACCCGCCTCCCGCGCCATGTCGACGACCTTGGCGATGGCGTCCTGGCGGGAGTCGGTGAGCATCGCGGTGTAGCCGTCGACCACCCCGGCGTTGCGCAGGTCGGGGCGCAGCTCGCGGGTGCGGGCGACGACGGAGACGACCGGTCCGAGGATCTCGGTGATCTCCCGACCCGGCACGACGTCCATCGTCAGGACGGGCATCCCGAAGCGGCGCAGGCCGGGCCGCTGCGGCTGCGGCGGGGCCCACTGCTGCTGGCCGTACTGGCCGTAACCCTGCTGCGCCGGCTGGCCGTAGCCCTGGGGCTGGCCGTACGGGGCCTGCTGCGGCGGCTGGCCGTAGGGGCCCTGCGGGGGCTGGCCGTACGGGGTCGGCTGGCGGCCGGGCTGTCCGTAGGGAGGCTGCTGGCCGTACGGGTTGCTCATGCGGCCCAACGTATCGGGCGCGCCAGCTGCTGAGCCGACCTAGCCCAGCTCGGTCATCGACACCGTCACGAACATCTCGGAGGCGCCGCCGGAGTAGGTCCCGCGCAGCGGCGCGACGTCGCCGTAGTCACGGCCCTGCCCGACCCGGACGTAGCGGTCGGTGAGCCGCTGGCCCTGCGTCGGGTCGTAGGAGACCCACGTCCCGCACCACCACTCGACCCAGCTGTGGCTCTCGCCGGTGACCGTGCCGCCCGCGGAACCGCCGGGGTGCAGGTAGCCCGAGACGTAGCGCGCGGGCAGGCCGATCGAGCGCAGCGCCCCCAGGGCGACGTGCGTGTAGTCCTGGCAGACCCCGGTGCCGACCTCCCAGACCTCGGCGGCGGTGCTGTTCACGGTCGTGGAGCCCCGCCGGTAGCGCAGGTGGTCGTGGACCATCCGGCACACGTCGAGCCCGGCCAGCCGCGGCGCCTGCCCCGCGACGTCGGCGGCCATGACGGCCAGCTCCGGCGGCGGTGCGGTCCGGCTGGTCACCGTGAGGAAGTCGGTCATCGGGTCGATGACGCCGCGGTCGCGCAGCGCCGGCCAGCCGAGGTCGTTGCGCGGCGGGCGGCGCTCGGCGTCCCAGGCGATCTCGTCGGCACGGGTGTCGACGACGGCCTGGGCGTGCACGGTGAGACGTTCGTGCGGCTCGTGCAGCTCGAAGGTCGTGACCGTCGTGCCCCAGTAGTCGACGTAGCTGAAGCTCCAGGCCGTCGGCTCGATGGTGATCCGGTTGGTCCAGACCGTCTGCCCGGCGCGCGTGGTGGGGGTCATCCGGGCCTCGTTGTACGAGGACCGGACCGGGGAGTCGTACCGGAACCCGGTCTGGTGGTCGATGCTCAGCCGCATGTCGTGCCCTCCCCCTTCACCGAAAAGCGGTCGCTGCGGCGGGTCTCCGTCGGCGTGTCGCCGGCCCGGAATGACCACTTCTTGCGGGACGAGAGCACCTGAGTCACCTCGTGCCCTCCGTGACCCAGGAGTGCTGGTCCTCGGCGGCGAAGTACTGCCGGGTGACGAGCTCGGTGACGGACGCGGTCACGTCCTGCACCGCGGCCATCTCCTCGTCGAGGCGCGCGAC
>Ga0210040_10007675_pt1 | contig 12984 bp, 9 predicted proteins | sample CryGeyCG12114_NA_FD_185462 | JGI IMG/M metagenome (GOLD analysis project Ga0210040, IMG submission 185462) | Groundwater microbial communities from aquifer - Crystal Geyser CG19_WC_8/21/14_NA (SPAdes) (version 2) | ecosystem: Environmental > Aquatic > Deep subsurface > Groundwater | place: USA... | reverse complement strand
GCTAGACAACACTATACCGTTAGTTTATAGCGGAAGCCTAGTTAGCCGTTACAGTACAGTAGCCTCAAGTAAGAAGGTTGCGAATCGTTCGTTCGTTCGTTTATTACTGTAGGGTGTAACTAGGTATTACTGGGTAGTGATGGTTCTGCTTAATAGCGATGATGGCTGGCTACCTAGGCTCTGCTAAGTACGTACGGGCTTACTACTGGAGTTGAACTAGGTAAGCCGCGTATAGTATGCCAGTGCGTTGTGCGGGACCTCGAGGACCATACTATAGAACTGAACTGAACTGAACTGTCTCGAGACTAGAGAAGACTATACGAGTAATTACGTCCGCGACGCCGTTCGTACCTTCTCGCTCAATCAATTCAATTTAGCTTTAGCTATACAACGTCAAATTCCGCGTCTTCCTTAGATCCTGATGATACGCATCAACCCTATTCCTCATGATATTACACGCTTTCTCCGCCGCCTCGGCAAACGTCCTCCGCGCAGCCACAGACTCAAATTGCAGCGAAACCCACTTCACGCTCTCCTCCTCGGCTCTCTTCAAGTCCTGGTGCGTCGGCTGCCCAAACGCCGCGATGTTCCAACCCTCGTTGGCCGTTTGCACGCGCGACGTCTTGATCTTGATCTTGGATTTGGCGCTTTCGACGACGACTTCTTGGCATTGGCTGAGGCCGTTCTTGCTGCTGCAGCGGCATTTTTCGGGCGCGAGCCGTGTGTGCGCGGTGACGGGGATTGTGATGACGCATTTGGTGTCGCACTGCTCTGTGAGGAGGATGATTTGGCCGGGGACGGGTTCTGTGAGGAAGGCGCCGCCTTCGCCGCTGCTTATTGTGGTGATGCGGTTTCTGCTGCGGAATTCTGTCTCGGTCCAGGTGCTATGGGAGGTATTGGACGGTTCACCGCTGCCGGCGCTGGACCTGGTCAATGTGGAGTCGGAGCTGTCGCTGGGACTTCTTGGACTGGTAGATGTAGTCCCCGCAGAGGGTGCAGCAAATGGGCTGCGATGCATCCAGATTTGGATACGACCTCCTTGGGCGATGCTTTTACCTTGACCGTCGAATATGCCTGCCTTCTTCTTTGCTCCAACAAGGGCATGCTCGTTATAGACCACGCCAAAAGCCGTGACAATTTCTTGGAACTTGAGAGCGTCGCCCAAGGTTGCGAAGGGTAGCTCTTGCACCGTTTGCTCTGAAGCCGTGGGCTTCCAGATAATGCTCGATGCTGCATCGAGAGTCATTGCGTAGATCGGGCTAAGGAATATCTTGCGGCTATCGATTTCCCTTTCGTGGACAGTAGTAGTATCAACATACTGTGATTGATTCGATTTCGTTGTAGCCCTGGCCAGTCGCAGACGTCCTTCTGCGATTCCGAAAACCCTGAGTTCTTCCACGCTGGCTTGGTCTCGCGCCTTGAGGACCGTGCTCATTAACAATACCTCGCCTCCATTTGCCTCAAGCGGTCCAGGCATTGGAACTTCGATTGGCCTCCAGAAACCCAAATTGAAGGCTGCTGTATCTTGCCTCAACAGTTGGTCGTCGCCCACACACGCCAGTGGGTGCTCACCCTGCAGAAACCGTTGAGCTTCGGCGGTAACCTTTCTGTCGAGGCTCCGGGCGTAGGCGGCATTGAATGGGTCCGCGCAATACGAACGGAGGCCTTGGTCGCTCCTGACCTGATCGAGCAGCCAGATGCACTTAAGAAGGTTTAGGTACTGTACTGGTGAGGGACATACGATGAACGGTTCTTCCTCTTTGAAGTCCTTTGTGCTGCTTTCGTAGAATGACTGCACTGCATTAAGCCGCTGAGAGACTGTGGGGTTGACGTCTGAGGAGGCCTTTCGATAGTTCTGAACGAAGCGTTCCGCCATGTCTGATGAGATTAAGGTAAACCTGGAGTGCTCGACCACGGTCTCGTCTTGTAGTCTCCGAAGGAGCCGATGTGTTTCTTCGTGATCAGCTCGAGAATCTTCCTGCATCACCTCCTGGTTCCCTAAGACACGATATTCTGCTGTTCGTTGAAGCACGAAGTTGGCTCGATGAAAGCAGACCTGGATCCGGTCTTGCTGTTGGCGAACATGGTCAGCAATCGTGAGGGCCCAGACGATATTCGTGATATAGCCATCTCTGCTCTTCTGGAAGTAATGGTTGTGTGCTATGAGCTTGTTGCAGGTCTCAAGCGTGTCTTTAGCTTGTCTTATGGTCGATTGGACAAAGTCACTGTTCAAGTCGACTTTAGGTGGCCTAGCACTGGAGGACTGTGCTGCTACACTGACGGCATCGAGGGTTTTAGCCAATGTTTCAACGTCACCGAGAAATTCTGTGAACTCTCGAGCTTCATGCGGTTAGTACATGCCGTGGTAGGACGTAATTCTGATGCATACGAGCGCTGGTGTATTTGCTTGAGCCGACCTTTTGTATGCGCCAGGCAAGTTTCGCAACCCCGCCTAGATCGTTTAGACTCAGCGGCATGATTGGGGTTCGGCCGTTGTTGCGAGAATGAGAGATCGTCACAAGCCAGTAGCAGTGGCCTTTAAGGCTGCAGTGAAGACTTGCATGACTCTGGCGAACCGATCTCTTCTGAATGAACAGTCGTAATTAGTCAGGACATTTCCTTTGATGAAGTGAAATAGGGAACAAAGAGGTTCAACACGCTGGACAGCGAGTCACGCAACCGCCGAATATGCTCGCCTGTTGCCTTGTGCTCTCAATGCACTGAAGTTCGCAACACTCATCCTGGCAGTGCCTTAGCGAGAGTGGAGACCACCAAAGCTGAAATAGCCAACCAGTAAGCATACCAAGGCAAGCTATTCCCAAACCCCTGAAGTAGCTAAACCACACTTGAACAGTGACCCCCTTGGCTTTATAAGGAGGACCCTCCCGCCGGAAAATGGTGATTGGGTGAGGTACAAGCCATGCCAGTTGTCGCTGCTCTAGGATGGACTGGGCTTCCCACTCTTGACCTCCGAGCAAATCGATGCTGGCGGGGCCTGCGGAAGTCCTGCATTGTCTTGCACCGGCTATGCGACGTATTCACTTTGCCTGATCGTTGAAAGGCGAACAGCCGAACTGAGACATGCATTGACAAGGCAGACTCAGAACGCCCAAATCTGCGCCAGGTCTACGCTCGTATCAGCCTTTCGTGGATCTTGCGGAAGTGATGCGTAAGAGACATCCCGTCCTCAAGTACAGAAAATTTCTTCCCGTGATTGCTTGATCGTATCGCATACATGAGCACCGCACCGTTGCCCGCAGATTCGTCAACAGTAGAAATGGTAATTGCTGAAGATGGAGAAGGCGCGGCTTTCACCGAAACAGAACTTGCCAACGCTGAACGCAATCCAAATAAGGTTGTAACAACGTGTCCACCGGCCTTGGGATATGCTTCTATCGTTCTGATCATAGTCAATCGAATGATCGGTAAGTCGGGAGCAGACTTTGCGTGAGAGCAAGGCAAGGCTGACATGGGATTGAGGCACTGGCATCTTTCGAACACCGACCACATTGGCCCAAGGCACTCATTCGACTGCTTACACGCTGCTATTCTGGGGCGCTGGTGCGATTGTAGCAATATGCGGAACGCATGTTTTCGCCGAATTCGGTATGACTGTACCACGACTTGAGGTTGGAGGTGAGGCAAAAGAATCGGTGCCCAGGAACGGTGGTGAGAAGAACTACCTCGAGTACATGATCAAGTCGCCAAAACGGCTGGCCACATGTCTTTATGGTATCCCGTTCATCATCATTGGGACGGCAGCTGGAAATGCCCTGATCTGCGCAGAGTGCCTACTGCGCACGTCTGGCAGCGAGCCGTCAAAAGCAGCTGTTCGGGGCCTTGCTGTGGGCATTGCAACCTTTGCTTGCCTCCTTCATGCCACTTCGAGAACCGGCGGCATATACCTGTTCAACATATTCGGCGTCGTCAAGGTCTGCATGCTGGTGACCATGTTCGTACTGGGCATGGCGTTCGCGGGTGGTGGCTTCGGCGGACCGAATAACATCGCAAGTGACAACCTCAGCATCCATAAATCCACAGCCAATGCCCTAGACAGCGCGTATGGATATGCAGAGGCGTTTCTGGCTGTCCTATTCGCGTTCGGCGGCTTCAACCAAGCAACTTATGTGAGTCAATCAACCTCAGATTACCACCTATACTGAACCGAACAGGTGCTCGGGGAAATTGATAACCCTAGGAAAAAGTTCAAGCCAACCACGATCTCCACCGTCACCGTCGTCAGTGTTCTGTACGTGTTGGTCAATCTGTCTTATGTGAGTAACGGCTTCAATGCAGCAGAAACGCCACTAACAGACCAGATGATGGTAGTTCCTGAAAAAGATCAGTTCAAAAACGAGCCAGATACCGTGGCAGCTTTGTTCTTCGCACGCATCTTTGGGCCCGCAAACTCGGGTAAGATACAAAACAGCTTCATGGCGTTCTCCAGCTTCGGCAACATCATGGTCCAAACGTTCACTGCAGCAAGAGTGAAGCAAGAGCTCGCGAAGGAAGGGATACTTCCTTTTACCAAATTCTTCGCCAGCAACAAACTGTTGGTGCCCAGATTGTCCACTTCCGACCAAAATGCTTCCACCGCAGCCGAAGATTCGGAAGCGACCCCCGTCGGTGCCCTATTCCTTCATTGGGTATTCACGCTCGTACTGATAATAGTCACCATACCTGGGACCACCAGCGCTTCTTACAGAATCTTCGTCAATCTGTACTCTTTCGTGGTGGACGCTCTCTTCGGTTGCGCTATTGGGCTCGGGATCATTCTCTTGAGACTGAACAAGCGGGTCAATTGGTCTCGGAAGTCGAGCAGCAACAGCTATATCAGTCTTTCAACGGCCCTCATCTTCACTCTGGCCAACTGTTTTCCTCTCGTGGCAGTGTGGATTAAACCAGATGACAGCTCACCAATATCGCTGCCTGTTAAGTGGTGGGCGACTGGCACGATAGGGATGGGCCTTTTAGTTCTAGCGTTGGTCTACTGGCTCGTGTTGAACTATGTTGTTCCTAGCATTCTAGGACTAGACCTCGAGGTGGAAAGAGAAGCACAGTTTAAGAAAGATCATGGTTATTTGGTACTCTGGCACGAAGTGACCAGTGTAAACTGGAGGACAAGGTCTTCATAATGGTATTGTTGTCGCACGGAACTTGCAGGATGAGGCGAAGTAACGGAGCAACATAAACGATGAATCGGTCATAGTGGACAGCACCTTCCTTGCATCACTCTGAGCACCTGTCGCGCTTGCCACGCGCCAGTTCGCGCTTAGACGCGTCACTCCACTGGTGCTCCAAAATCATAAGCCAGATTTGAATCAGTCCTTAGCTCATGAAACATGTCAGGCACCCACGTTACTGCTTGTCAAAGCACCGAGCAGCGAAATCTCAAGGACTACACACAACAATACAGATAATCGAGCTACTTTGACAATTAGTGCATTGAGCATACTACTACTGTTTTATCACATCCAGCCGCGAGGCATCCTTTACCAAATACGCTTTGCGCTATATATACAAACACTGAAACCTAGAGACCTGTCCTGGTAAACCTCAAACGAGCGCACCTGACCAACTTTCCGTAGTTGTAGCTCGTGATATCATAGCTCCATACATGTTGATATCAAAAAGAGAATGCCACCCAAGAGACCGTTTCCAACATTCTCCAAGACCTGAAGAGAGGTATCTAAACATTCATGATCGCTGAAAGTCAAAAGTCATTAGTTGTGTATTGTGTGTACAAAGTGAGTGTTCATCGACGATGCCATTGCTCGCATTGTTCGGCGAGCTCAAGAAGAGCTAACGCTGTTGTTTCATTCTTTGGGGTGTGTCCAGGTGAGGAAGTCGAATCGGTCCTTGCCAGGCATGGAAGACATGGACGCAAAGGCCTGCAAGTTGGGCCGTTTCGGTGCTGTCTGCTGCTGCGGCTCAAGCTTTGGCTCGAGGAGCAGTGATCGTCGGTACTGGTTTTGAAAGTTCCTTTCACCCGCTGCTCTGACACGGATGCATTCATCCTGCAGCCAGGTTTGCAGTTCATCGATGGGTGCCAACTTATATTCAACCTGAAACCGTTGCAAGTCCGAAATTACCTTAGCAGTCTTGCTATGTTTGTCGACATTGATTACAGAAATGGTTTCATCGCCTGTCTTGAGCTCCCGCGTCGCTTGACACCCTTGGTCGATGAAGGTAAGGTCTGTACGATAGATTCCGACGTAGGGGAGACAGGGTGCTAGACGATTTGAGATCCGTTGCCGTAGGACAGCATAGTTCTTAGCATGGTCCACGACTCGTTTGATCTCTTCCATTGTCGACTTGGTCTTCTGGCCAATGAGATCCCAGGTCTTCCTAAGCCGTTGGATTGTCGATGACATCAGAGAAGCATTGATAGTGATGAGAGTCTCATAGTTGTGAAGTTCAAGCAGTTTTGCCTCGATTTTAATCCATTGCTTGATCACCGCTGCTCTCTTCTTAGCGTCTTCGAGCAACAGGATGGAGTCGACCACAAGATTGGCGAGGTCGTTCGAGAATGTCGTTAGAGCCCGTACATTTACTGCGAGCGAGTCGGAGTCCTTCATGAATTCGCAACCAAGGAGTTCCTCTGGCAGGATAGAGCAGAAGATCGAGGAGGTCTTTATTGTGAGCTGGCGAGCTAGTTCTAATGGGTCGAAGTCGAGGACGCTGAGCCCGGACCCACCCATTCTCCACGTCTTCAAAGCGTTCAGCTGGCTCTTGGACAGAACGGGTTGAGGTGGAGGTGGACCTGTGTGGATGTTGGCCGAAGCTGCGATGTTAGTCTTGCCCATGGTCGACAAAATGCGTGGCACAGCAGGACTGTGAGTTGTAGCCACGACTTGCAGCAACTCGAGGAGTCTGTTGCCCCCGATCGCAGAGACAGGCATCACCTGGTCCTTGGCGAAGCTGAAAATGAACGGTATCGTCGACTCATCACGATCATGTCGCCAGTGCGATTCCAGCCAACCTTTAAAGACATTGGTCACGCGCAACCTAACCGGTTGCACCATGCGAGGGCTTGCCTCAATGTAGTGGAAGCGGTACGCTAGAGCTTCGGCGAACCCAAGAGGAGTAGCAAACAGTCTGAATGTTAGGTAAACCATCGTGACGAAGCTTGGATCCGGTGCTGGTTCGTGTGAGGTCAATCGCTCTATGATCGCGTTGAGACTGCCACCAATAATGCGACCTTCAAGATTAGTGACCAGCTCGTGAGCAAACTGCTGCTCCATCAGGGCATCCTCAGCATCGTCGTCCTCATCCTCATGAAGTCGAGGACTGCCTTTGAGATGAGAATCAGGCGATGTTGCCCGTGTCGATGTTTGTGATACGAAGCTTGGTCCTGAATCACGGGCCGAAGAAACCAGCGTACTTTCACTCCTATGCAGGGTTGCACGACCCAATGGTTGCTGTTGCTGAGCTTGTGGCACTACTTCAGCTTGGTCAACTTCGGCAGACGACACAGAATGATCCGAAGTCGGACTTCCCATAGCCTCGGTCATGGCTTTCTCTTGAGGTATGTTGAGTCGTGGTTTCGATAGACGTCGACTGTTTAAAGGAGATCTCTGCCTAGCGATACCCGTATCGGGGCCAACTCTCGTATGAGAGAGCGCATGAGTGTCAGATGGTGAGTTTACCTCGGATTTATCACTCCGCAGCTCAAGCTCAAAGTCACCAATCTCTTCTAGCAGGACTCTTGCTTTAGCAACGCATCGGCCGGCACCACTGACACAGCCTGTTGCTGCATTGACGAGTCGAATCCCCTCTTCAGGAAGGTAAAACATATCTTCGTCCTCGGAATGTAGAGGGTGGAAGACGTCTCGAGCAGCATGCACCAGTTCCGTGATCTTATCATACATACTGTCTTTGGCTTGCTGGAGTCCATCTGTTGGCGTCATATCCCGGTGCTCGAGAATGATCTCGACGACTTCGAGCAGTTTACGACAGGATTTGACAGCCTGCTGCGTGCTTAGGAGCAGCTCCGATGACGACCTGGATTGCATGTGCGACCCGAGGAAAGACGCAAGCACGCCCAGAAAAGCGTCGTAGGTGTCGCTGAGCTGCTCCGACGCAAGATGGCCATTGTAAGTGTGAATGTTCCTTCCCGAGTAGGACATTCGATGCGTCATGATTGGAGGCTTTGTGATAGAGGCTGGACGATATCTCGAATTCCGATTCATGACCAGGCCGGCGGGACTTTGAGGGCGGTAGAGGCTTGATCGTTTGCTTGGACCTCGTATTGTGCTCGCATGTGGTGTGCTTAAAGTCGGTGAAAGTGGTTCGGGCGAAATAGACGCAGCTATCGGTGAGCGCATGAATGCGGCCTGGTCGCTCCAAATATCAAAGAAGTTGACTGCCCTGGTCACCACCTGAAACGCCTTCAGTAAGATGTCGTCACATGTGCTTTCGAACTCAGCAGCGTCTGAGCGCAATCCTGATCCTTGCACATTCTTCGAGGCTTTCACAAGCAGGGACAGATCTGACAAAAGACCTTTCCGGGTTTTTCTGATGCTGTCATGAGCCTTGACCATGGGTGCATCTCTTGTGAGGCAGTCAGACTTCTCGAGTAAGAAGCGGACTCCTGCAACCATTCCTCTCATGTAATCATGATTGCGATACAGTTCGATCGTCGTCTCCCCATCACTCCGAATGATATCCCAAAATTCCGTTAGAGCCTTGAGCAAAGGTCGCATAGTCGCATAGTCATAAGGTTCGCAATAGTTCGTTGGCAGCCAACCTCGAGCCCCTGTTTCCAGTAGAGTCCCATCCGCCCAACCGTTGGTATGGATCGAGTGCACAAGAACAATGTCGCCAGACGCAAGAGGCAGTGTTATCGATGTCGAGGAAAAATGGTCCTGGGGCTGAAAAGGATAAGACGCACGTAGGAAGTTCTGGAACCTCGGTCGTGGAGAGTATAGTGGCTCTTCTGATAGCTGGTGGTCATACTGGACTCCGTGATTGATTATCGTCGGGGTCCCGACATCCGCGCGAAGATCTTTTTGGCTCTTTCTGATCCTCAAAGGCGCAACATGAACCCGATTGTATCCTCCGTCCTGCATCTTTCATGTCATGTGCAGTTTGGTGGCTAATCATTCGTACAACAGTCTAGTGAGGACAGCGAGCGACAGCGGTTGTGTAGCGACACTTGCAAAGTTGTCCGTGTCAGCGAGGGACGTTTCGCAAACACAGTGTGCGGAATGTCCCAGCCCCAGCAGGCTGGTATGGAGCACGGAACCACGACCGAATGTCTGGGGCTCCGAGCTCAAGATCGACTCCAGCAACCAATATTCATAACTGTTCCCGCGGACCGACTGAACTTGATATCCAGAAATTAGTCGTCGTGATCGATAAGCAATTTAAGATGCTTGCGGTACAATGAGATCGTGATAGAGTTGAGAGTGTCGAGTACTTCGAAGTAAGGAAGTTGCGAAGCACGTGTCAAACGGTGGAAGGAGCGACTGCGGTCAGACGGCAAGCTGGGGATACGCAAGGGGACTCTGTGCTCGTAGGTGGCAGATGCGATACTTGATACTCCGTACAGTCGATGCAAGAAAGCAGACAGAAAAGGTCAACGTGCGCAGTGTTAGAGTACGAGATGCAATTGTGGGTATCGTCTGGGCGATGTCTTCCCAGGATACTTTTCCGCAAGGGATTGTCATCTACACTATCGAAGCGTGACGATGACTTATCGAAAAGCCCACAAGTGCGCGCCAGTTCTCGTAGGCTGAGTGTGCCGAAACTTTGGGTGAGCTACGTTGGGTCAAACTGCTCAGGCCATCCGCACCCTGAAGCGCGATGAGGGGGGAATTCGGCAAGATACCAGAATCCGTGTCAGGACATGATCTGCAAGCTGGTGCGAAGGACCACTCGAGTATACCCTTGCCCCAACTATCCTAGCAGACGCCGGGGATCGGTCATAAAGATGGAGACGGTGCTAAACAAGCACTGTTCCTGAATGGCCCACAGCCATGCGGCGCGAGAAGGGAGATGAGGTGACGGAGAGTACGTCTTGCGACGAAAGCACTGATTGGCCCGACTTACGAAACCTGAAGAAAGCTATTGTTTAGCGGAGAATGTCGTGCTGCGAACCCAATTCTGTCTCTGAAGGAATGACACTTGCAAGGGAAGGTGAAGCCGCGTCCGCGTCAAGCTAGATCGTAGTCTTGACGCTGTCAACTATTTTCCGCAAGCCTAAATACAGTCCACTTTCGCTTGGTGGACGCCACATCATCTGACAGGTAACGACTTTGAGGAGTGCCACAGTGTCGAGTACCATATGCAAAGCGTGTTGAAGAGTACCGTGATTAGTGATATACTGGATAATGTTGCAGGATATGCAAAGCAATTCTCATGCTAACTCGAAGCATTCAGAATTCAGAGAGTCCTTGCTCGATTAACCTACACTGGAAATCAAAGAGCTATTTTCTGGCCGGAAGCCAATCAGACCAAGCTTTGATTGGAAATCTCGATTCATCTAATTTCTCCCAGCCACGAACTCCTGTTGATGAAGACTCCCATGCCGCTTGCGTCTCTGTTCACCTTCTTGGCCGCGAGTCTGTCGACTTGGTCCTGAGACTCGGATGCTATTATCGTGTACCAGTCCAGAGCTTCATGGACACAACAAACTTGTACTACATGGCTCGGTAGAGCCCCGCTGGTGGAGCTTACAACGGCATTATTGTTTTTGGCTAACAGGGAAGGAGTTAGGCACTGAGTCCGCAGGTGCTGAATGCAAGATCTTGCATGCCATCACATGGCGTCATGGTCGATGTTCACGTCCTTCGGGTGATGAATGCTTTCAGTACGATAACTGTTTCCTTATTCAGTAGGCGTGAAAACGAAGACGGACTTGCGTAGGCAATCGTCCCGTAGAGAGCGCAAAAGTCCTACGAGATGTGCCTCCTGTAGACGGCTCATTAACGTAATCGCCATTGGGCAAAGCTTTCCTTATGTCGGAGGGACGTTTTGACCCATTGCCGTTGTCACAACCCCTTGGCCCTGACGCGGCGTAACGGCGAGGTTATGAGACAAACTTATCCATGATCGACATAGGATGTTTGAATGGTCACTGTCGATCTTCTATAGTGTGCTCAATCCTGCTGCGAGATCCAGCGCTGTGCATCAATCATCCGCAGAAGCACCAAGCATGAACCAAGTGGGCACATGATGGATCTCGGAAATCCAAGGCTATCTCAAAGTTGGACATTCGAGCCGGTCGAAAAAAGATTCCAGCATGTTCTTCTTGACTACAAGAACGATAGCTGCACGCCGAACAGGAGCTAAAGCTAACGAACGAGATTGACAGAGGACGACCACGCAATGGCAATTGTATCCACGCGCTATAGCAGCTACCACAGCATTATCTTGGATAGGGGAAATTATCTGAGTCATGGTGCACAACTTATTTATGGCCGCAATGAGCTGTACGTAACTACCGCGAACAGGTACGTCGATGAGCTGCGATGGGAAAAACTGTAATAAGTGGCTGAACCGTCATTACTGGGACCTTGAGTCTGCTTTTCGGATGAATCTGCACTGCGCATACTTCTAATATAGCAGCCACGATCTCTAGTTGTGACCCACAATCTGTTTCGGCACATATGGCTCCTCGAGGTATTTCATGTCCTCATCTGTCAGCGTCTTGCCTCGCACAGCCGCCGCTTCATCCAGCCTAGACAGATTGCTAAAGCCAACGATTGGGATGGTGCCTCTCTGGATAATCCAAGCAAGTGCGACCTGGCTCATCTTCCAGCCTTTCTTGTTCGCCAGCTCCTCCACACGCTTGATGATGGTAACATCAGCGTCCGTGATCTTGCTGAACATCGGGCTCGACTTCGTTGATTCCGCTCGTTCGGTGTCAGCACTTTCGGATGGTCGAGCAAGGAAACCTCTGTACAGAGGCGCCCATGGGATGAGGCCAACACCAGTCTCGTGGCAGTACTTGTTCATCTCTCGCTCCTCTTCTCTATAGCAAAGACTGTAGTGGTTCTGCATGCTGACAAACTTGGTCCAGCCTTTCGCTTCAGCTACGTTCTGCATCTTGGCAAACTGATAAGCCCACATTGACGAGGCTCCTGTTTATCGTTAGTGAAGGCTAACGTTGTGTAGTTGAGACTCACCAATATACCGGACCTTGCCACTCTGAACCAAATCATGCAGTGCCTTCATGGTTTCCTCGACCGGCACTGATGCATCGTACCTGTGAATCTGCAACAAGTCGATATAGTCCATCTGCAACCTCTTCAGACTGGCATCGACAGCATTGAAAATCGCCTGTCTCGACAATCCACCCTGGTTGATGTAGTCCTTACTCGCTCTCATCTCATTGCCATATCTGATGTGCGAGATACCAGGCTCCTCACCCACAATGCCGAAGCATTTCGTCAGAATCACAAGCTTATGGCGAGGAAGATTGTTCTTCTTTACGATGCGGCCGATCATCTCCTCGGAGACACCATTCGAGTAGACATTGGCGGTATCCCAGGTATTGAGGCCTCGGTCCCAGGCACCCATCAGGAGCTTTTCGACCTCGGACTCATCGTCTACAAGCCACGGTTGCCAGTCTTTGTGGCCAAAGGACATGGCCCCTAGAACGGGTACGGACAGTCGAAGACCACATTTTCCGAGTTGTGCATAACCGACTTTTGTTGCTTGGACGCTCTCCTGGAGGGAGTGGGGCATGCCGGAGTCGCCCATATTGTGGTGATGGTGATCGTTGTTGTTTGAGCTTAAAAGGATTATAACTTTGTGCTTGGGTTACCGAAGAGTCTGAAGATATATTCGGGCTTGGTATTGTGAACGCTTAATATATGCCTTGTGTCATCCCGGTAAGAGCTTTGAAATCTCGCCCAAGTACCTGCCTCTTGTAGCCATGATCTCATGTTTGACTTTGTTTGACTGCCAATCATCACTTCATGGTCGGAGTTAGGAGACAGGAACATGCTTGCGCCGTGGTCGACAACCATGCGGGGA
>Ga0210040_10007673_pt1 | contig 12985 bp, 14 predicted proteins | sample CryGeyCG12114_NA_FD_185462 | JGI IMG/M metagenome (GOLD analysis project Ga0210040, IMG submission 185462) | Groundwater microbial communities from aquifer - Crystal Geyser CG19_WC_8/21/14_NA (SPAdes) (version 2) | ecosystem: Environmental > Aquatic > Deep subsurface > Groundwater | place: USA... | reverse complement strand
ATCGGGCCTTTCAACCGAACCTATGCTGACAAAGGAACAGATTGAAGAGGTCAAGGGTGTCAACCAAGTTCTGGACGAGGAAGAGGAGATTGCCATGAAAGAATTCGCAAAGTTCGAGGAGAAGCTTCGTCAACAGAAAGGACCTGATGCCACTGCAGGCACAGTCGGCAAGGACAGTCTCGACTTTGCGCAATGATCTCACAGCCGACCGAGATGGTTGAACACGAGTATTCAAGCATGAGCTGATGTGGTAGCGATAGATGTTGCTACACATGTCTCGAGCGATTCGTGACTTTATGACAGTACGAAGTCAGGGCTTGTAGGCCACAATGGAGACTGGAGCCTATTCTGAATGTACACTAATGTACATCGAAGGCTTGTTCACGCGAAGGGTTTTGCAGAAAAGGTAGTTCAAGCGGCTGGAGCATTCGGTTTACCTGAGCATCTAGTGTAGTATACAACCGTACATTCGATGACATCGTTCACTTCGAGTATGTGCTGCGTGGTCCAAGCTCCATGATTGCGTGCATCGGTTTCTTTCTTGTCACGGCGATCAGCGCCCACAAGGACGGGCGGGCAAGGACATGTCAGGTGGTCACGGTGCCGTGGAATTTCCTGGGGGGGGATCCGGATACTCAAGAATCCCAGCATGTGGCTCGTGCATCACTTGAAAAGGTGAGGAGTCGTGCTCGGATGGCGAGACTCGAGAGAAGGAGAGCCACACGCACTGGCAGAGGGACGAATGGTGCAGCAGGCAGGTCATGAGGCCCCGGGGATGGCCCTGTGAGGACTGCAGTGCAGCTGGCTTCCTGACTTCAAGGCTTCTGGGCGAGCCCGGCCTGGCGAACTGCGATCAGCACGCCTCAGACTCTGGGACCACAGGCCATCGACCATCGGCCGTTGTCGACTATGCGTAAGCAGGACGAGCTGGAAGATGCAGTACAAAAGAGTCCAAAGACGCATCCATAACGTCTTGACTCACGAGTGAGGTGTCCGTGCCATTTGCACGGTCTTTGCCAGGTCGGGATCGAGGTCGGGGTCGTGGTCAGGGTCAGGGTCACGGCTAGACTGGCGCTCGTTGGTGCCACGGCGCTATTCTGCTTTCCTCTCCGCCTCAGGCTCCGGTTCGTGGACAAGGCACGCAGCACGTAGCACGGCAAAGGCTTGCAAGGGTGCCTGAGGTCGGTGATGTCTTCCCCGCAAAACGCAAGCAGCGCCCAATGAGACTCGCACCGTGATCTTACGCCTCGAGATCGACTCCACTATACTCCACCATGCCCCACCGTACTCCATCGCCTCCTCTCTGGCGCACCTTCAAGTCGCTCAATTCCAGCAACGACTCGCGACCAGCGACCAGCGACCAGGCACCAGGCCACTGCAGTGTTGGTGCACCAGCCCAATTCCAATCCTAATCTCGACATGGTGCTTCAAACGCCTGCTTTGCCCCTCAAATTGTGAACGCACCAGCTTCATGCCTTTGTCTTCTGCATAGAGCTCCTCGTACATCTGTCGCTATCGACGTCGCTTTGTCGACAATTCGTGTATTCACCCTACCGCCGAGGCTTAAACACCTGCACTCGACTTCGTTCTCCCCGCACTTCACCCAAGCTGTCAGCAGACCACAACCTGCATTGCTACCATTCCAACATGGCATCTTATAACGACTGAATATATCAAGCTTCAAAACCAACCTCCAATTTCCTCCGTCGTCGCTGCGCAGCACGCACGTTGACCTTCAGCTCCACCATCTTGTGACAAAGTGACAGTATCTTTGAAAGCTTAACTCGACCTTCAACGAAGCTATCATGTCGCGATAACAGGCGGCCCAGTCTTCTCGAGGCCCCCTCAACGTCAAGTTGTGATTGGATTCGAAAATTCGTTACTTCAACTCCAGTTCGCAGGCTGCTTCTAACCGTGGAATGGCATCCGCATCGTCGGTATAGGCAAACGCAGGACATTTTCCTACGCGGCTTTCGCCAGCAAACAAGGCTCATTCAGCGTTCACGGTACACCACGTGACCCGGCCACGTACGTGTCAATCAAATCATTCTTACCGAGACACCATCAGATTTTCGCGAGCTTCGGGGGCATGCTGTTGTGGATCCAGTGGTGACAAGACAGGATACTATTGTAAGTCTTGATAGAGGACTATTGTCCTCAACACTACACCCTTTCACCTCCTCATTCCTTGTCAACGTAGCTCGCATCACTCTTTTGACTCCCTTGTCAACCTTCATGCCCCACGTCTATCTGCGCTTCGACTTATACACGAGCGAATATTTTGTTACGGCTCCGATCAATATGTGGCTTCGCAAGTATAGTCGCCGCCTTTGCAGCGCTGCGCTCGTACTAGATTTGAATCTCAAACACAAGCACGATTCTTCGTCTGCGCAAAGCTCTGTCTCTCCTGCATACCTCCATCCATGGCACTACCCTTCAGTACAGACTAGCTAATATCATGACTTCCATAGGCTGTGTTCTATACCATCATCACCAGCAGTCTCCACCATGAGCCAGAACAAGTCCAGCATGGGGTCACGGTCCGGAATGCCAGCTTTCGGCACTTTCGGTGGACAGGGCCAGGCGTCACTGCGGCTTGAAAAGTCCAATCCTGGTTTACGACGATCGACACCAGACTCGGACGCGCTCGCATCGTCAGACGACGAACTCGAGAACAAAAGCGGATCTCTCACCAACAAGGCCACACGACCTGCACGACGTACATCCTGGTTGAACGAGATTCCTCAGAACAGAAAACCGTCAATGACAGCTAGTGGTCCTTACAGCCCCTCAATCTCACATCCCACAACACCTGGCGTCGAGGCGACGACATGGACAGCTATGACTAGTCCAGCAGCGGCATGGAACAATCCTAATACGTCATATCCGTGGGGTGGTATATGGAGTCAAGAATCGTCGCGCAAAGAGCCGCCGGCGAGATTATCAGAAGTCCCACAAACCGATGCTGCGGGCATTCCTTTCTCGATTCCGCTCAAACCAACTCCCAAGACTTATCGGTCACAATCTTACTCAGTTGGACAACTTGACGATGTTCCAGGCCCAATCTCTACTGCACCTGATGCAACAAGGAGTCGCCTGGGTCATCAATATCCCTCACAACAAAGGCGAGCTTCCCGTCCTGCAGGACTCGGTGAGAGGAATGGGGAAAGCGGCGGGCTTGGTCAGGTCGCTGAAGTGGATGACGATGATGACACTGCGAGACACCAAGCTGGTCAGGACGCAGCACTCAATCAAGCGCGTATGATCCAGCGGCTTGAGAGGGAGAATGCACAACTCCGACAGGCCGCCCAGACCAGAGATCGTACCTTGTCTACGCCCTCCACTTCTATGTCGGCAGCCGGACCAACCTCTTTCATGAACTCTCGCATTTCCGGTGCAGTGACAGAAGAAGCAGAACTTGCTGTTGATGATAACGAAATCCTGGATTCAATGGCTAACCTCCACGGACGACAGATGCCAGGGCGACGGCTCAGTGAGAACATTGGTCTTCATTACGATCGTCAACCAGTGCCCGGCATCGAAAATCGACCATTGGACTCTCGCAAGGCCCATTGGCAGACGTCGCTTGGCTTTGGCAGGCTCGAAGAGATCCCACAAAGTCGTCGGCACTCGTTTGCTGACGTGCCAACTCGCCACAATTCATTCAGCTCGGATGGTAAGACCCTCGACCAATCCATTACCCTTGCCCGTTATGTTGACTCGAAAGAACGTGAGGACACTCCCGTGTACAACGATAGGTCCCAGGAATTATCGCATAGAGACAACCGTGAGTTGGCCCTTACCACTTCCCAATTCATCGAGAACGAGATGAAAAATGAGTACTTACTTTACCGTCGTGCTGCAGCTACCTATTTCCACGTTTCCGAATCGAGTCGTCGGGCAGCAGAGTCGACTATCCGACAGGCTTACACTGCTCCTAACCCTTACGGACAGCATTCCAGTATCGGCGCCTACCATGGACCAGCCACTCAGCCTCTATTCATCGTCAACTTCAAATGCTCACGATCGGACGTGTATTACATCCAGGAAGGTACCGGCCTACATGTTGCTCCGGGTGACCTTGTCATTGTGGAAGCAGATCGAGGCACAGACCTCGGCACCGTTCAGCACACTAACATTACCTGGGACGAAGCTCGACGATACAAGGAGTACTACGCTGAAGAGCACTATAAGTGGCTTATGATGTTTTCCCAGCAAAGCCGTAATGGTGGGCCAAACGTCGTCAACCCCAACGGCCTTTCTGGTGGCAGACAAGGTAGTGCTGTTGGTGGCATGGGTCCATCGGGTCACCATGGGCCACATGAGGCTCCCTACGCTGAGCTGAAACCGAAGATGATCAAACGTCTCGCACAGAACCACGAGATACAAGCACTCAAAGACAAAGAAGGAAACGAAGCCAAAGCCAAGAGAGTATGTCAGCAGAAAGTGATTGAGCATAGACTCAACATGGAAATCCTTGATGGCGAATTTCAGATGTATGTCTTATCCTGCTACTCTCGGGCGCCACTGACTCCAGTCTAGGGACAGCAAGAAGCTTACCTTCTACTACTTTGCGGATAACTATATCAACTTCAACTCGCTTGTCACAGATTTGTTCAAAATTTACAAAACTAGAATATGGATGTCAGCGATCAACCCTGCTTCATTTCAAACACCAACCTCATCTCTCGGTCTGCAGCCAGCTTATAGTGGTAATGCGTTTGGCCCTGTTCGTGAAGCCACCACTCCTCGGCGCCGGCCACAGTTCGGACTAGGACTCTCTCAGCCAAACTACGATGAAAACGATCCACTACCGACGATGCAAAACAACGGCGTCCAACGATATCCTTTCCACTATGGCAGCTATGGCGCTGGAGCACAGCAGGGAGGACATGAAGGCATGGGCTATGCGCCTGCTCCGCAAAGCCCTATTGATCCTTATTCCCAATTCATGGGTCAGCAATATGGCATGCTTAACCCTCATGCTCCCAACTTTGCCAGCACACGTCAGGGACCTCAAAGCAGAGCAGGAAACCACAATGCCGAGCAAAATTGGGGTGCTAGGTTCCAAGGCCTTTCGTTGGGATCATGAACCACTAGCAATATCACAACCTTTCCTACACGTCAAGGACGATCAGAGCTTGACAACCATTCTCGACCTCGACATATATATTTACTAACAGGTTTGCATCAATGGTGGGCATGGAAAACGATAGATCGCTTACAGCACGAAGACACGCGGTGATGATTCTCAGCTAGATTTTGTCGGGAAGACTCAAGACCATACAACTAATGTTTGCTAAAAATGTGCTTGCGACAGTTGAATCACGGCTTTGGGTACTGCGGAGTATTACGGAGCAAAATTTTCCTACTATGAGCATGAAAAGCAGGACAACGGCACTAAAGGAAGATGACTTGTGCTAGGAGCTATATGAGATCCAAACAAATCGGGCTTGAGCCATGGAGGAAGATTACCTCTCAGCTTCGCTCTTGTACCATACTACCAGCAAGAATCTTGTACACATTCGCTAGAAAAATTTCAATGCAATTATACGATCAAACTTTCATTTCGGTGCTGTGAATTGACTTGGATGATCGTTTTTCAAGAGTAGCTTTTGGTCCGAGTCGTGCCTGCCCCCGAAGTCGTGACGAGTGGCCGCCTTGACAGTACCACACAGTGGCATCAATTAACAATACCAGTTTTCTCTCTTCCTTTCATTTTCAGAGTAGAAGAAGTATCTTCATCTTCACTGCTTGAAGTAGAATCAGTTACACCATGGCCGGCACTTTGAAACGCTCCGGTACTTTACACCTAGGCTTTATACTTTCGATCTTGAATGCTGACCACAATAGCCGAGACGGAATCGAACCTTCGCAGTAAGCGCAGCAGGAGTCAAGCAAAGAAGCCTGAAATCCAAGAAGAAGCCGGGGAGCACATTGGCAACGGTCTGGCTCAGCTTGAGGATGAAGCCGAGGACAACGAAGACGAGGGTGAGACGTTGAAGTATGGAACGAAATCTATACTCGATCTGAGCTGACGCTGTTAGCAAAACACTCAAAAAAATGAGTGTTCTCCAGACCAAAATAACAAAGAACGACGACTTTCCGAAGAAATTTAAACAAAACCTCAGCGACCGTCAGGCTCGGGTCCTCGAACGTCTAGCTTCCGAGAAGCAGAAGATGTAAATCATGCAGCAGCATCCTCTTCTAGGCGCCTGGTTCTGACTCGATCACAGCAACACGCAGAGACAAGACTTCGAAGACCGAATGCTACCCATTCTGACTACTGCTCTTGCACCGTTGGATCTTTCGGCGGCGGCTGTGGATGCCACACGCCCTATCAAGGTAGAATTTCCTACCGCTGACGATCAGCCGTTCTGCGACGATGGCGCCACGCTTCTGGCGCAATCCGGCGTCCTCCTTGCAGCCTACAAACATGTCTCACAGCGTCCCGTACCAGCGTCGCGACATCATGATATGGTCACTACATTTCAGAAAGACAGGACTGTTGCAAAGAGCACAATCGAAGCAGGTAAGCGATGGGCTATACAGGATGTGGAGTATCTGCTTGCGGACAAGCACCACGAAACCAGGGGGCGGTCGAATCTCACTGAAGAGGACAAACAGAGAGGTCGCATGTTGATGAAGCGTGGAGCAGACAAACAGTCTACAACACCTGTCATAGGTCTCGGAGTCGTTACGCACGATCTCAATGAAGCTGTCGGCAAGATGGCAAATATAGTTGAATGAGATAGCCATGTTGAAGGATGAGCAGGAGGCCTGATTAGGATGCAATGAGGGACTCGGGACTCAAACTATGCGGAAGTTGCTATTTGTCGCGGACAACAGTTCGCTCGACGAAGCGTGCTTCCTCTCTGCGTATCAAGATAAGACTGGCAGATATGTGCCACCCAGGCAGGTACAGGTAGAGCTGGCCACCTTCGATTCTAGAACTACTTGGTCTCATTCTTGTCATTTCAAAGTGCAAAGGGGACAAACTGGAATTAGTTGACCCATCTCCGCAGGTTGCGCCAAGCCTGCACACAAACTCCACCACGGCGAAATTCTTCGATTTCACTTTGAACGGCCTCAAGCCAGACAACTTCTTCGACAACCGACAAGCCGACGTCGAAGCGCCAACAATCAAGGTGAGTGACGACGAGCTATTGGAAGCGCCTATATGCTGACACTCTCTAGATGGGTGCCCTTAAATATGTTGAAGAACTTCAAAAGAAGAAGCAATCCGATGTCCTTCGATTCCTTCTCCGAGTCCGCTGCTGGGAGGTGAGCTTTTCCAATACAACATGAAGAAACAAGAGAAACCATACTCTACTTCATATTGTGGCACAATATGTGTCTTGCTATACACTCGTTGAACATTGCTGAGAGTGCATAATATAGCTCCGACAGTTGAATGTCATTCACCGCGCATCCCGCCCATCACGTCCAGACAAGGCCCGCCGTCTCGGATACAAGGCAAAGCAAGGCTATGTCATCTACCGTGTCCGCGTCCGACGTGGTGGTCGCAAGCGACCAGCGCCAAAGGGTGCCACCTACGGCAAACCCACCAACCAGGGTATCAACCAGCTCAAGTACCAACGATCCCTCCGTGCTACCGCCGAGGAGCGTGTCGGCCGTCGTTGCGCCAACTTGAGAGTCCTCAACTCCTACTGGGTCAACCAGGACTCGACATACAAGTACTTCGAGATCATTCTTGTCGATCCTCAGCACAAGGCTATCCGCAAGGACCCCAGAATCAACTGGATCGTCAACCCAGTCCACAAGGTGAGAAATGGTTATGCGCAGATATACGGTACAGTAGCTGACACAGTATACAGCACCGCGAAGCTCGCGGCCTTACCGCAACCGGCAAGAAGTCCCGTGGCTTGGGCAAGGGTCACGCTTACAACCACACCACGGCTGGAAGGAGGAAGACCTGGAAGAGACACAACACCCTGTCTCTCTGGCGCTACCGGTAGATGCATCGCTGATAGGATTGTGGGTTCCGTCCTACAATTTTTCGGCATGCATAGTAAAAAGCATGAGCAGCGATGGTGGTCTTATGAGAGTACTACGAAAATTCTCGAGGTTATGCTTTTGCATGCAAGCAAACGCTTATCGAGATCCTTCTGGGCGTCAGACTCAGCATGCTCATGATCGATGAATGATACCCAGCAATTTTGCAATTTGCTGGCTGCTTCCACGGATCCCATTACTTCTGCTTGTAGTGAGTAGCTCGGGTCAGCTTCTATATCTCTGTTCGCAGTTTTTTCGCTTCCCACGAATTTCACATGTTCACCGTTCTGTCATCTCAAAACATCACCGCTGGCCCAATGGACGCTTCGCAAAGACTGTAACCCAAATCTTTTGTGCTACCCCAGATGTCAGCCTTGTGACCCGCCAAGATTTCGCTCCAGTCCCCACTTTTTTTGCCTTGCGCTGCCGTGACTCTTTTAATTTCCATTTTATCTCGCATGACTGTCCACCCCCCATCACCGCGGAGGTAGTTTCAGTGTCTCGACAGAAAAACCCCAATCCATCCTCCCCTCTTTCCTTCCCTCCCCGCCATGTCGACCGACACACAAGATATCTACGACGAAATCGAGATCGAAGACATGACCTTCGACTCCACCCTTCAGATCTACCACTACCCGTGTCCATGCGGTGATCGCTTCGAGATCTCCATCGGCGACCTGAGAGATGGGGAGGAGATCGCCGTCTGTCCGAGTTGTAGCCTTATGATTCGGGTGGTGTTCGATCAGGCGGACTTGCCCCAGGAGAAGAAGGAGGCGGAGCAGAAGCAGGCTAACAGCCAGAGTGCGGTAGTGGCGTAAGTGGTGTACACATGCGCGAGAAAAGAAGAGAGGTCGATGTCAGGGAACATGGTTCCAGTGGAAACGAAGAGCATCATAACACACTGAGTATGGAGTGCATGCGTGGTTGCGAGGGCGAATGCGTACTTCCTGCAAGCACGGCGGAGGTCTTACTCTACATGGCTCCGACGCACATCAATTGACTACGCATGGAGAGAAGCTCCATCGCTACCCCCCACATGCGCTTTGCTGCAGTTGGTTTCCAATTCTGGCAAGCGAGCGACATCGCAGTATGACACGAGTGTGCTCCTGCTCGGCTTGAGATATCCCGACTCTGCATTTCACTGGTCAGTCCGGGGTAGTGAGGTGCCATTTGATGCCCTGCCTATCATGTGCAAGGCCCCTGAGACTATGGCATGATATACGAGTGCGCTCCAATTGACTTGGGAGAGACGAAGTCACCACGTGGGGGCATCTTCACTTCCGGTTACGCTGTTGTGAAGAAGCCGTATTTAAATCGCCGGAACATCGACCAGGGTTTCGCCACATGGCACACGAGTGGGTTCTTCAATGGGATTCCCCTATGGTTTAGGACCGTCTCAATTATGTCTAGTTACCGTCTACATTGAAACTGTACAGCCGTGGTGGCGCATACTGCCCCGATGGTGGGGGAAGTCAGAAGTCATGAGGCGAAGCATGCAACAGCTATCAGAAATAGTCGTGAGATGTTGAAAGAGGGAGATCAGAGGTGGTAGTCGACATGGCCTGGAAGACAAGCTTGACTCTCTTTACATAGCCATCAACCAGCACTCCCTGTCAAGAGCATGTCAAGGAAAGTAAGAGCGATCAACCATTGTCACCACTTTAAAGACGACTTGCTGCGTAATCCGTCATGGCGAAAGGCGCTTTTTCCAGCGAAGGACAACTATGAGTTCCTGGAGACGCACGGCTATGGTTGATGGAGGTACAAGTACCGAAGAGGGCGGTCTGCACACCACTTTAGCTTGCATTTTGACTTGCAGAGAGACAGCGTCTCCTCGTTCCAACCCGACAGAACAATCGCCACGGCAGTGCTGGTACGGAGCCAAAATGCGCCATCATAGTTGACTAGCGCTTTCACCACTTGCGTCCTCCTCCTTCGCCTTCGCATGTGCCTCACGATGCTTCTTCACGTTCCCCTCCAATCCATACAACGTACTTCTATCGCCCGGCACGATCATCTCAAACGTCTCCTTCACAACCGCATACTCATAGTACCCACACCTAGCAATGGGCATGGTCTTCTTCACATCGATCCTCCCATCCGTCAACACCCTCTCGTCGATATGAATCCCCACCACCTTCCCAACCACCACATCCACCGTGCCCATCGGCGGGTTCCCCGGCAACCTCAGCGTCGTCAAATACTCACACTCGAACCTGACGGGCGAGGCCTCCACCATCGGCACAGGCGTCTTGAGCAACCGACTCCACACCTTCGCCAGCCCGGCTTTCTCGAACTCGTCGACCTCGCTGCCCGACGCCTCGGCTGTGGCGTTGACCGCCTCGCGCAGCGCCCACGTCGCCAGTTGCCAGCAGAAGACGCCCGTGCTCTCGGCGTTGACGACGCTGTCCTTGCGCGTCGACTGGAGGGTTTGGTTCGCGGAGAACATCACCAGCGGCGGGTCGAAGGATAGGTTGTTGAACTGCGAGTACGGCGCTAGATTCGCTTGGCCTGTTGGCGAGACGCTGGAGATCCACCCAATAGGTCGTGGGACGACGGACGCCTAGATGGGGAAAGACAGGGGACACGTGTTACTTGGGTCTGGCGGAGAAAGGAGTTGAAAGGAAAGAAGGAATTGGAATTGGAGTGGAATGGAATGTGTAGGTGTGTGGGTTATGTTATGTACCTACCTTGAAGGGATCGTACGGCAAGCCATGATCTGCTTTTGAGGGTTCGTAGAACATTCTTTTTTGACCTGGACTTGAACAACACTATAATCACTAATAACGATCAGCCATACAATATACGAATATATATATCGTCCCCAGCTTTTAGACGAACTGGGAAATTGTCCTACCGGTAAAACAATACCTTTGTCGAGGCTGTACTGTGCCGTTGCGGGGGCGGGCGCCTCCAACAATATATACCTAACCCTGTCGTTGCTCTGGCCGCACTCTCACTAATTCTCCCAGTCTTTCCGTGTTCTGGTAAAGAAGGCGGGCTATATTCGACTTTCTCGATCTTATCGCTATCCTGGGCGTTTTTCGCATCACATTACATTTGAACGAAGTTGGAGTGTTTCCAAGTCCAAACGTCGGCACGGGGTCGGTCGGCTTGGGTTTCTCGATTCGAGGTGCCGCTATGAGCCGAGGGGTAGGGTTGGTTGGTACCTAGGTAACTAACCTAGAAGGTTGCAGTACAAGTCTGCCCCGCATGCGGTACGGTAATTGAGCAAACAGTAAACCAACGACTTTGTTTGTGGGGGCGCGGCGGGGAGAGATGAGGTGGAAGGTGGAGGAAGGCGAACTTTGAATGATAGGGGGTTTTTTTTATTGTGGTTGGGATTATACAAGGATCTGAAACTTGGGTTACTTCAAGGGAAGCTTCTAATGCTTTGAAGGTATACCGGCTCTTTATTCCGGCAAGAAGACGAGACTGGTCGTTGTACTATGCATGCATGGTGTTGATGGCATGGCAGGCTGTGATTTTATCGCCACAGATACAGATAGAGGTTCACGAGAAGTGAACCCCAGGACCAAGGACTCTCCTGGTAATGGATCGGTTCACGCTGGCACCGTAGATTGCTTCTGTTCATCCCGCCACGTGAACTTCTCATCGCCCTCCCTCTCCTCATAATCCTTCTGTGCTTGCGTCTTGGTCGCATTCAGCGTTCCGACATGGCAGATACATCACCCTTCCCGGCGTCCACGGCCAGTCGCGCCGGATACCAATCGCGATGGTCGACGCTGATGTCCCATCCTGTGCGTTGCACCCAGTCGTTCTGCTTGAGCCTGCTGGCCGTCTCCTCGGCGAAGCTGACGCTTCGGTGGTGGCCTACGCTGCAGCCTATGCCGATGACGAGCGTTTTGTCGGCGGTATCTGTGGATGGACCGTGTTTGTCGGCGACGGTGACCATGCGGGCGAGTGCCTGTGAGATGGTGGGTTCGAGACGTGGTCGGGCCGAGGGTATGGCGAGGACGGCGGCGCGGAAGCTGGGCGAAAGTCCCGTGTTGCGGCTGAGGAGGCGATCGGCCGGAGCAGGTATGTCGTACACGGAAAATATCAGGTGATCGTGAGATGTACTTATGTTTGCGATCTCCTGTTGAGGCCCGGCGGGTCAGTGCTGTCGTTCAGAGGAAGCAGAAAGAGGTAGGTCCAGTGCCTGCTGTCACAACAAACAAGTGTTGTGTGGCACCAAAATCACGCAGAACTGCAGAATTGCAGTACTTACAAAGTCGTAACGGTGGTAGCCGAATGATATGATGTGGAGTTGGTAAGGGGTTTTCTTCAATCTTAGCTTGAACCTGTCCTCGACTTCATCGTCGCTGATGTAGACGGTAAAGTTGAAGGGACCTTTGTCGTGTACCAGCTCGAGAGACATGCTTTAGTATGGTTTGTTGGCGCGGTAAAGTCTACACGATATGCTATACTGGGCTAGACTTTTATGTTCAGGAAGGCGTTGTCTGCGTCAGATAGGCAGTTGAGGAGACTTGTACATGATAGTGAAGTCGAAAACATTGTCGCTTGTGTTCGTCTATAAGGGGCGCGTTGAGTCACAATGCAGAGGACCTTTCGTTCAAGCATGAGTCCTCGACCACTGCCTTGGGTTCACATATTGGGAAGCCGGCTTCGATGCAGACCTTGACGAGCATGACGCGCTTATCGAACACGCGTACTATCGGCTGAGCAAGAGACCGCGATGCTGCATACTCACCTCTGCCTACCATAATTGACAGAAGTCAGGTTCGGACTGAACAGATCAATTTGAAAGGAACCTAATCGGCTCTCCTTTTTCTGAGGCCCAGAATCACGTGACCATGTTCATGTGCTTGGCCTGGTATGACTGAGTTAGCTTGGTACATGCAGTGCCTGCGCTTGCAGGTGTTCTTCACTAATCCGCCAATACTCGATCACGTAAAGCTGAACAATCCGCCACCGAGGTCAGCAACGCATCAAGGACGCTATCCGA
>Ga0210040_10007672_pt1 | contig 12986 bp, 10 predicted proteins | sample CryGeyCG12114_NA_FD_185462 | JGI IMG/M metagenome (GOLD analysis project Ga0210040, IMG submission 185462) | Groundwater microbial communities from aquifer - Crystal Geyser CG19_WC_8/21/14_NA (SPAdes) (version 2) | ecosystem: Environmental > Aquatic > Deep subsurface > Groundwater | place: USA... | reverse complement strand
TCAGGCCACGGGCACCGCTGCCGCTCAGGGGCTTCATGATAGCTACGGGTAAGGCTGGCACAAAATCGGTATTCCAGCCCAATAACCCAACCAGGTAGCCCATGCCGTTTACCAGCATATCCAGCGCACCCGAAGCCCTAAAAACGCCAATAGCAACCAGCATGGCTACCAAATACGGAATAATATTAATGGCCACGCCAAACCCTTCTTTCGCCCCTTCAATAAATGCATCGTACACATTTACCTTTCGCAACCAGGCCAGCGTAATAAAAGCCACAATAATAGAAAACAAAATTAAGTTGCTAGCCACTTTCGAAATTAAAGCAATTTGTTCCTGACTAATAGTAGAGAAGTAATAAATTAACAGCCCAACGAGTAAACACAAGGTACCCAGGTAAGCCAGAACAACCAGGTCGAATAAATTGATACGTTGGTATATGGCTACCGTGATTAAACCTACCAAAGCGCCAATAATGGTTGTGAGCAGCACCGGAATAAAAATATCAGTCGGGTCGGCGGCACCCATTTGGGTCCGGTACACCATTACGCTAATAGGAATAATGGTTAAACCGGCGGTATTAAGCACCAAAAACATAATTTGGGCATTCGAGGCGGTGTCTTTTATCGGGTTTAATTCCTGCATTTCCTGCATGGCCTTCAAACCCAGAGGTGTAGCCGCATTATCGAGCCCCAACATATTGGCCGAAAAGTTCATAAGAATAGAACCAAAAACCGGGTGGTTTTTGGGCAACTCCGGAAAAAGCCGGTTAAAAAAAGGACCTACTAACTTAGCGAATACCGCAATAATGCCGCCTTTCTCTCCTACCCGCATCAGGCCCAGCCACAACGTCATTACCCCGGTTAAACCTAGCGATATCTCGAAACCGGTTTTAGCACTATCAAACGTACTGCTTACCAAGGCGGCAAAAACTTCGGTGTCCTGTAAAAATATCAGCTTAAAAAGGGCAATGGCAAAAGCAATAAGGAAAAAAGCAATCCAGAGATAGTTGAGGGCCATGTAATAATAAAATGTAATGTTCTTTCGGGCTTACAAGATAGTTGTTCTTCCGGAAAAGAATTTACATTACTCCGTCATTTATTCAAAACCACTTACCAGGCAACTAACCCGGCACTGAGCATTAAATGGTAAATACTATTTTTAAGTAATTATAGTATGATGAAACATCCACAAACTTTTACTTATTATGCTTAATAAAATGAGGCCTTCAGCAAGGCATTGGAATAAACAGGCCCCTTATAAGTTTCTATTTACCATTATTCTACTGGCTCTATAATATTTAAAATACTTTACTTATCCATTATGAAAGACTTACCTGCAAGCAAATATGGATAGAAGTTAGACAAAAAGACAAAAACCAATCCGCTGGTTTAACTCTGTAATAACATGTTATGTTGACTAGCACCAAACTCATTAATCAGCGTTGCCAGTTGCCGCATATCTCCGGGTGCGTGCAAACTATTGAGGATAACCCGGGTTACCGGCTCGTCGGTTGGCGTTGGATACGAGAAACTGGAAATAAGAATATCTTGCTGCAATAAGAAATGATACAGCTGGTTATAAGGGGTATAAAAAACCGGATAATCCGGAAAGTTTTGGAATAATCCGGGTTTATTGAGGAGAGATTTAAAATAAGTAATATTGGCGAAGAGCTTTTCTCGGGCTCGTTGGTAAATGCTTGGTGCCCGCAAAAAAGCGTATAAATAAGCCGGAATTATAGGTGAGCCACCACCAAAAAAAGGGCTTTTCCTTAGTTCCCGAATGGTTCTTTCATCCGAAAGAATTACGCCACCGGGAATGCCCAGCGCTTTGCCGAGCGAACTAACCACTATTTTGCGAGAGCCTTCCGGCAATGATAACTCACTTGATATACCGGCCCCGTTTTTACCGGTTACACCAAAACCGTGCGAATCGTCGATAATACAGGTAATATTTTTGGTACTAGCTAAAGTACTTAACCAACTCACATCATATTTTTTGGCGAGTAAAGGGTCCAGCGAATTAAACAAAATAAAAATATCCGGCGAGGCACTGTTATAAATAAGTTGCGGCACTTGTTCTGCCCACTCCTCAAAATTGTAATTATTGAAATTCTGGGTATTTAGCCATAAAGCCGGATGCGTTCGGGGACCGTACAAAAAACTATTATCTTGGGCAAAAGTACGAACCACCAGTTGCCCCGCTAGGAAACCCGAAGAAACGGTTAAAGCTGCTTCGGTCCCGGTATAATTAACTAAGTAGTGCTCTGCCTCCTCGAAAACTGCTAATTGCACATTAGACAGCCGGGAACTGGAATAATTAGTACCGTAACGTTTTATTCCTTCCTGCAAATATTCCTGAAAAGCAGGGTTAACGGCCATACCTAAATAAGAAGTACCACTAAAATATAAATACTCTTTTCCATCGGCGAGCAGGGTACGCCCCGGAAGTTGTTCTGTAATTAAATCTTGTGCAAACACGTTTTATTTCCGAAACGAGTATAATTACCAGGCCTAATAAGCTTAAACCAAACATAAATAATTAATCCTGGATAACCAATCCATTAGTCTACTGTGAATTAAGCTAAATTCTAAATGTATAAATTATACCAAATAGTACTAGCAGCCTTTCACAACATTCCATGTTGTCATCCTGAAAGGAACTATTGTTTAGAAAATAAAGTAGGCAAATTGCGCTCTATTGGTGGTTGCTTGTAAGGTCTTCTAACCAATAGATTTTTCCGAAATGACAGAAAAAGCTACATTATTTCTTTTTGTATCTAATTACATTGGAAGGTAGTTTAGCAGATTTGGTATTAAAGCTTATTTAAATTAAGTTTATGATTCTTCTGATAGTACTAATCCGGAGTACTTATTTGTTATCTTATTTAGATAGATACTTATCAACTTGTATACTACTGCGTATCGACAAACTTTTGTATTGCTAATTGTTCAGAAGCAGGCAGCAAAGAAATACCATCCGGAACCTTTCGTGTTAAATGAGGATTATATATTTTTGTAACGTATTAATAATTAAATAAAATAGCTTAGTAATATGGCAATGTATCCTGAATATATGGTAGCTCCTATCCGCGAAGATTTAACTTCGGTCGGTTTTGAGCAATTAATGACCCCCGAACAAGTAGAAAAAGCTCTTTCCGAAAATGAAGGCACTGTTTTGGTAGCCGTAAACTCGGTTTGTGGTTGCGCGGCGGCTAAAGCCCGGCCGGCACTTAAAATGGCTGTATCGGCCGCCGATAAGCGCCCGGATAAATTAGTTACGGTATTTGCCGGCATGGAAACCGAAGCCGTAGCCAAAGCTCGGGAACACATGCTGCCGTACCCACCGTCTTCTCCGTCTATTGCTTTATTTAAAAATGGCGAGTTGGTGCACATGATTGAGCGCTACCACATTGAAGGCAACGACCTGGTAAGAATTGTAGACAACCTGAAAGGCGCTTTTGAAGAATATTGCTAAACCAATTGCTTATTAGCGCTGTTCTGAGGATTACGCTGATTTTTATAAAAGAGGGCTGAATTTAATTATTCAGCCCTCTTTTATTTTTTATAAATTTTGATATCACTAAACCTAAATACCCAGATTACCTCTCGTGCTTGGCTAGAATATAACTTAATTTAAATCCAGCAGCCGGATAACCAGAATTATTGTTAAAATCAAAATCATGGGCATATCCTAAACCTACCTGAAAATTAATACCACTTCGTATTAACAATATTTCATAGCAAACTTAAAGCTTAAACTTACCAACTTATCAAACCTAAATCCGTCATTCTGGAAGAATCCTCTGAGTAGGTAACCCAAAAGATTCTTCCAGAATGACGGGGTTGGTCTGTTTGGCTAGGGAATCCTTTATTTACTATTTGGTATAAACAAAAACTTAGGCCCAAGGCTCCGCTGAATTCCCCAGTGTATTTCGTTTCATAAAGTTCTGTTTAAGGGATTTGTTATTTGGTTTTGAACATTATGGATATCATTGAACACGCGCCTGGTGGTATATTTTGTTTGAAAAGCCAGGGAGTTGCCGGCATTGTTGCTAATATCTTTTGCTTCTGCGAGCCGGGTAGTCCGGTTATAAAAATATTTAAAATCAGATTTGAAGTAAGTAACCAGCCGGTTTAAAATAAAAGAAGTTCGAAACTGGTAAATATCGGAGTTGGCAATAAAATAGCCGCCTCCAAGCCCAGCGCTTAAGTCTACTACCTATTTATCACACCAGGGCAATTCATAACTTAATCCGGCAGCGTAGTAGATTCCTAACTCAAGTTTTAAGAGCTTATCTAATTTCGTTGCTGGTACCCATGCCATATTTTGCGCCTTTATAGATAAATTAAAAACTGCGAGAACGATTAATACCAAATAGTAAATAAAGGATTTCATAGCCAAACAGCCCAACCCTGTCATTCTGTAAGCATCTTATGATTTACCTAATCAGAAGATTCTTACAGAATGACGGATTTAGGTTTGATAAGGTTGGTAAGGTTAAACTTTCAGTTTGCTATGGAATATTGTTAATGCGAAGTGGTATAAAAGGTAAGTTCTTTGTCCTGTTTTCATAATTGCCTATAAGCGAAATCGAAGCAATCTTAATTACAATTCCATTTTTTATGTAAATTAATAAAACAGGATAGAACGTTTCTCATGCTGTTTATTCTACCTTTAACGTGGCTTTAATTTGGTTATAGGCCGAGAAGATGCCTATGCCTCCCGTTACATTCGAATAAATCAGGACTGGCTCGGCAAAGGGATTACCGTTGGTTTCTTGTTGCTTTTTAATGGATTGGTGATAGAGATAATAAGCCCGGTCGGTAACAGCCAGGCAAACGTGCAGATTGTATGGCTTAGGGTTGGGCTGACCGGGAAAAACCTGATATCTTTCGGAGGCAGCGAAGGTTTGTCCGTCTTTTCTCTCATCCGTAAACAAATCATCATTATTGTATAATTGATACCGGACCAAATTATTTGTTTGCGGGTCTTTGCTTTCTTTTTCGGTCAACGTTTGGTAAAAATTTTCTACTCCCGGTGCATCCTGCCATTTGTAAGAGAAAGTATGTTCGTCGTATTCATGTCCGTCCGACATGGTTGCTTTCCTAGCCGAAAGTTTCAGGTCCGAAATAGTTACTCCTTCCACTGTAGGCACGGTACAGGCGGCAGTAACCTGATGGCCATCAGGAGTAGTAACTACGAGTGTATAAGTCTGACCCGGCAGAATGGGCAGCGAAGTTGGGTCAGCCTCGTAAATCCACCGTCCTGGGGTAGCACTATAAGTAAACGTAATGGTTCTGCCTCCCTGCGAGAGCTTAACCGTGGCATTGGTAATTTCTGCTTCTTCCCCTGTAGGGTATATACCAATAACGGGCCGCGATTGGCTGACCTTTACCTGTAAAACAGAATCCTGCGGGGAAATAAAAGCACTTACGACCAGTTGAGGCTCTGTATCGATAGTAACGCTGGAGGAAATATCTTTTTCACAAGCCGGCAAAGCTGCGAACAGACAGAGCCAGACAGCTAACCGAAATACAGCAGTCAGTTTTTTATAATGATGACGGAAAGACCGAAATAAAAAAGTCATAAAACTAAAATTTAAAGCTGTAAGAGAAAGAAGGCAGAATCGGGAAAAGAGAGATTTGTTTTACCTTGCCTTCGCTCTTTCTCGTGTCCGGATTATACTCTTCGGCCAAGTAATAATAAAAAGGATTTTTGCGGCTGTATGCATTATATAAACTTATTTCCCAGGTGCGTTCGCCCCAGCTTTTCTTTTTATGAAACTGGATGCCAATATCGAAACGATGATAAGCGGCCATTCGGAAAGCATTCTTACCGCCGTAATGCGCTACGCCACTGCTGTTCTGAAAATATCCTCCGCCAGCGGCAGAACTAGGTTGATTAATAGGCGCATCGTAGGTAGATTGGGGCAGGGTAACGGCATTGCCGGTGCCATAAACCCAGGTACCCGATAAGGTAATGCGCGGATTAGGCGTGTAAATGCCTACTACCGAAATATCGTGGCGGCGGTCGTAGCGGGCATAATATTTTTTACCAAAGTTCAAAGAATCGAACTGTAATTGCGTCCAGGAAAGGGTATAGCCCAGCCAACCGGAAAGTTTACCAAATTTACGTTGCAGCAGCATCTCGGCTCCGTAAGACCAGGCTTGGCCGGTGGTAATATTGTTTTCCCAACTCACGGTTTCTACCGATTCCGGGTCATCTATCAGTAAAAAACTAGCACCCTCTTTATACCCGATAATATCGTCGGACTTTTTATAATAACCTTCTACGGTTAAGGTAAGGTTTTGCCGGGGCAGGTCTTTGGCCAAACCTAAGGCAACCTGCCGGGATTTTTGCGGGGCAATACGGCTGGTAGATGGTACCCACAAATCGGTAGGCAAACCAATGCCCGTATTGCTAAGCAGATGCACGTACTGGTTCATGCTGGCATAAGAAGCTTTCAGGGCCAGGTCTTCGGATAAATTATAGCTGGCGGCTAAACGGGGCTCTGGCCGGAAATAATTTTTCTTTTCGGCAGCAAAATAGCTTAAGCGCATCCCGCCGTTTAGCCGCATCCGGGAGAAAGGCTTGTAGGTATCTTCGGCGTAAACACCAGTTTCCAGGACATCTATATGCTCCACTTCGCTTCGGTACTGGTCTATATCGGTATCCTGCACAACCAAGGCACTGGGTTTAAACCGGTGATAGGTACTCAGAATACCGGCACGGATGGAATGCTGCGGGTTAGGCAGGTAATCCAAATCGTATTTAACGCCAATATCGCGGATGCCGGAAAGGTAATCTAGGGTAAAACCTTTATTTTCTTTGTCTTTGTCGGCTGAGTAAATATTAAACTGGTAATTGCTGAAGATAAAAGAAGCGTTGGAGAAAAGCTGGTTATTAAACAAATGGTTCCAGCGCAAGGTACCCGTTGCATTGCCCCAGTCGATGCCGGTATTGGTCTGGCCATCGTCGTACTTTTCTTTTACATAAAAGCGGTCCTGCCCAAAATAGCCACTCACGTAGAGCTTGTTTTTGCGGCCGAAATCGTAGTTGAATTTGGTATTGAGATCGTAAAAATAATAGCCCGCTTTTACATCTTTGGGCATAAAAGGCATAGCCAGCAAATCGGCGTAGGTGCGCCGCCCCGAAATCAGGAAGGATGATACACCTTTTTTGAGGGGCCCTTCCAGCACCAACCGGGATGAAAGTAGGCCCACGCCCCCTTCGCCGTGCACTTTCTCTTTGTTGCCTTCTTTCATATTCAGTTCAATCACCGAAGATAAGCGCCCGCCGTAACGGGCCGGGAAACCGCCTTTGGTGAGCTCCACACTTTTTAGGGCATCGCCGTTAAATAAAGAAAAGAACCCAAACAAGTGCGAGGCATTATAAACAGTAGCATCATCCAGAATAATTAGGTTTTGGTCCGGGCCACCTCCCCGTACATACACGCCACTATTGCCTTCGCTGCCTTTCTGTACCCCCGGCATTAATTGCAACACTTTCAACACGTCTTTTTCCCCCAGGAGCATAGGAATATTTTTAATCTGCGCTACCGGAATTTCAATATTGCTCATCTGCACCGATTCGGTTACTTTTTCCTGGCGGCTGGCTTTAATCTCTACTTCCTGCAAGCTGGCATTGGCCTCTAAATTAATGTTAAGCACCAAGTTCTGGCGCAAACTTATTCTCCTGATCTCGGGTTTGTAGCCCACGTACGAAAAGGCCAGGGTAAGAGAATCAGCGGCAGGCAGCGTTAAGGAATAAAAGCCGTAGGTATTGCTGGCCGTGCCGGTGCTGGTACCCGGCAGATAAGTACTTACCCCAATTAATAATTCGCCGCTGCCTTGTTCCCGGATATAACCGCTAATGGTATATTTGGTTTGGGCATAAAGCGTTAAACTGCTACTTCCTAGTAGGAGTAAAAAGGTAAATAAAAATCGCCTAGAAAAAGCGGGGGCTAATTTTAGCCTTTTTTGCATGTTATGGTATTGCTTTAAAGAGTATTGAGGTGGTCTGGTTTAAAATTACAATTGACTTGCCCGTTCAGAATGATAATTTATTTCAAAAATGAGCCGGTTCATGTAGGTTAAACGCAATAAATAGGTATCTTAAATTCTTGGTATCTTTATTACCCATTGTACCCAAGTCACTAAGCTGTAAGGCGTGTTAATGCCCGGTAGCTTAGTTGGCGGTAGTAATTCATTTTGTACTTCTTCAAAAGGCGCAACCCAATTAAATTCTTTGTTTATAATTTAGTTGGTTACTTTCTTTATTGAATATTGCACTTTATTAAGCAGGAGACTATCAATGTTGATTTATAAGTATTTTATCAATTGAGCTTTCACGCTTATGCCATCGCCCACCCTTTCAATGTCTTCGGCAGATAAGTCATAAAATATGACAGCATCGGCTCCCACCAACTTAGCCTTCTCAATCATTTTCGTTTTTATCAGTTCTATATCATATTCCATAAATTTGTCATTGGTCATTCTGCCCATTACTTTATATTCTTTCTTTACTTCTTTGGCATCGTAATATACCTCTACCGAAGCAGCAGCTGGATAGGAATCTCCTAAATAGTGGATGGTTGGACCGCTACAGGACAGAAGAAACAAACAAAAAAAGATACAAGCGGTATTATAAAATAAACTGTTCCTGCTTTTCATTTTCAATATGTAGTCTATTTATTAAGTTTCAATTTTCGCCAAAATTATATCTCCCATACTTTTTAATGGCCTTTAAATTTAATTAAAAATTGTAATTCTTTTATTTTAGTTTATTTCAATTTTATTGAATTTAATTTTCCCAAATTGTTCTTATTAAGGTGGCATTAGGAGAGAATTCTACCCCATTAATTTCTATATTTCCAACAAAGCCACCTAAATACCCCAAATGGTTGCAATCTGAGTCAATTACTTCGGCACCACTATTAGCAATACAATTCCCTTCACTGAGAACATATACTGTTTTACCCTGAAATATAAACTCTTTAACAGAAGCCCATCATCACATGCTAATCTTTTATTGAACTTTTTAGTTTTCTCTACCATACACTCCGGAACTCCCGGTGCAATATCTAAACGTTCACAACTGGTTAAGGCCAGAATGGCAAAAAGCGGTATAAGTAGCAACCTTTTCATGATATGAATATCTTCTAAAAGTATTTAAATTGATTCTTGTTTTATGACCCTTAATTTAGCCCATTGGTTGCATGTTTTAATAATACCTTATAATGGTTTGTGTGATAATATAATATTTTATTTTTTTACTCTGTATTTCAATTCTTATTTAGATGATTTAAAAAGAAAGGGAAGTACGCTGAGTATATTATTACCGGGGCAGGGCCGTTTACTTAATTGGCGATAATAAATCTTAATATTATTCTTCAAAAAGCATAACCAAACTGTAAGTCTAGCCCTAAAGAAGCTCTGGATTTATCTAGTTTATCGTATCTATACCCCACGCCAATAGCGGTTTCAAAGAAGAAATGCGGCCCCATCGCTCTCTTTATTCCCCATTTTGGAATAACATTAAATTCATTTATTAGGCCAACTCCCGCAGTTTTTATGATGGGGTCAAAGCTTTTGTTGATGGACAGAGCCAGGTAATTAGCCGAATTATTCATGGTCTTTTTCCCTTTACCAGACCGCTTCAAGAAATTATAATAATACCGCGGTTCTACACGTAACATCGGGAAAACAACATGCCAAGTCTTGCCTTCATTAAAGAACATATTAGCTCCAAACCCCGTCGCCAGCTTTAGTTCTCCATTTAATACGGTTTGTTTTCCTAAGGCATGTTCGTAGCTATAAGAAAGGCCTAAAAAAGTAAGCTTGGCGCTATGTACATTCTCAACGCCATTGCTTTCTTGGGCAAATGTTTTAAAGGCAAAAACTAAACAGAATAGTACGATACTTAAAAATTTGCTTTTCATCATTTATAGGAGTTTAATTATTTTTCCACTAGCTTCGGCCATTATGGCTACTGCTTTTCATTAAAGTTACTCGTTTACTAAGGCTTAATGGGTAGCGTAATGGCGTTGTAGCCAGCAAAAAGCCCCATGCCGTTCTGAATATTATTGAATACCGATACTTGCGGAGTTAAGATTAAATCCGGGTTATATTGCTTTCCCAGCGTGCGCACATACTGGTAATATTCAGCACTGACATGCGCCACCCGTACATAGGTAATTTTATTAGGATTATTTTCCAGATTGAGTTTCAGCTTCAGCGCCTGCCCATTGAATAGCTTATCGCTAAAAAAGTGACGGCCCTCCATGGAAAACTCCGCTTCTATCGGGGCAATAAAGGTAAAGCCCAGGGCTCTGTTATAAGGCTTATTATTACTGAAATGACTGGTATCGGGCGTATATACCTGGATATAATAGAAATCCTCCTGTTCTGCTGCATCTTCCAGAGCAAAAGTTAATTGCACGCTTGGTCCCCAACTCGAAGGAGTAGCAGTCCAGCCACCAACCACTTGTATCGAATGAATAGTTGGGGCGGTTGGCACATCATTAATTGCACTAACGCTGGGGTAACCGTTAGCGCTAGCTTTTAACTCATATTGCTGCCCGGCCTGGGGTTTTATTTGCGCCTGATAAATACCATTTGCCTTATGCCGGAGGTCAAACAAATGGTTTCCCGCGCTAAATACGCCTACGGTGGCATTCTTTACCGGAGCATACGGCTCGTTAGAGAAGGCACTCTGGCTGGCACTAAGGTCGACGGTAAACAGGCTATCGGGGTTTATAACGGCATTTAAAATTAATTTAGGCGTATGAGTTGGCTCATCAAGTTCCACCACCGTTTCGCAGCTCCCCAGCCAAAACGGCAAGCTACATAGTAATACCAAGGTGTATTTTATCCTTTTCATTAATATAATATTAAAACTTAAAACTATAGCTAAACGAAGGCAATACCGGGAACAGCGACAACTGGTATAACTGACGCGGAGAGCTGCCGGCACCTAGGTTAGAGTTGGATAAATACAATGAATAAGGATTTTTGCGATTATAGGCATTATACACCGATACATTCCAGGAGCGCTCGCCCCACTTCTTTTTCTTCGTATGCGTCAGGCTTAAGTCAAGGCGGTGGTAAGACGGCATGCGGTAGTTGTTGCGTTCGCCCACGTAATCCACTGTCTGCACATAAGGTGAGCTGCCTCCAGGGTAGTATATTGGTTCGTTATAGGCTTTGTAAGTGGCCGATGGCAAGGTTGTAACAAAGCCGGTGCGGTATACCCAACTGCCCCCAATACTCCATTTATCGGTGAGTTGATGATTCAGCACCAGCGAAATGCTGTGGCGGCTGTCGTAGGTATAAGGGTAAGGCTGGTTGAAGTTAATGCTGTCCAGTTGCCGCCACGACCAAGCCAACGTATATCCGACCCAGCCCGTAGTCCGGCCCTGGCGCTTGCGCAGCAGCCATTCGGTACCGTAACTCCAGCCTTTACCACTGGTAATGCGGGTTTCGTAGGGTGTGGTTACAAAGTTGGCAAAATTTGTTTCGGGGCCGTTACTCAAAAAATCGTTCACGAAGTCGACCCCATCTTTAAATTCCGCGACATCCCGCATCTTTTTATAGTAGAGGTCGGCGGTAAGCTCCAGTTTGTTTTGTTTAAGTAAGGCAGCCGCTCCCAAAGTGGCCTGCCACGACCGCTGGGACTTTACTTTATTAGTGGCGGGCACCCAAATGTCGGTGGGCGTGCCGGTGGAGGGGCTGCTTAACAGATGCAGATACTGAACCATGGTGGCATAAGACGCCCGCACGCTAATATTTTTAAGCACGACATAGTTTAAGGCTAGGCGCGGCTGCAACGAAGTAAAAGTAGTGCCCTGCACAGAAAATCCGGAAAAATGCAGCCCTGCCCGGGCCTGGAGGCGGTCACTTAATTGGATGTTGTCTTCGGCGTAGCTGTAAAACTCATGCGCAGGGATAAAAGCGGCATTGTTAGAAGAAAGTGTAATACTATCGGCCCGAATAGTTACAACTTCGGGACTAAAGTTATGATAGGTGTAGCTGCCACCGAAGCGAACATGATGCTTAGGCCGGGCAGCAAAATCGAAATCGGCTTTTATTCCCCAGTCTTTTATACGGGAGCCGTAATCAACGTTGCGTTCAGTTATAACATTATTTTGTTCCAGCTTTTGCCCGGTGCTTTGGCTGAAACTATAGCGGCTATGCAGCAAAGTTACGTTACTGAATAACCGGGGGCCAAATACATGGTTCCAGCGCAGCGCTCCGGTCGTGTTACCCCAACGCATTTTGAATCTTTGCTCATCGGTCAGGTCAGAGTTTGTATATTCCTGGATATCGAAGAACTGGTCGTGCCCACTGTACAGGCTCAGGAAAATCCGGTTGGTGGCAGAGAAGGTGTGGTTTATTTTGGCGTTTAAATCAGAGAAGTTGTAGCGGGTGATGGGTTCCCCACTTAAAGCCGCGATGCCCATAGTTACTAAATCCAGGTAAGTACGCCGGGCCGCCACCAGAAAGGAAGTCTTTTCGTTTTTAATAGGGCCTTCTAACAGGAGTTTAGAAGAGATAAGCCCAACCGCCCCTTCGCCGGCAAAATGCTGGCTGTTGCCTTCTTTCAGTTGCACATCTACTACCGACGATAACCGACCGCCATAAGGTGCCGGAAACCCGCCTTTTATCAACTCAACATTTTTAATGGCATCGGGGTTAAAAACCGAAAATGTACCCAGCAAGTGTGATACATTATATACCGGCACCCCATCCAGTAGCACTAGGTTTTGGTCGGGACTGCCGCCGCGCACAACTAAATCGGATGATGCCTCCCGGCCGGCCTGTATGCCCGGCATTAATTGTATGGCTTTCATGGCATCGACTTCGCCCATTAAGCGGGGCAGTTGTTTTATTTCCTGGCTACGCATCGATAGTTGGTTAGCTTGTTGCAACTCCGTTATTTGCGCTGCGGTTATGCTCACCTCTCCTAGCGCTTCGGCGCGTGCTTG
>Ga0210040_10007671_pt1 | contig 12993 bp, 12 predicted proteins | sample CryGeyCG12114_NA_FD_185462 | JGI IMG/M metagenome (GOLD analysis project Ga0210040, IMG submission 185462) | Groundwater microbial communities from aquifer - Crystal Geyser CG19_WC_8/21/14_NA (SPAdes) (version 2) | ecosystem: Environmental > Aquatic > Deep subsurface > Groundwater | place: USA... | reverse complement strand
CTTTTTTTGCCCCACATACTGAACCCGGACCAATTGTATAATATTTAGTACTCTCATAGAAGTATTTAGTACTCCTTTGTCTTCATTCATTGTAAGGTTCACTAACTAACATCTTACCTGATATTAATTGAATGCACACAATTTTTTAGCTATGCTACCCGTATTGGTGTTGCAGGAATACTGCCCCCTGAAAGGATTCGCTTGAGAAAAACCCAAAAACCATCAAAAAGCCTTCAAATGAGTGACTGTAAATATTCTTGATTACACGGAAACTCCCTCCTGCCCCTTTGTGGGTTGGATTCTACCCTTTTATGTCCACTGTCGTAGCGCTTGGTCATTTCTGTGAAGTACACGGTCCACGACTCGTCTTTTATACAATTCGCAATATAAACGAGCCACAGTTTGTGAGTCAGTGTCCTGACTTCAAATTCTGCTCAGGCTGTAAAGCACCTGTACTCGAAGGTTACATTTCAACTGTTCAAACTGTCCATTCAACTCCAACTCCTTCGCCATTGTCTCCCACAGCTGCGTCTTCTTCTGCTGGAACTGTACACAGATCGTCTTTGCTAGCCGTGACGCCTTCATCAGAATCATTTTCACAACCTAACGGTGCGTCCAATTCGAATTGTCACCCTCACGAGGAAATTGGAAGGACTTGTAGCACTACAAAATTCTACTGCAGTCACAGCAATTATGATCATTCCCACCTTTCTCATTTACAAACTTGCATTGCCAGAACATTGACATGTGAACAAGGTCCAAGTAACTCAGTTGCTTTCACATCCTCAGATATTTGGGTTATCGGAACATCCTTTTCTCTAAAGGATTCTCAAGCCCGAGGATTCCACAGGAAATATTGTCTTATATTCACATTTCTTCCAGAGACGCCCACGAAAGCGTCTCTTGAGCGTGAGCCTTCACATAAAGCATCGCAAACGGATCCAGACCTTCATCGTCGCGACCAGAGTGGTCATCATAATCGGGACAAGAAACGAAATCAGTCCTCAACCGCTGTGAGCTCAACTGACCGAGGATTATATTCGGACGGAGATAAAAAAGATTTTGACAACGTGTATCCATCCTTAGTTCCATACTACGATTTCATTACTGAAGAGTTCTATAATGTGGCCAAAAGCCTGCAGGGAGAGTGTGAAAAAGTGTACTTTAAAGAACAAGCAGTTTCACCTCAAAGAGCGCACAGATTAACCGTATTTCATGACGGTGAAGGCCCTGGCTCATCAGCTTCAGTAGGAGGATATCGTAGTAAAGTATTCACTAGAAGTCAGTCCACAGGTGCCAGAAGTTTGCCTCTGCTCTCTGGTAATCCACATGTTTTCTTGGATCTGCACGAAAAGTTTGCCAAGACGCTCCACCATGTGGACTTATAGTGTTCTGAACTTGGTCGCTACCAAAGGATTTTCTCTGTCCAGCCAAACTCAGCGTTGTGTTCAAAATCCTTTGGGTATACGTAACTATGTTGTGAATCATGTTTGCAACAATTCGCCACTTCGATCGCTCAAACAGTGTACTGATTCTCAGTTTCATTTTGTTTTGAAAAAAATTAATTTTCCTGTAGCTCAACCAATTTGTATCTCGTCGACAACAATCAGTCATGATTTCCGTAGAAATCATTTCGCTCAATGCTCAATTCATAGGGATCAATCTGGTGAGGATTCCCTAAGTCAAGATAGCACTAGTAGTGTCCCGTCATCAGCGCCAATAAATGTTGAACAAGAGGCTGGAGAAGCGTATGGTTCGTCTTTAGATGATGATAATCATGTTTGGGATCATGTGGGTCCAGCCATAATGCCCACTTTTAACTATGCTGCATATGCCAATGATTCCGTTAATATACAGAAGTTGGTTCAACTGGGGGTGAATTTGTCTAAGGTTGAAAAGAAGTATGGACCACTCATGCATCTGGTTCGTCTAGACTTTGATAAACAAATTGCTCCTGTGATAAAGTATGTTTATGAATTAATTATTTACTAAAATATTGTACGTGTACCGTCAATTGTTGTTTTTGTAATTTTGTGTTTCCCATCTTTTTCTTCAGGTTTTTGGAAGAAAATGGAATCGCTCATGAAAAAATAGGACGATACTTGACGAAAAATGTTTTTCTTGTAAGACAAGATGTGGAAAATTTGAAAGTTCGACTGGATTACTTGAGACTAAAACAATTTTCAGACACTCAAATTCAACGTATTATTGACTCCAATCCGTTTTGGCTGTCCTTCAGGTACTTTTTCGTCGAAGAATGGAATTATTATTATTGAATTTCAAACATATTGTCATGAAATGCCAAGAAATCTGAAATCCGTCTTTGCCCTTTGTATTATCCAGTGTCCAAAGGATCGATAGAAGATTAGGGTTTTTTCAAAAAACTTTCGGATTAAACGGACAAATGGTGAAACAACTTGCAACAGCTGGTCCGAGGCTAATAACTTACAATCTAGAAAAAGTCAAACGGGCCAATTATAATGTAAAGGGGGAAATGGGTTTCAAACATGAAGAACTTGTATCTTTGTTATTGAGCCGACCTAGAATATGGATGGAAGGTAAATACTTTTGTTTTGCATTCTTTGCGATGTGCACATAGCTTTATCAGCAGTTTCACAATAGCGACTTCTTGTTTCCAGATATTGATAAGATTTGGCTAACTTTTGACTATCTCCACAACGAAGTGAAAATACCACATAAACAGTTCGTAGAGGATCCAGATCTGCTCTTGTGTCGAGTAGCCAAACTTCAGCCGAGAATAATGTTTTTGCAAAAATTGGACAGACTTCAACTGGATCCTGGAAAGCCAAACTTTACACCTATGAAAAACATTTACACAGGTCTAGATGCCCAGTTTGCTACAAGTGTAGCAAAAAGTAGTGTTATTGAGTTCAACGAATTTTTGAAGACTTTGTAAATGAGCCATTTCACAATATCTTCACAGCTGCCGTTCAAAACTTTAATCGTGCTCTTGTCGTCTTGTCTTGTTCACGCTTGGAAGAAAAGAGTGGTTTGATTTTGAATATTTATTGTTGAGAGTATAATACATTCACAAGTGATAGCTAGCTGTATCGTAGACAAGAATAGGGAATAAGGAATGCAATGGGCTGAGGTTAAGCACTAGGAAATGTCTCATGTGCAATGATTGTATGAGATTATTACTCTTCTGTAGTATATAAAATATAAAACGAAACTAGTATGCCTAGTTTTTCTTTTTAAAGTGAGATAAACATGTTTGAAAATCATATTTAGCGTCTTTTGTTTTCTGTCAAATTAAAAAGTTGTTTCTCATGTTTTATAATTAATTGCAAAGTTTTCTTTCAACTGAACAGTTTTTTCACTCATTTTTATCTAACCTTCTGCTATTTCTGTTTATCGAACGCCATTTAAGGGGGCTGTATTTTTTTAACCTAAAAAATTTACTTTTTGTTGTGTCATGTATGACAAAGGAGCACATGACAGATCTGCAGGAACTTTTTAAATTACTGAGTGAAGTCTGTTTTCGCATTAATTGGTGATTAGTGAATTAATAAAAAGGTCCTAAATAATTTGCACCTGCTGAAAGCGAGAATCCTATGCAAACACAGTAGTTTGCACCCCAGCAATGGATATAATAGGATCTAATCTAATGTAATAATGCTCGAATTGAAATACATTAGGTCGGAAGACAATTATGCACCCAGCATCCAGAAAAGCTCATTTAGTCCATTGAGTGTGTATGATAGTGAGAGAAATGAGTAAACAATGATTTGTTATGTAGAACTATTATGGAAGATATATAAACGCAATATATAAAATGGCTGAGAACATACCGTTCTATACGCGTACAAATGATTATTTATTGTACCGTGTTTATTTGAAAAATAATAATTGCAATAAAACTGGACATTGTTTCATGTGAATTACCGAAAAAGAATTGGAGCTCTTCCATTTCTATATGCCGTGTACATGATTTTTGGTTGCCTCGATAGTTTTCCGAATATCATACTTATTTGCCATCAAAATATCTTTAATGGTGTCCTCTGGAATCCCATCTTTCTCAAATATGCATTTAACAATCCTGAGTGCACGTTGCCGCAACTTCTCATTTGCTGGATTCAGGTCAATCATCAAATTCTCAAAACATTTCCCATATCTTACCATAGCTAGGGTAGAAATTGTATTCAAAATGCATTTAGTAGCACTCCCACACTTGAGTCGGGTGCTTCCTGTAAGAATTTCGGGTCCGATGCTCATGCACAGTAGCAAATCAGGACTTGCTCTGAACTTCATGTTTTTATTGAATGTGAGGAGTGATGTGAAAGCTCCAAGTTCTTTCCCTCTGTGTATTGCTCCCCATACAAACGGAGTTCTTCCAGATGAGGCGATACCGATTACAATATCTTTTTGTGTCACATTTTTCTCATCAATTGCTTTCATTCCGTCCAAAATTGAATCTTCAGCTCCCTCTATGGCTTTAGCGACGGACGAAAACCCTCCTGCTATGATCCCTTGAACCCATTCTGGTGGAGATTTGAACGTCTGCAGCAAAAAAACCAAAAAACGAGATAGAAAGTTGAAGTTTTATTGGTTTCGTGAGATAAGAATTTTTCTGAAAACTCACCGGCGGACATTCTGATGCATCCTGTAAGGGAAAATCATCACAAATTCAGTTTAAATTTTTTACTCTGTTTCAATTTAATGAGATTATTACGCTTTTTGAATTATAGTGAAGTTACAATCATAGAAGTAAATATTTGAATTTTTTTATACATAACAACAAATTAATTAGCATTACCAAAATTCCTAGTCGACCACTAGTTCCAGAACCAACATAAAATAGACGACCTCCATTTTGAAAGGCTGCAGCAACTTTCTCTACTAACAAACATATATTTTCTTTTTGCGAACGAATTTCTTTGTACACGCTGCTCTCTTCATCTATCATCAAATCGAAAGCCGCTTGGGTGCCCATGGTGTGCAAATTCATTGAATTTTTGTTCCGAAGTTCAGTTTCAGGTAGACCAAGCAAAATTGGTAAAATTTTGGAGCCCATAATTTGCTCATCATCTTCTGCACTGCGATTTTGTTCATTGATGATTCCAAAACCATCAATCATTTTTAAAGCTCCGTAAACAGTTTCCTCCAAAATTTGGAAGCTAAGTTGACAGTTGGAATCATTCCACAGACTTTTGATTTTGTTGGAAACCGCATCCACAAATTTAACATTCTTGGTAAATAAACTCCCAGTAAAACCAATGTGGATATTAGCAGCCGAAGTGCCAGATTGATTTCGTTTCAATTTCTTTATCAATGAATTGCAGTCTTCCGCAAGAATTGATACTGCGGAATTCACAACATCAGATGCGATGGATTCCGTGTCGTTTGTCCATTTTTGTAAGATCAATGGGGCTATGGAAGAAAACACTGATTTGGTTGCTGATTGTGCCCAATCGGTCAAATTTTCTAACGATTCTAATTGCAGTTGTATCATAATGGCTTTGAGGAGACATTCGTCACTACATTCATCAATGCTAGAATGTTCGGCTTCATGTTTTCGAAGTCCTGACTGTAATGCAGAACGGGCGATAGCGTAGCTTGAACCTCTGTCTCCTGTCACAGGAAATTATTAATCCAAATATAATGTTCAAACGGATGATAATGCAGTCATTGAGAAACGGAAATAACCTTAAATTACCTAGAATTTGACCAAATCCACCAATTTTAGCCTTGACAGGACCAATAGAGCCATAACAGCAGGAGCCTGTTCCAGCAATAACGACCAATTTTATTGAATCCTGGGGGGCATCAAGACTTGCCAATGAGGTTTCAAGATCACTTCCCGTCCAAATTTTTTGTAACGTTGGCCAATTCTCTCGAATTATAGATGCTACTTGCTGTGGGTACATGAAAAATGATTAGAGTTGTGTTTCATACGGAAAATGCTTTAATGCATGGTTTTATCTTGTGGAATTTACATGCTTATCCTTGTCCGATAATAGCCCAGGCATTCCAATGCCAATGGAGTTGACATTCTCATTTGCCAATTGAGTTTTTAAGTTTGCAAACATGCTTTTCAATTCTGCATGGGGCAGAATTTTAAAGTTTGCGGGTCCCAACTCAAAAACCTTTTTGGTTCCATTATCTCGGATATAGACTGCAGTAGAATTCGTAGCACCACATTCTATTGCTAAAGACATTTTGCTAGAGCTGTATACGATTTAAGTCGTTAATAGCGAAATGAGGATAAAATACCAGCTATTTTTTTTTGCTTATGCTTTGGTATGAACGCGAACTTTAAAAAGCTTTCCTTTTATTCAGATATCAGGTATCCAGTAATGCCGACAGGTGATGAATCGTTATGTAGATACGACTTTTGACAGTTTCCAAAATTGTTTTCATTAATTCTTGAATATGCCTGCACATATTGAGATAACAGAATCAGAACAAGTATATGTTATCATTTCAGACTTTTAATGTCTGTCTGCATCCCTAATATGCTGGAAAATAATTTGAAGATCGATCTAGATTAGATAGACTGTGATCGGATTATATACAATTCACTAAAGTGATAGATTGCATTAATACAAATACCCATAACGGTGCATATCTGTGTGCATTGTGCATCCAGGTTCCAAGTCGCAGAAGCATAGGGTGCGCCATCTATCTTCTGATCTAACTTGTTTCGAAATAAAGCCCACTCTAGTTAGTTTAATGTTTTAATCTGAGTGGGATAATTCCATTTTTAAGAGCTAATATGACACTAGCCTGAAAATATATTTCAACTAACGACACTATATTTTAAAGTTAAAAAAATAAAAATAATTGCTACTTGCTACTCACGACAGCCCGAGTCTTTCCATTTACACATCAGGGTTAGGTTCATTGAACGATATGAACCTGCTAACCTGTTTTATTTGAAATATGGCTATGGCTATAGGCTATACTATATACAGCTACTTAGCAGCTTTGAAAACATGCGCAATACAGTACACACAGCAATGACGATGACGATCCAAGACCTCAATTTACAAACAACATGGCGAAAAAAGTTTATTTACAATTTGAATGTATAATTCAGTAACATTATAAACACGAGTCATCATAGTTCAAATTATGTCAAACTAATCATACTTAAAATAGAACGACACGTAAATTATTCAGCTTTACAGGAAGTTCTATCAAGACTATTTTTGATGAGCTTTGTTGCAGCTCAATTATAGCATTGGTTTCATATTTAAACAAAAAAACAAATTCCATGATTTGACAAAAAACCAACTTGACAAGAAAAAGTTATTCGGACAACGTAACTACAAATTCCATTTTCAGGACCTTATTTTCAGTAGTTTTTCTCATTTACTAACTTATATGACTACAAACTCCCAGACTCGCTACTCGCTAGCATCTTATTCCAGTTCCGATTGCCATAAATGTTCCGAAAGTGCCGCCTCCTTGCAACATAACTTTTCCTACATTATTTATCAATTCCCTGCCACGCATGCCATATCTACATGGAACAAACAAAAATGTAACCATTAATGGACTAACGATCTCTTCGATGGTAGGCACGAAAACGGATGATAATGACTAAATCTTAATATACCTTAGCGCACCGAATCCCCCGAAAATAGCCCCGGAAGCCATCCCAATACAAAAACCCAGCGTAAATCCCTAAGAAAATCACAACACTTTTCATTGTTTATATTATTAGTATTATTAAATAAAAACATTAGTTTGTACCAACCGTTTTCATTCTGCTAAAGCAAGAAGGACCTTGTTGTTGGTACATTCCTCCAGGAACAGGCATTATGATTTATTGAATTGATTGACGTTACTACCACTAATTTAGTGTAGTTTATATCTATTATTTTTATTTCGTGACCACAAGAGTGATCGATTCTTGAAGCCAATCAGAGAACGGACGAATAGGGAGCACCAAATAATGAAAATTTACCAAACGTAAGTCTCTAAACGTTTTCAATATTTAAGTTTTCAATTTATTTGTCTGTACTAACCCAAAGAATTTTCTATAAAAGTTAATAAATTTTCTTTACATTAAAATTTTTGCATACCTCTTTCACGCACATTTGTTTTTACTACTTTTGAGAAAATCACCATTGCCGGGTAAAATATTTAGGACAATCTATGCATCGTGTGCATTCTATACATAAAACAGGATCTGCACTATCAGCTCTTTAATTTAATCTTTCCTTTTCAGTTTTATGACTTGTCAAAGTTCAAAACGTCATGTATTTCCTCCCCTACCAACCCTTTTCGAAAGATTCGCTATATAGCTTCAACAATTCGCCCTTATTGAAAAGGTCAGCATGGTTTCATGAAATTGGAAAAATTAGAGTAAATAATTTAGCACCATTAAAACCACATGCATATACTAATTGATAGTTAAAGCAAATTCTTTCAACCCCTTTAAACTTGTCCATGGAATGTAGTTATTCAAAGTAGTGCAAAAAGTTTCGAAATAAGGTAAAATATTGTAGGGCCAACCAGAGAATCGAACTCTGGACCACCTGCTCCCGAAGCAGGTATCATACCACTAGACCAGTTGGCCAACTTCACCAGAGGGTGATTTAACCATTTACAAAATTGTAGGAGTGTCAAGTCCCAGGCTCCATATACATTTTTCCAATATGCCGGCTACTTTTTGTAAGAAAAACTAAATTGCAGTGGCTTAACCACTAAAAATTAAAAAAACAACACTTCAATTTTTTGTTGACTTCCACTCCTAATATAAATATGAAAGATGTTGAAAAAGAGTCGCGTGGCTTTTACCTCTTACAGCTTGAGGTTTAATCCCAATCCATATGGAAAACTTTCACAAGATGCGGTTTCTTTGGGTTAAAGGTAGTAAAGCCATATGCCTGATGTTGCTGAATTGCAATTATTTTTATCAGCGTTATATAGATGCTGGATAGTTATAGTCAGAGAACGCCGGTGCAGTAATCCATTGGTTATGTATGAAGCACATGTATACCGTGCAAAACGCATACGTAAGATATGGATGTCAAAATGGTTCAATACTTTCCAAACTCCAACAGGACAATTACTAACAAATTCACCACAAACACACAGATATGAAAAACCCATGAAAAAGAAAATTTGATGACATCTTCACAGATAGAAGAAATTAAATTGTTTAATCAGAGTTAAGTAAGTTTCAGTTATACTTGACTTCTTTTTATTTCAAATAAAAAAAGGAACGTTTAGCGTAGTGTTACATTTCCGCTCACATCCACATGCAGCTAAAATACAATTTATAATTAGAATAAAACATGGATATCATAGATAAAAGCGAGTAGTGTTCTGTTCAGTCAACAAAATATGATTAGACAGTAAAAAAATGCAAGTTTAAAACTGCATATAAATGAAAGCAAGATACAAAGAAATCGCGCCAAACTTTAGCCAGTAAAAACAGTACAGAAGTAGTAGTAGTGATTCGTTAGTAGTACACAACTTAAATGAGAAAAACGAAGTTTTCTGCCACCATTATATTCCCGTGTTCCATCATTTTGTCCAATCCGGCCTGCAACTCTTCATCTTCAAAGCCAATGCTTTCTTGGGACATCCATTCCTTTACTTTAACAAGAGTAAGAGATTCTTCTCTTTCAATAGTAAACAGGGACAGCAATCGTTTCTTGAATATTTCAAACCTATCAAAAAAACATAATTATTAACTCATCATAGCATAAAGTCATGATTTCGCAAAAAATTAACTCTCGCAGTCCTACCTTTGATCGGTAATAACGAGATTTCTATCACTGGGTTTTTCTACAGTAATCTCTTCCAAGTCCATCTCAACCGATTCGGAAGCATCCATTTCTTCGCTCTCTTGCTCTTCAGGAATGGTCTTGGTCCTCTTAGATCGTCTACTGGCTTGGCTTCCTGAAGGAGAGCCACTTGTTGCCACTTCTTCCACCTCCATTTCTTCATCATCTGACTCACTCTCACTTTCCCTGTCCCGCCTTCGCTTCTTTTCCTTCTCCAACACCCTTTTAAAGTATGCAAATTGAACAAGTTCAATGGCTGCCAATGCATCTTCCTTGGCTACAGTCTTGGACATTCTGGCTCGAGCATGAGCAGTGGAGAGTCGAATCATAGTCTCCAAACTTCTGGCTGTAATTGGTTGGGTACGTGCCATATGAGTGTTGTCTGTGTTCAATGATCGAAGCCTGGTGTATTCCTCAGAGATTACTTTAGAAGCTTCGGATGATAACACGGGTTTAATGCACTTGGCAATGTGGATGTATTTTTTCATAAATTCCATTGATAAAATCTTGTCTCTGTAACAAAGAAACACAGGAATAAACACATTGCCCCAGATTAGAAATGACATGTATACCTGAATGCAACTTGACTTATAATTATTGATATGGTATATTATTTTCGTGGATCCTCATGAGTCATGCTTAATGTAATATTTAATAAATAACAAATAATATTGTTTAACAAAAAAGTGCTTACTTTCTGGTACGTCCAGGTCCATGAAGAAGAGGATCGTGCTTTTCGTAAGTAAGTGTGGGTCCAACTTGATTTTTGTCTTCTTCCAAATCTTTAGTGCTAAGTGTTTGTTCATTTTGAAACAAAGGCGTCGCATCTCCATCCTGCTCAGCAGGGTTGCTGTAAATAACAAAATATTTTAAACACTTGAATTGATTTACGCTCTAATAACCTCCTCTCAGTCAGGAAAACTGTAAATGCAGAAGTCGTAAGAAGAACAAAATATACAAAATCCCATGCATTGTTATTTTTCATGAGATTTTAACATTTAAAAAATTACACTAACCGATAACGATGAATGCGGACAACATGTTCCGCAATTTTCCGATCAGTATCAGCCTCCGCTGTGTCCAAAATGATGAAAAGCAAATCAAAACGGGAGAGGAGAGAATCTTGTAATCCAATATTGTCCATGGGAGATTTGTATTCATCATACTGCAGTAAAGAATATATATGTTTAGTTTTAATGCTTTCATTCATAATTTTCTACAACTAAAACATTCGAAAACAGATTCAAAACAACGTATAGATTCTTGTCAGCTTACGCCGCCTCCACACTTCACTGAATTTAGTCTGATAATGATTCACTATCAGACTAAATTTTACTATCTTACTATCTTTAGAATTTTATATTACCCTTCCATAAACAGGATTTGCTGCTGATAAAACAGCAGTTCGAGCATTCAATCGAGCATGAATACCAGCTTTTGCTATTGTCACCCGTCCCTGTTCCATAACTTCGTGAATAGCAGTTCTGTCAGCATCGCTCATTTTGTCGAATTCATCAATGCAAACGATTCCTATCAAATAAGACCATAATAAACATCAAAATCTCACATAAAATACTTTAATCTAATCAAACATTTGATTTTCAAATGTCTCCTACCTCTGTCAGCCAAGACCATGGCACCAGCTTCTAGCCTGGAAGTCAAAACAAACAATGAAATATCGGAACCGATATATTCTGCTACTACCGCTATATTGTCTGCTGCTTGCTTTGGTGTAAATAGTGTAAAACATATTGTCACAGTACCTTCTTTCACCACTCTCTGGATCAGTTGTAACAGCAGCGGTAAGACCAACACCAGACGACCCTCTACCAGTAGTCATTACAACTCGAGGGGCTACATTGGAGACATACCGAAGCATTTGAGATTTTGCAACACTAGGATCTCCAATAAGAAGAACATTGATATCTCCACGAAGACGAGTTCCATTGGGTAACACTTTTTCTACACCACCTAGGAGTAGACAAAGCACAGCCTTCTTGATATACTCATGACCATGAATTGAAGGAGCCAATGAACGAGACAAAACTTCAAATGGGTTCGTTGTCTTTGAAAACTTTTTGCATTCCTTTACATCATCAACAGTAATCACAAGGTTGGCGTCCTTTGATAACATAGTCACTTGGTTTGCTAAAAGTACAGCCCTGAAAGATAAAAACATGATGCTTTTAGTATTAAATTATAAATTTACTAATAGTGTAGGGCATGGCATACAATAATTAATAATTTTATCAACAATAATCGTTTTTAATTATTATCAACGATAAATTATCATTACAACGTACTTGTATATTCCATTAGTAAATCCATTTTGCTTGCCAGGCAAACAGCGGTATACGCCCACAACAAGTACACGGTCCCCTGGTTTGCAAGAGTCAACCAAATCATTGTCCAAAACAACATCCACGGATCTTGGCAACTGACCAGTTGGAGCCTTTTCAGGCATTTCTTGAATAGTCATAGTTTGGTGATCCCTATACTTGGAAAGTCCGAATTCAGTTTCCAGTAGGTTTCCATCATCATCCTTGGTTGGATAGACGTTAGCAGTGGGAAATACATCAAAGCTAGATATATCTGCAAATCTCCTCTCCATGGACTTTTTTGTCGCTGGACAGTAGTGAACACTACGCACAACTTTGGGTCGTATAATGGAGCCTTCAAAAGACATATAAAGTGCATTAGTATTATTATAGCTTCAATTTAGTTTGTCATTATCTGCTTCCCTTACATTTTGTCACAATGCCTTCAACACAAACGGTGTTAGCTAAATATCTGGAAGTCAGATTTCTCGGAGTGACATGCTTTGCACCAAAGCTCCCTTCAAATCCAACGAAGAATTCATCATGCTCCTTTGCATAGTCTGCATCCACGGTAGAAATAACTTCTCGGAGAGCTTTTTGAATCACCGGCATTTCCTCGAAGCCATTCTCTAGCAAACTTTATAATTGAAAAAAACCAAAACACAATAGTTAATGAATATAAACATACATAAACCAATACATAAACTTAAAATACTTACTTGCTGCATCTTTCTGGCTGTTTCTTCCTAAGATCATTGATGTTCACAACGAGTCTTGTACCTTTCTTTTTTATCAACTCTTTAATTTTGTCAATGTAGATTCCCTCATCATTCTACGCAAAAATTATGAATCAGTCAACATACTCCCAACTATATTATAAATTTTAAAACAACAATGGATGCACTGTAAGG
>Ga0210040_10007670_pt1 | contig 12994 bp, 12 predicted proteins | sample CryGeyCG12114_NA_FD_185462 | JGI IMG/M metagenome (GOLD analysis project Ga0210040, IMG submission 185462) | Groundwater microbial communities from aquifer - Crystal Geyser CG19_WC_8/21/14_NA (SPAdes) (version 2) | ecosystem: Environmental > Aquatic > Deep subsurface > Groundwater | place: USA... | reverse complement strand
GTGGTGGCCGGCGGCTCGCTCTCGCCCCGCAGCGAGTGGCGCGCCCCCTCCGACGGCAACGCCACCATCTGGCTCGACGAGCTGGACCGGAACGTGCCCACTTCTTCGTGAGCCCCGCTCGCGCGGTCGGGCTGATGCCCCTACCTTCGTCGTCGTCAGGGCGGAACGCAGACGCGTGTTCCGCCCCTCCTCCTGCAGGCAGGGACGCCCTCCCCCGACGCTCGCGGGACTAGTGCCCGTCGCCCGGCGCATCCTCGGCGATGACGGTCATCTGCTCCAGGAACGGTGAGCCGAAGGTGGTGGCCATGGCCACGTCGCCGGCGTCACGCCCGCGGCCGATCAGCACCCGGCCCTTGCGGCGCTCGTTGTTCCGCGGGTCGAAGGTCCACCAGCGGTCGCCGAGGTAGACCTCCATCCAGGCGGCGAAGTCCATCGGGGCCGACAGCGGCGGGACCTCGATCTGCGGGAGGTACCCGAAGACGTAGCGGGCGGGGATGTTCAGCGCGCGGCACAGCGAGACGGCCAGGTGGGTGAAGTCGCGGCAGACGCCGTACCCGGACGCGTGCACGTCGGCCGCGGTGGTGCGGGCGTCGCTGGCGCCGTACTGGAACGTGAGGTGGTCGTTCACGTAGTCGCAGATGGCCTGCACCCGGCCGTAGCCCGGGGTCACCGAGCCGAACCGGCTCCAGGCCTCCTTGCCGAGCACGTCCGGCAGGGCGTAGCGGCTGGGGAGGGTGAAGACCAGGACGTCGTCGGGCAGCTGCTCGGGCGGGAGCTCCGGTGCTCCCTCGTCGAACTCCTCGACCTCGTCCGGCACCACGACGGTGGCGTCGTAGCTGATGACCGACCGGCCGGCGCCGATGGTGAGGCGCCGGCAGGGGTTGCCGTACAGGTCGCGGTAGGTGCTGCTCTCGACGGCCGGGTCGGCCGACCAGCGCGAGGAGAGGACCTCCGCGCGCTGGTCGGCGACGGGCTCGACCTGGAAGATCGAGGGGACGTCGTAGCGGGACTGGTGGACGAACTCGCAGCCGATCCGGAGGGTGCGGTTGGTCACCGGCTCAGAACCGCGGCGGCACGTCGTCGGAGGACGGCAGGACGTCGTCCGGGGTGGTCAGCTCGTCGAGGAGGGCGAGGTCGAGGGCGTCGGGGTCCGGCTCAGAGGTGGCGGGGGCCACGATCACGGTCTCGGTGGTGAACACCGGGACGTCGGCGAGGTCGGCGGCGGCACCCGTGCTGCTCCCGGCCACGTCGGACGAGTCGGACGCCTTGTCCTTGGCGGTGTCGGCCGCGTCGGAGGCCTTCTCCTTGGCGGTGTCGGCCGCGTCGGAGGCCTTCTCCTTGGCGGTGTCGGCGACGTCGGACGCCTTGTCCTTCAGGTCGTCGGCCTTGTCGCTCGCCGCCGCGGAAGCCGCGTCGGCCGCCCCGCGGGCCGCCTCCGCCACGTCCTCGGTGGAGCCGGCGCCGGTGGCCAGGTCCGCGACCGAGGTCACCACGTCGGCGACCGGGTCGGGCAGCTTCTGGGCGCTCTTCTTGACGCCCTCGGCGAGGTTGGACACGGTGCCCTGGACCTGCTGGCTGTGCGCCAGCTGGTCGGCGCGGGCCTTGATCTCCTCGTACCGGCTCGTCCCGGCCTTGGCGCCCAGCACGTAGCCGATGCTGCCGGCCAGGCTGGCCACCAGAACAGTCTTGATCTTCATCTTCGTCTCCCTCGATGCGTTCCACGGGCCCTGGGAGCGCCTGGTCGGCGTCTCGGGCATGAGTTTACGATGAGGCACTGACAGCCCGTCCGGCCGTCCCGCTGTGACCCCGGAGGACCAGCCCGCTCGAGGAGGAGCCCATGGCGACCCGCCGCCTGCAGGCCGTCGGTCCCGCCACCCCGGAGGTGGCCTGGGGCCGCTACCACCGGGTCGCCGCCTGGCCCACCTGGTCGCCGCAGATCAGCCGCGTCGAGGCCGACGCCGAGCGGATCGCCCTCGGCGTCACCGGCCGCGTCTTCCTGCCCGGCGGGCTCGGGCTGCCCTTCACCGTCACCGCCGTGAACGCGCAGGCCCGCTCCTGGAGCTGGGTGGTCCGGCTCGGGCTCGTCGCGCTGACCCTCAGCCACGAGGTGCACGCCCACCCCCGCGGCTCGGCGACCTCCCTGGTGATGGAGGGCCCCGAGGTCGTGCTGCTGGCCTACGCCCCGCTGGCCTGGGTGGCCCTCACCAGGCTGGTGGCGCGCAGCTGAGGCACCACCGCGCAGACGACTGGGTCAGTCGTCCTTCCAGCGCGGGTCGTTGTCGAAGGCCTCGTTGCGCTCGGCCACCTTGTCCAGCGCCCGCTCGGCCTCCTCGCGGCTCGGGTACGGGCCGAGCCGGTCGGCGATCTTGCCGGCCCGGGTGTCCTGCACCGCTGAGCGGGTCTTGAGGTCGTACCACCACTCGCCATCAGCCATGCCCTGACCGTACAACTACCCTGACGGCCGTGAGTCCCGTCCTCCCCGCTCCCGTCTCCCCCTCGCGGGCCGTCCCGCCGGCCATCGGCCGTCCCGAGTACGTGGGCCGCCCCGCGCCCCGTCCCTACACCGACGACGCGGTGCAGTCGGCCGAGACGGTGGAGAAGATGCGGCTGGCCGGTCGGATCGCCGCCCAGGCCCTGCAGGCGGCCGGCGCGGCCATCGCCCCCGGCGTGACCACCGACGCGCTGGACGCCGTCGCCCACGAGTTCCTGCTCGACCACGGCGCGTACCCCTCCACCCTCGGCTACCGCGGCTTCCCGAAGTCCTGCTGCACCTCGGTGAACGAGGTCGTCTGCCACGGCATCCCCGACGCCCGACCGCTCGAGGACGGCGACCTGGTCACGATCGACATCACCGCCTACGCCGACGGGGTGCACGGCGACAACTGCGCGACGTTCGGCTGCGGCGAGCTGGACGAGGACAGCCGGCTGCTCGCCGAGCGCACGGCCGAGGCGCTGCGCCGCGGGATCGCCGCCGTGCGGCCGGGCCGTCAGGTCAGCGTGGTGGGCCGGGTCGTGGAGAGCTACGCGAAGCGCTTCGGCTACGGGGTGGTCCGCGACTACACCGGCCACGGGGTGCACACCGCCTTCCACTCCGGTCTGGTGATCCCCCACTACGACGAGCCCCGCTACGACACCGTCATCCGGCCGGGCATGACCTTCACCATCGAGCCGATGCTCACCCTGGGCACCCACGACTGCCGGGTGTGGGAGGACGGCTGGACCGTGGTCACCACCGACGGCAGCCGCTGCGCCCAGTTCGAGCACACCCTGCTGGTCACCGAGACCGGCGCCGAGGTCCTCACCCTCCCCTGACCCCGGCGGCCTCCCCCGACCTTCCTGCGCCCTGCGCCGACTTGTCAGAACCTGGAGGGGCCGGGGCACCGCCCACCTCTGACAACTCGGCTAGAGTGCGCCACGGACGAGTCGGTCAGGCGGTCGCGGTCGCCCTCCGGGGCGGTCGAGGAAAGTCCGGACTCCACAGAGCACGGTGGTGGGTAACGCCCACCCGGGGTGACCCGCGGGACAGTGCCACAGAGAACAGACCGCCGTCGGTCCTCGGACCGGCGGCAAGGGTGAAACGGCGGTGTAAGAGACCACCAGCACCCCAGGTGACTGGGGTGGCTCGGCAAACCCCACCAGGAGCAAGACCAAGAGGACGCGTTCGCGCGTCTGCGGAGACGCCCGAGGGCTGCTCGCCCGAGTCTCCGGGTAGGTCGCACCAGGCCGCTGGCAACAGCGGTCGCAGATGGATGATCGCCCCCGGCCCTCGGGCCGGTGACAGAATCCGGCTTACCGACCGACTCGTCCCCCTCAGCTCGTCTGTCGTCGCCGGTGCCGGAGTGGCCCCGGTGGAGCGGGCGCTCCGACCTCCTTACCGCTGGACGGTCGGACGGCACGGCGCCGCCGAGTAGGGTCGGGCCCATGACCACCGAGCCTGCTGAGCCGATCGACGTCCGCAACAACCCGGAGTCGCGCAAGGCTTCGGCCACGCACTCCTCCCCCGTCGCCCGCGCCAGTGACGGCGGCGCGCCGCCCCGCGAGGCGCCCGAGGCCGGCGAGCTGCCGGAGCCGGTGCTCGGCGGGACCGCGGAGGGCAACCCCGTGGCCGGCATGACCATCAGCCAGGCCGACCTCGACGACGCCGTGAAGGGCGACGACGGGCCCGACGGCTCGACGCCGCGCAGCAGCGCCGGCCACGCCTGAGCCAGGCCGACCAGCTGCCGCAGCAGGACCCGGCCGCGACCTCCCGCTCCCCGGTGGTCACCCGACTGGTGGCCCCCGCGCTGCGCTGACCGGTGCTGACTCCCCCATGACGCAGACCACCCCCGGACCGTTCTCGGTCCGGGGGTGGTTCGTCTCTACGGGTCGGCCCGAAGGCCGACGGGTCAGCGCGAGGCGTTGGCCGCCCGGCGCTTGTTGAAGATGTCGAAGGCCACGGCCAGCAGCAGCACGAAGCCCTTGATGAAGGACTGGACCTCGCTGCCCAGGCCGAGCAGCGACATGCCGTTGTTGAGCACGCCCATGATCAGACCGCCGATCATCGCGCCGGTCACCGTGCCGATGCCACCGGTCACCGCAGCCCCACCGATGAAGACGGCGGCGATGGCGTCCAGCTCGAAGCCGGTACCGGCACCCGGCAGCGCCGAGTTGCTGCGGGCGGTGAAGGCGATGCCGGCGATGGCCGCCAGCACGCCCATGTTCACGAACAGCCAGAAGTCGACGCGCTTGGTGTCGATGCCGGACAGCTGGGCAGCGTGCAGGTTGCCGCCGCGGGCGTAGACGTGGCGACCGAAGACGAAGCGGCTCATCACGGTGGTGTAGAGCAGGATCAGCGCGGCCAGCACGACCAGGACCAGCGGGGTGCCGCGGTAGCTGGCCAGGGTGAACGTGATGGCCAGGATGAAGACGGCGGTGAAGGCGGCCTTGAGCAGGAACCACGCCTGCGGCTCGTCCTCCAGGCCCATCCGCACGCGCTTGCGACGCTCGTTGAACTGCTGGGCCAGGAGCCCGACGGTCGCGGCGATGCCCAGGATCAGGGTCAGCACCTCGTAGCGGCTCTGGCCGTTGGTCAGGTCGGGCAGGAAGCCGGAGCCGATCGCGACGTAGCTGTCGGGGAACGGGGTGATCGGCACGTTCCTCAGCACCATCTGGGTGAGCCCGCGGAAGGTGAGCATCCCGGCCAGGGTGACGATGAAGGCGGGGATGCCGATGTAGGCGACCCAGAACCCCTGCCAGGCCCCGATCAGGGCCCCGACCAGGACACCGAGGAGCACGCCCACCCAGACGGGCAGCCCCCAGCTGACGATGAAGATGCCGCTCATGGCGCCCACGAAGGCCACCACCGAGCCCACCGACAGGTCGATGTGGCCGGCGATGATGATCATGACCATGCCGATGGCCAGGATCAGCACGTAGGCGTTCTGGTTGATGATCGAGGTGACGTTGCGCGAGGTGAGCAGCGTCCCGTGGGTCAGCACCTGGAACAAGATCACGATGGCGATCAGCGCGATGAAGATGCCGATCTGGCGCAGCCGGCCGGCGAGGAAGGAGAGGACCCCGGCCGAGGCCTCCGCGCGCGGCGGCGGGATGACCGGCGACGGGTCCGTCGAGGTCTGGGTGGTCGAGGTCATCGGGTTCCGTCCTTGTCCATGGTCATGTAGTGCATGAGCTCCTCGGCCTTCGCGCCCGCGACCTCCACCTCACCGGTGATCCGGCCGGCGGCGAGGGCGTAGATCCGGTCGCAGATGCCCATCAGCTCGGGCAGCTCGGAGGAGATCACGATGATCGCCTTCCCCTGGGCGGCCAGGGAGTTGATGATCGTGTAGATCTCGTACTTGGCGCCCACGTCGATGCCGCGGGTCGGCTCGTCGAGGATCAGCACGTCGGGGTCGGTGAACATCCACTTGCTCAGCACGACCTTCTGCTGGTTGCCGCCGGACAGCTTGCCGGTCAGCACCCCCACGTTCGGGGCCTTGATCCGCATGCTCTTGCGGTAGTCGTTCGCCACCACCTGCTCGCGGTTCGCGTCCACCCAGCCCGTCTTCGACAGCTTCCCCAGGGCCGCACCGGAGATGTTGCGCTTGATGTCGTCGATCAGGTTCAGCCCGTAGCGCTTGCGGTCCTCGGTGGCGTAGGCGATGCCGGCCTTGATCGCGTCCCGCACGGTCTTGAGCTGGATCGGCCGGCCGTTCTTGTACAGCTGGCCGGTGATCCCGTGGCCGTAGGAGCGGCCGAAGACGCTCATGGCCAGCTCGGTGCGCCCGGCGCCCATCAGCCCGGCGATGCCCACCACCTCGCCGGCGCGGACGTTGAGGTTCGCGCCGTCGACGACCTTGCGGCCGTGCTCGAGCGGGTGCAGGACCGTCCAGTCCTCGATCCTCAGCACCTCCTCGCCGATGTGCGGGGTGCGGTCGGGGTAGCGGCTCTGCAGGTCGCGGCCGACCATGCCGCGGATGATCCGCTCCTCGGAGATGTCGTCGGCGTCCAGGTCGAGCGTCTCGATCGTCCGGCCGTCGCGGATCACGGTCACCCGGTCGGCGATGGCTTTGATCTCGTTCAGCTTGTGGCTGATGATGATGCAGGTGATCCCGTGCTCGCGCAGGCCGCGCAGCAGGTCCAGCAGGTGCGCGGAGTCCGCGTCGTTCAGCGCGGCGGTGGGCTCGTCCAGGATCAGCAGCCGCACGTTCTTGGAGAGCGCCTTCGCGATCTCGACCAGCTGCTGCTTGCCCACACCGAGGTCGGTGATCTTGGTGACCGGGTTCTCCCGGAGGCCGACCCGCTCGAGCAGCCGGGCCGCCTCGAGGTTGGTGGCGTTCCAGTCGATCACGCCGCCGCGGGCCTGCTCGTTGCCCAGGAAGATGTTCTCGGCGATGGAGAGGAACGGGCTGAGCGCCAGCTCCTGGTGGATGATCACCACCCCGGACCTCTCGGAGTCCCGGATGCCGGAGAACGCCGCCGGCTTCCCGTCGAGGACGATCTCGCCCTCGTAGGTGCCGTGCGGGTACACCCCGGACAGCACCTTCATCAGCGTCGACTTCCCGGCGCCGTTCTCCCCGCAGATGGCGTGCACCTCGCCACGCTCCACGGTGAGGTTCACGTCCTGCAGCGCCTTCACGCCCGGGAACGTCTTGGTGATGTCAACCATCTCGAGAATGTGGTCAGCCATGCCTGTCCTCGTCCACTGCTCTGCTCCTGCTCCTGACGCCCGACGGGCGGGAGCGGGGCCGTCGCCGGCCCCGCTCCCGCCCGCGAGGGTCACTCGCCCTTCTCGACCTCGGCCTCGGTGTAGTAGCCGGAGTCGATGATCTCCTTCTTGAGGTTGTCCTTGGTGATGATCACCGACTCGTGGAGGTACGCGGGGACGACCTTGACCTTGTTGTTGTAGGTCTTCGTGTCGTTGGTCTCCGGCGTCTTGCCGTTCAGGATGGCGTCGACCATGGTGGCCGCGGTGTCGGCCAGCTTGCTGGTGTCCTTGAAGATCGTCGAGTACTGCACGCCGTCCAGGATCAGCTTGTCGGAGGGCTTCTCCGCGTCCTGGCCGGTGACGACCGGGTTCGGGATGCCGGCGGACTTGGTCGCGTTCAGGATGCCGCGCGACAGGCCGTCGTAGGGCGACAGGACGCCGTCGAGCTTGGTGTCACCCTTGGCGTAGAACCCGTTGAGGATGGTCTCCATCCGGTCCTGCGCCGTCTTGAGCTGCCACTGCTGGATGGCGACCTGCTGGAACGAGGTCTGGCCGGACACGACCTTGAGGGTGCCGTCGTCCAGGTAGGGCTTGAGCACGCTCATCGCACCGTTGAAGAAGAAGGTCGCGTTGTTGTCGTCGGGGCTGCCGGCGAAGAGCTCGACGTTGAACGGGCCCTTCTTGCCGGTCTTCCCGCCCGAGGCGTCGAGCACACCGAGGCCCGTGAGCAGCGAGGTGGCCTGCTGGACGCCGACCTTCTCGTTGTCGAAGGTGACGTAGTAGTCCACGTTCGGGGTGTTGTTGATCAGCCGGTCGTAGGCGATGATCTTGACCCCGTCGTCGCCGGCGTCCTTCAGCTGCGTGGTGAGCGCGGTGCCGTCGATCGAGGCCACGATCAGGGCCTTGGCCCCGTTGTTCAGCATCGACTCGATCTGCTGCTGCTGGTCGGGGACCTTGTCGTTGGCGTACTGCAGGTCGACCTTGTAGCCCATGGCCTCGAGCTTGGACTTGACGTTGTTGCCGTCGTCGATCCAGCGCTCGGAGGTCTTGGTGGGCATGGCCACGCCGACCAGGGCGCCGGCGTTGGAGCCGGGCGCCGCGGAGGTGTCGCCGCCGCCGCGGGTGCTGCCGCCACCGCCGCCGCCGCACGCGCTGAGGCCGAGGGTCAGGGCCGCGGTCGCGACCCCGCCCAGCATCTGTCGTCTGGTGATCACGGAGGATCCTTTCGATAGGTCGCTGCCACTGCCCGGAGGCGGCGCAGGGTGGAGATGGACGCGTACGAACCCGGCGACGGTCCAGGACCGGCGGGGGGCGGGTGTGCTGCTGAGGGTCGAGCGGTCACCGGCGCCGGGATCGGGCGGAGGCAGCGGCAGCAGGCCTCTGGGGGCGTGCTGAGCGGGCTGGCAGCTGTCCGACCGCGTCGTCGTCAGGGAGTTCCCTGTGATGTGACCGGTCACATTCAAGCACATCCGGCCAACCCGCGGAGGCCGTTGGTACGTCTTCCTCCGTCGACGGCGCCCGGCGGACCCGCTCGACGGGCGACGCGGGTCCGTGCAGGCTCAGGGGCGGGGCGGTGCGGTGGAGTCGCGGACCACCAGCAGCGGCTCGAGCGCGGGCCGGGCGTGGTCGTCCCCGCCGTCCAGCAGACGGGCCACGCAGCGCCGGCCGAGCTCCTCGAAGTCCTGCCGCACCGTGGTGAGCGGCGGCCAGAAGTGCGCCGCCTCGGGCACGTCGTCGAAGCCGACCACGCTGACGTCACCGGGCACGTCCAGCCCCGCGTCGCGGAAGGCGTGCACCAGCCCCAGGGCCATCTGGTCGTTGGCCGAGAACACCGCGGTGAAGTCGCGGAACCGGGCCAGCTCGCGACCGGCGTGGTAGCCGTGGTCGGAGGTCCAGTCGCCCAGCACGGGTGGACGGACCGGCAGGTCGGCGTCGATCATCTCGGTCAGGAACCCCTGCATCCGCGCCTCGGCCTCGATCCACTCCTGCGGGCCGGCCAGGTGGAAGATGTCGCGGTGCCCGAGCCCGATCAGGTGCCGGGTGGCCGCGCGGGCCCCCGCGAGCTGGTCGACGAACAGCTCGTGCTCGTCGCCCTCCGCGCGCGAGTGCAGCATCACGTACGGGATCTCCAGGGCCAGCTCGTCGATCTGGTCCAGGGTGCGGGTCTGCGGGGCGATGATCACCAGCCCGTCGACGTGGTGCTCGACCTGCAGGGCCAGGGCGTCGCGGATCACCGCCGGCTCCGAGGAGGCCAGGTTCGTCGTGTTGACCAGGTAGCCCGCGTCCCGGGCGGCCAGCTCGACGCCCTGGATGGCCGCGGCCGAGGCCCACACCGCGCGGTTGGAGGCCAGCACGCCGAGGGTGCGGGAGCGGCTGCCGCCCAGGGCGCGCGCGATGGGGTTCGGCCGGTAGCGGAGCTCGTCGATGACCGCCTGGACGCGGTCGCGGGTCTCGGGCCGCAGGCTCGGGTGACCGTTGAGCACCCGGGAGACCGTCTGCCGGGAGACGCCGGCGATCCGGGCCACGTCACGGATGCTGCTCGGGTGCCCCGGTTTCACCCCGCTCACGGGCATCGGAGCCGACACGGGAGGCACCCTACCCGCCGGGCCGGCTGCTCCGGACGCGTCGAGCGCACCCGTCCGGCCCGCCCCGGTCGAGACGCCGGGCCCGGACCCGGGTGCCCCGCACCTGAGGACACCGGAGACGACAGCACCTCCCGACCGGAGCCCGGTCGGGAGGTGCAGTGTCGGGAGGTGCGGTGTCGGGAGGTGCGGGGTCGGGAGGTGCGGGGTCGTACGTGCGGAGCGGTCTCCGCCGGGCGCTAGCGTCCCGTGGCCGCCGCCCGTCGGCGCGAGATCGCGTCCACGCTGGCCGCCAGCAGCAGCACCAGGCCGGTGACGATGAACTGGATCTCCGCCCGCTGGGTGATCAGCGGCAGGCCGTTCTGGATGACCGCGATCACCAGGCCGCCGATGATGGCGTCGATGATGCGGCCCTTGCCGCCGAACAGCGATGTCCCACCGATGACGGCCGCACCCACCGCGAGCAGCAGGGTCGAGGCCCCACCGGTCGAGGGGGAGACCGAGTTGGCCCGGGAGGCCAGCAGCACGCCGCCGAAGGCCGCCAGCGTCGAGCTGATCATGAAGCAGGCGATCTTGACGCGGTTGACGTTGATGCCGGCGCGACGGGCGGCCTCGGCGTTGCCGCCGACCGCGTAGACGTGCTGGCCGAACCGGGTCCGCTTGAGCACGAAGCTCAGCACGACCACGAACACGATGGCGATCGGGACGATGAGGGGCACGCCCTTGAGGGACTTGATCGCCGGGTTGACCGCGCGCTCCAGGTTGAAGAGGAAGACCATCAGGCCCAGCAGCACGGCGAGCACGGCGATCCGCAGCGCCGGGAGCGCGACGGAGGGCGACGCCAGGCCGGCCTTGCGGCGCCGGTTGCGCCCGAGGACCTCGACGAGGGCGTAGCCGGCGACGACGACGACCCACATGACCCAGCCGACGGCGGGCGACAGGTTCTCGTTCATCAGCGACAGGATGAACGGGTCGCGCAGCGGGACGGTGCCGCCGGTCCCGATGACCGTCAGCAGCACCCCCTGCAGCGCCAGGAACGCCGACAGCGTGACGACGAACGACGGGATGCCGAGCCTGGCCACCAGCAGCCCGATGAGCAGCCCGATCACCAGGCCGACGACCAGGGCCGCGAGGAGCGCGGCCGGCCACGGCCAGCCCTTGAGGGTGAGCAGCACCGCGAGCGTCCCGGCCCCCACGCCGGCGGTGTAGCCGGCCGAGAGGTCGATCTCGCCGAGGAGCAGGACGAAGACCAGGCCCATGGCGATGAAGATGACGGCCGCGCTCTGGTTGAGCAGGTTGGCCCAGTTGAGCTTGGTGGCGAAGGTCTCGGGCCGCAGGATCGTGAACAGCACGACGAGGAAGACGAAGCCGGCGATGGCCGGCAGCGAGCCGACGTCGCCGCCGCGGACCCGGACGAGGTAGTCGCGCGAGGCGCTGCCCAGGGTGGCCCGTTCGGGGGCGTCCTCGGCGGACACGGCCGGCGGCTGGATGGTGGTGCTCATCGCAGCACCTCTCTGTCGGCGGCGAGTCCGAGCTCGCCGCTGCGTCCGGTGGTGATGAGCTCGACGATCTGCCCGGTCGTGACGTCGGCGGCGCGCACCGTCGCGGCGAGCGAGCCCAGGTAGAGCGCGGCGACGGTGTCGGCGACCTGCTTGACGTCGTTCATGTTGTGCGAGATCAGGATCACGGCGAGGCCGCTGTCGGCCAGCCGGCGCACCAGGTTGAGCACCTGCTCGGTCTGGGCGACGCCCAGCGCCGCGGTCGGCTCGTCGAGGATGACGAGCTTGCTGTTCCACAGCACGGCCCGGGCGATGGCGATGGTCTGCCGCTGACCGCCCGAGAGCCGGGACACCGACGTGCGGACCGACTTGAGCGTCCGCACGGAGAGACCCTTCAGGGTCTCCTGCGCCCGCCGCTCCATCGTGGTCTCGTCCATCACGATGCCGCTCGTCTCCTCGCGGCCCAGGAACATGTTGTGGACCACGTCGAGGTTGTCGCACAGCGCGAGGTCCTGGTAGACGACCTCGATGCCGAGGTCGCTGGCGGCCTTGGGCGAGGTCACGTTCACCTCGCGGCCCTCGAAGAGGTAGGTCCCGCCGTCGAACGTGTGGGTGCCGGCGATGCCCTTGACCAGGGTCGACTTGCCGGCGCCGTTGTCACCGACCAGCGCGGTGACCTGGCCGAGGTGGCAGTCGAGGTCGACGCCCTTGAGGACGTCCACCGCCCCGAAGCTCTTGGTGATACCCCGCAGGCTGAGCAGCGGCTGCTGGCCGTCGCCCGAGGGGCTGACGGTTCCGGTCGTCATCGGTCCTCCAGAAGATGGGTGGTTCGGGCACGGCCCTGGCCGCCTCGCCTCACGAGGAGGCGGAACGGCCAGGGCAGGTGGTGCGCTCGGGTCAGGAGATGCCCGCGGCGGAGCAGGCCTTCTTCAGAGCAGCGGTCGTGCACACCTTGGCGGAGGTGGTGAACCCGTCGTCGATGACCGCCTTGACGTTGTCCTTGGTGATCGCCTGCGGGTCGAGCAGGATCGCCTTCTTGCTGGCGCCCGCCTTCGGGTCGTCGAAGGACTGGGTCGCGAGCGCGTCGGCGCCCGCCACGTCGCCCTTGGCCAGCGCGACGCCGAGCTTCGCGGCCGCGTCGGCCTCCTTGTTCACGGCCTTGTAGACGGTGTTGCACTGGGTGCCGAGCAGGATCCGCTGCAGGCCCTCGTCGGTGGCGTCCTGGCCGCTGACCGGGACCTTGCCGGCGAGACCGTTGCGGGACAGCACCGAGACCACGGCACCGGCGAGGCCGTCGTTGGCCGCGGCGACCGCGTCGACCTTCCCGTCCTGCTTGGTGTAGAGCTGCTCGAAGAGCCGGCCGCCCTCCTCGTTGCTCCACTCCGGCACGGCCTGCTCGGCGACGACGTCGTAGCCCGCGTCCTTGATGGCCTTGTCGTAGCCCTGCTTGAACAGGGTGGCGTTGTTGTCGGTGGGCGAGCCGTCCAGCTCGACGACCTTGGCGGCGGGCTTGTCGTCGGCCTTGATGCAGCTGACCAGGCCCTCGCCGATGGCCGTACCGACCTTGACGTTGTCGAAGGAGACGTAGTACTTCGCGCCACCACCGAGGTTGGCGCGGTCGTAGTCGATGACCGGGATGCCGGCGTCGGTCGCCTTCTTGATCACGGCGGTGCCCGAGTCGGGGTCGAGGCTGGTCATGATGAGCGCCTTGACGCCGGCGCTGATCATGC
>Ga0210040_10007669_pt1 | contig 12994 bp, 10 predicted proteins | sample CryGeyCG12114_NA_FD_185462 | JGI IMG/M metagenome (GOLD analysis project Ga0210040, IMG submission 185462) | Groundwater microbial communities from aquifer - Crystal Geyser CG19_WC_8/21/14_NA (SPAdes) (version 2) | ecosystem: Environmental > Aquatic > Deep subsurface > Groundwater | place: USA... | reverse complement strand
TGAACTTAGTTCTATTAGTTGTTGATTAAATGTTTGAAATGGATCTTGGATCTCTCCTAAATATTTATATGATGATAAGGTAAATCTTGAAATAGAATTCCAGTTATTACGAGATATTTCCTTATTCATAGTTTTAAGTTGTTTTTCAAGATCAATAACTTGTTCGTGTACAGCTGTACTTTCTGAGTAAGCAACTGGTTGTCCCTTTAACACGTCTTGGCCATCAACAATTAAAAGTGATGTTAATCTTCCATCTGATCGAACTATAATCGTACGTGGTGCATCTATAGCAGTAAGGGAAAAGGAAGATGAGACAATATCAGGATATCTGATCCAAAAGGTACTAAGTCCAAACAACAGTATTAAACAAAAGGAAAAAGTTATACCCCAACGTACTAACCAGTGAGGTGGACGACTTATTATCTCGTGTACTTCCTCTGAATGAAGTTCGGGAAAAGACTTATTTGAAAGGTCAGATGAATGTAAAGTTGACATTTTAAGTAAGAGTTTTATAACTTAATTTTTAAATAGCTAACTCTAACTGATTACTCACTAGCTCAAAATACTTTCCTTTTGTTAATATTAATTCTGCATGAGTTCCTACTTCTACAATTTCGCCTTTTTCCATAACTACAATCTGATCTGCATGTTTAACCGTACTTAGCCGATGCGCTACTACAACAACAGTTCTTCCCTGAAAAAAAGATTTTAGATTTCTTACAATAATTGATTCGTTATTGGCATCCAAAGCATTTGTAGCTTCATCAAAAAGTAACATTTGAGGATTTTTGTAAACGGATCGAGCAATAAGTATTCTTTGTTTTTGCCCTTGGCTGATCCCTTTTCCTTCTGCTCCAATCTTAGTGTAATAGCCTAGTGGAAGCGATTCTACAAACTCGTGAATATTCGCAATGCATGCGGCTTGATATAACCGTTCTTGATCGATAACTTCTTCACCTACAGCTATATTCCTTGCTACATTATCTGAAAATATAAATCCGTCCTGCATTACTACACCACATTGCTTCCGCCATGCTTTATGAGATATAAAATTCAAGCCGAGTTCACTATCAATGACAAGTTCCTTTTGAACATACTCCAAATCATCTAAACTAAGTGCCTGAATTTTCCTTTGAGATTTCAATAAAATGGAACCCTTTTGTGGTTCATAAAATCGTAATAAAAGTTTTAATAATGTTGTTTTTCCACTTCCACTAGTTCCAACAATGGCCGTTGTCTTACCATGAGGAATTGTAAGATTAATGTTAGTTAAAACTGGTTCGTTGCCAGCACCTGGATAACTATACGTAACGTTTACTAATTTAATATCCTGCTTTTGATCCCATTCCTTTCGATTAGATTGATGGAAAGGTTCTTCATCAGCAAGACCATGAACTTCGTTCAACCGCTCTAAGCTAATTCTTGCATCCTGCCAAGATTGCAAAAAACCTATCATACGTTCAATTGGAGCATTAAACTGGCCTAGAATATACTGAACTGACATCATTCCACCAAGAGTAAGTTGTCCCTCTATTACGGCTTTTGCGGCTAAAAAGGTTATAAAAATATTTTTGCTTTGATTAATTATCAGTCCTCCGGCTTGTTGAAATTGGGATAATGATAAATTTTTTACATTCCACTTAAACAATTGAGCCTGTGTTCTTTCCCACTCCCAACGTTTAAGAGTTTCCGCTCCTGACAATTTGATATCCTGCATACCCTGTATGAGTTGAACAATTTGACTTTGGTTACGTGCAGAAATATCAAAGCGCTTGGTGTCCAATTTTCGACGTTGTCTTAAGAATAAAACTACCCAAATAGCATATAGGATTGAAGCACCAATTGCTACCATAAAAATGGATAATTGATAATAAGCCAGCACAAACCCAAATATAAACAGATTAAAAAGCGAAAATAATACACTAAGTGTTTGGCCTGTTAAAAAGTTTTCGATTCGGTGATGGTCTCCAATTCGCTGCATTATATCACCAAAATTCTTTACATCAAAAAAGGATACAGGAAGCTTCATGAGTTTTAATAGGAACTCAGATAATATTGTAAGATTAATCCGAGTACTAATATGCAACAGTATCCATCCTCGTAGAAAATCTATACCCGCTGAACTACATAAAAGTACCATTTGTGCAATAAGAAGCAGATAAATAAAGGATAGATTTTGAGTACCAATACCAACATCTACAATAGATTGGGTAAGAAAAGGCATTAACAACGATAATCCACTTCCTGCTAACATACCTAAACAAAGCTGCACTACTAACCTCTTATATCTCAGAATGAAACCTATCAACTGACTGAAATGCATACCACTAACAGTCTCTTCCTCTTCTTCGTAAAAGCGAGAAGTAGGTTCTAGCAACAACGCTACACCTTCTTTTTTGAGGTTATTGTTTGCTGATAACCATTGCTCTTCAAATTCAGAAGAAGTGTAAGAAATCAACCCTTTTGCTGGATCTGCAATATAGAAAATCTCATTTCGTCTGCCTTTCGAATATGTTCCATTATTTAATGGGGGCTGCATACAACCTTCAGGCATTTCGTCAAATATTGAATGTAATTCAACATTTGCTTTTCTCCCCCCCCAAATACCGGCAAGAAACTGACGGCCAAGTATCAATGGACTACGACTAATAGCATAAAGCACAACAAAATGATTTTGCCCCCAGTGTAATATGCAAGGCAAAGGTACTTCAAGAACTAATTTATCAAGAGTTATTTTCACCCCAACTGATTTGAATCCAATAGATTCACCTGCCTCAGCTATTCCTAGCATTGAAACACCCTCACGACTAATGAACGACTTCTCTCTTAAAGTTTGCGCAGAAAAGTGTTTTCCATAATGCTTTGCAATCATTCGAAGGCAAGTAGGGCCACAGTCCATTTGGTCAAGTTGGCGGTATTGTGGAAAGTTTATCATAGCCAACTAAGAGAATAATAAGATCTAAAGAATTGCAGACAAAACACTATTAATATTGTAACAATTAAGATATCGCCATTTATTTATATTATTACAGTAATCAGTGGAACTTGATTTCGATTCCACTATATTCTTAATTTTATCTATAATATTTAAATCATCAAGATCTATCTGATAAAAACCTCCCGACAAATATACATTAGATATATTAGGAGCACCTGAATAGATTGGAATTGTGTTACAGATAATACAATCTATAAATTTCTCGGTTATATAGTTATATTCATTTGAATTTTCGATACAAATAGAGAACTCATAGTCAGCGAGTCCATGATATTTGTATTCTAATTCACCTTTATACCTATTATCATCAATGCTATGTCCCTTTCCATATATATCTATATCTAAGTCAGAATTTAACACTAAGTTAAGGAAACTGAGACGTTTGGAATGACCTTGGCAATTATTTATATTACTTAATATAAAACTAATTTTTTTCTTTTTAATAGGAATTTTGGAAGTAAAAAAATCCACAGGTAAATCATCATAATAGTGAATAACAGTTGGATGATTTATATTATTCACAAGATTGTTGAATAAAGAAGAATCATGAACAAACAACAAGTTATTACTTTTAAAAAATGGGTTATCTATTAAGCAAGAACTCCAACTAGGCTCTTGTATAAAAATGATCTTAAAAGAATCATCTTTAACAGGAACAATAGCTTTATTAAAAATAACAGCAACATTGTAATCATCATGAATCGTAAATTCAAACTTTGAATCTATATTTAAATTAGAAGTCATGTAGTAATTTTGTAATAGAAATTTACTATCAGAATAGTTACTAAAAAATTTAATTTTTATCATAAAACAAAAATTATTTAATTATAATTCTATAAAAATCTAAACTTATTAGTTGCATGAGTAACCAATTGCAATCGGCTAGAAGCAATTGAAAAACCTTCTATTTCCGTATCATTAATCGCATTAAATTTGTTAGGAGAAACATCAGAATAACCAAAGTACTTTTGCTGTGATATAAATGGATATAAAACCATTTTATTACTGGTTAGACTAGATAAGAAATCATCAGCAGTAACCAACAAATCAAACTCTGCTGATAGAATTTTTTGAAAAATTTTTTTATAAATAACAATAAACTGTGTACCATAAAAATGATTAAGCCAAAAAATATTATCCGTAATCATACTAGTAAAACTAAATCCATCATTTACACCACCTGATAATATATCAGCTCCAAGATTATGAGCCCTAATGATATTTCTTATAAAAATTTTTTTATTGTAATATTCTGTAAATTTATGATCGTCTTCACAAATTAAAATTACATCTTCATCAGTAAGTATTGCATTTTTAATTATATTCCTAATTGATAACCATAACCCAACTGCACCAATCTCATGTTTTACAGCGTTTACAATTGAGATATCAAATTCATGCTTATCTTCAAACTCTGATTTGATATGAGACAATCTATCTGTTCTTTCAGCAAGGTTTATAATAAATGTACTTATTGCAAAATCATAATTGTTAATATCCGTATCATTAATACAATCATTTACAATAGATTTATAATATCTATCACCTTCTAACAAGTATTTAATAGCGCTGGAAGACTCCAAAAACATATTTGATACAACACCAAACTCATTATTTCTTGTAGTTACGTCAGAATAACCAAATTCACGTTGAATCGAAATATATGGAAAAATTAAAAATTTATTTTTTGTAAGTGTTGAAATTTTAATATCAGCATCCTCAGTTATTGAAAAATTTGCATTTAATATATGTGAAAAGAATTTACGAAAGATTATCGTAAATTGAAGTCCTGTAAATTTTTCAATCCAAATTAATGTATTTTTTGATTTTACAATGCTTCCTACTGAACTAACACCACCCAACATTATGTCAGCACCAAGTTCTTGTGCATCTAAAATACACTTAAACATTAGATCCTTTGAATAATTATTAGTGAATTCATGATCATCCTCACATATAATGATATAATCATCATCCATCAATAGTTGATCAGTTAATATTATTTTAATAGACTTCCATAAACCAATTGAACCTACCTTATCTTTAATAGCATCAACAAATTTAACCTCAAATTCAGGTTTACCATTGAACTCTTTAATTATATTTTTTTTGCGATCCAAACGCTCTGGTAAATTGATTACGTAAGTAGAAATAGACTTATTCTGCATGTTCAATATTTAATTAAGAGGTTTCTAATTCAAAAGATACATTGACACACTTCATTCACTTAGTTGTTTTTAATAATACCTTCTAAGTATTTATCTATTTCATTTAATATATCAATACCTTCACCGCGTATTAAGATCATTCCATCCTTTCCAATTAAAATTGTCGTTGGAAATGCTTGAATTCTGTATTCAGTTAGGATTTTATTTGGTTCCTTCTGATTTATAAATAACTGTACCCAGTCCATTTTCTTTTCTTTAATCATTGAAATTAGCTTTGGGTAATCCTCCTTTTTATCAACTGCTATACTAACAACTTGAACGCCTGAATCCTTGTACTTCAAACTGATCTCTTTTAATTTAGGTATTGCTTTAATGCAGGGTGCACACCAAGTTCCCCAATAATCCAATATAATATAATTTAATTTTTCATTTTCCAGCGTAAATGATTGACTATTAATAAAATCGACAGATTCAAAAGGTGGTGCCTTGGTTCCTTCTCTTCCACCACTTTTTTCTACAAAGCCATAAAAGTCAAGTTCAATTACCTCATTATTCAAAAATCTTAATTGATACGTTTTATGATTTTCAATTTCAATAGGTTCTCCAGCCCTATACTTTGTAGATCTCGAAAGTTTATTATCTTTATTTATCTTTTTTATAGCAACCAAATAGTTTTTTGAAGGGTATAGTCCATAGTTTTCGTCATCTAGTTGAATAAGATATTTAGATCCTTCACTTTCTATAATTCCTTCTTTATAATGTTTATTTACAAAATGAAAGTACGTTAAGTCACTAACATTCTCTTCCACCTCAATTGCCAGTTTTATGTTAATAGGCTGTATATTTTCCCCATTATAATACTCGAAACTTATTATTATTTCTGGAGAATATTTTAAGGTTTGTTTATTAAATATAAAACAACTATCATCCGAAAAATCATAGTTATTATTTGAATCAACCGTTATATATTTGTTGCCAGAACTATCAACTTTCACCAAAGTAAACACTCTATTTTTTTCAATTTCCTTATTAGATATAAAGTTCGTATCAATTTTGTTAGTCTCTACATACTTCTTAAAGAACTCAATTGTTCTTTTCCCCTTATTTGTCTGCTCTTTCATCTTTTGAGGAATAAATAAAGCAAATTCTCTAATATGCCACGTTTTTATGTTAGAAGTATCTAAACCTTTTAAATTATTAAAATTATTTAAAATATAGGTTGGTTTAACATATGAGGTTGCAAAGTTGTCACCAAATTTCTTTTTTAAAGTTATCTTTTTTACTTGAGCATAAGTAATTGATGAGAAACTAAAACAAAGAATAAATAAAAGATTAATTACTTTCATGTTTATTCATGGTTTTTGAGCTATATATTATTGCTCTCTACTTAATTGTATTGTTTAATAAAACTTATAGGTTTCTAGCCTGTATTATCACTAGAAACCTATTAATTTACATCATTATCTAACCTCATAAATCTATATCTAAGTTATTTCAGGGCATGTTGGTGTATGTTCATAGCTTGAACAAGTTTTGGTTTGGCCATTACATGATACTGAAGTAGATGCTACTGCTTCACAAGTAGTATTACAGTTTGGATAACTAATTGGAAAACGAGTAACTCCATCAGAGCAGGTACATGTTGTTGAACATCCAGAAGCATCAGAGCCACCTATAATATTTTTCAGCTGTTTTCTGCTTAGAATTTCATCAATCTGAAAATCTATTAGTTTTAATTTTAATTTTTTCATAGTTTTAAATTTAGTTAAATTTATGGACACATAGACATTGCATCAGAACAACTGTGGGTCGTTGTTCCACCTAGACCAGTGCAGCTTACACCAACTTCATCAGTAGCATTGCAAGTGCCTGAACAAATAGATGGAACAGTTAGAATAATCCCATTTGGGCATGTACATTTTGCTTCGCAAAATGCAGATCCACCAGATCCTCCTATCATGTTCTTCAACTGTTTTCTTGTTAAAATTTCATCTGCTTCAAAAACCAGAGATTTAAGCTCTATTCTTCTCATATCAATACATGTTAAGTTAAGACTTACAATTGTTAAAAAATTTATAATGATAATTGGATCATACTCCTTTTTGAATGAGATATTTTAATTCCTGAACTCTATATATATCGGGTAATTCATGCCCATTAATGAAGAACGTTGGAGTATGTTCTATATGTATTTTTTTACACCAATTATACATATCTTCTATTTTTTGATTTTGTTGATCTAGGTTATTATTAACAGGGTATTTTCGTGCAAATATTTGATAATCCTTCTCATCGCTTAAATACCAATCATCTAGTATCCTTTGATTAACATCTGCATTATTATTCTCTGTTACTGCCATTATATGTTTTACCGTCGTCGTGATTTCATTTTCCATATCATTAGAAGTTGAGAAAATAATTTGCACTTGTATATCTGAATTAGTATTTATTAAGTCCTCAATTGGTTTATGTGCATCAGCACAGGGTTTACAATAAGGATTGCATACTTTTATTATCTTATTCATTGCATGAGGATTACCTAATGTAATTCCTAATCCATCAGAGTTGTCACTGACAGATTTTTGTTTTAATAATAATGCCTCAAACAACTTTGGGTTCCTCTTAAATTTGATTAATTGTCCTATCTCTTGTTTATTCTTTTTAATTATCAGAAGGTTTGGAAGATATATTACTAAGATGAATATTGGCACAAGTATGGATATTATAACATTTATTATGAAATTTATATCCAAATCATTAGTAATTAAATTTTTATAATGCCATTGTGACATTATTGTTATTATGAACTGTAATAACAATATTACTAAAATAGATAAACAAACCCGGCACCATTGTTTTGCAATCTTCCACTGATAAAATATTGAATATGGTATAAATAATAAACCGGATGTACCAACCCAAGCCATTATATAAAATACTATATTGTATTTAGAGCCTGTTAATAAGTATAGTAATGTACTTGATAAAAAATACGTAAAACCGATTTGACTCCATGATATTCCGAAAATTTTTGAAGCCTTTGATTTTAATATTTCATTACAATTTGAGCTTTTATTATTTCCACAAAATTTGTTTAAAATATTACTGCTTTGATCTAAATCATTCAACAATAAAATACTTGATAAAAATACGCCTGTTAAAGAAAGAAAAGAATATATTGATTTTGACCATGCATCACTTCCTTTAATCATTATTTCATATGTAAATAAAATTATTGTTAAGATTGGAATTATTGATATTGCTATTATGTGTATAAGTTGGTTTTTTATTTCTCTTCTTCGTTTTTTAGTATAGTCTTTCTCATCTTCCCCATTTTCCGAATCAATTAGTAATGCTATACCACTTGGCCATTTTTTAATAAAGCTACTTTCTGATAAAGTTTCATATTCCTCTTTATGAAAGTTGTAATATGTTACATTATCCTTGTTTATGGATTTTACTATCGAAAATGTTAATTCCGTATTACTCGAATCTTGTATTGGTACAATACATGGTAATGGGAATTCACTTAATTTGTTAATAGTAGTTTTTAGTGTAATGTTATCTATACCATATTCATTTAGGACATCACTTATGCTTAATAAGCTTGGATAGTCTGGATGATTAATAAGATCATTCCTTACAGTTGTTTTAGTAACCTTTATATTTAAATTTTCAAGAAGTAACAACATTACCTTAATGGTATTTTCTGTTTTATCTAAGCTAGGCAAAACCTTGATAGAATGCATAAATCTCTTTATTTAACATTTGTTTTCTAATTATTTTCCATTTTTATTATACTATACCCCCTATCAGTTGGATTGCAAACCTACTTCAGCTTTCATTTTTAAAGTCACCATTATTTAATACAAAAGTATAATTATATGCAGGATTTATTCAATTTATTTCGTTCAATTTGAACGATTATGACTATCAATTGTCACTGTTGGTTAATAAAATTTTAAATTTTCAATGATTTTTCTTTTATAGCTACTATATTTATAAATGATTCGTAAGTAACTGTTTATCATATATTTACTAACTTAATAGGAGATAGTATGAAAATTGGAATATTGCTTCGCAAGCTAAGAGATCGAAAAAACTTGTCTACTCGTTGCATTGCAGAGAGAATTAATGTACCTCAGAGTACTTACATGGACTGGGAGCATGATAGATCTTCTCCTGCTTTAAGATTTTATGATAAATTAGCTGATGCTTTTGAAGTTTGTCCAGTTGTCTTAATGTCCTATTTAACTGGTCATATTAGTGAGATTTCTCACAATGATAATCCCAAGACTACAATTGAATTATTGGAGATAGTAACATACTTTAAAAATTTAAATTTATTATTAATTGAAAAAGTTGATCGCCTTGAAAATGAACTTGTTCAAATAAAACAATTAATAAAAAGTTAAAATTTAAGTCATTCGCATTAGAAGTTTTACTTTTATTGTCTTGGCCCCTTATAAGTTGGACATTTCTTTTAAAATGGTTGTGTCACAAACCATGGCTTGATCCCACTTTTGTTGGGGCGTCACGAAACCGAGTGAACGATGCAGGCGACTTTCATTGTAATGTTTAATGAAACGTTGAATTGTGTCTTTTGCCTCATAATAGCTGTCAAACTGGTTACGTTCAATCACTTCACGTTCTAAAATGCTGTGAAAAGCCTCGATGTAAGAGTTCTCTTCTGGCGTTGATACATGCGTGAATTGTTGCTTTACATCCGAATTTTTTAAGAAATTCCGAACCTTGTGGGAGATGAATTGGCTGCCGTTATCATTACGTAATATTACGCCTTGTAACTGATAGTATTGATTAACCCGACGAAGCAAGTTTATTAAATCAAGCTGCCGAATGCTGCTTTGGAACAGCCAATCAATAATTTTACGAGTATAAACGTCCAAAATACACAGCAAATAGTAATTGCGACGTTCACCGTGAACCCAAACGTATTTAATATCCCAACACAAGTATTCTAGTGGCTTACTAGCATCAATACGACGAAATTGAACAAATTCACGCTTTCCGCTGGGTCGAATCATTTTGTTCAATAAAAGGCCGTTGGCAAGCATAAGCCGGTATACTTTCTTTTTATTGATCAGATACTCTTTTTTCAATTCGTGCGTAGCATACTCATATCCAAACGCGTTAAATTCGGTATCAATAAGCTTTTTAATGCGAATTACCACATCTTCATTAGGAACCAAAGCGCCATCCAGCTTCATCGTTACCTGACTGGCTTTTGCTCCTGGCTTGCCATTTCGAGCTTTATAATAAGATACGCTACGCGGTAAGTCTAACCACTTACACAATTGCTTTCGCGTTGTAGATTGCTGATATTGAGTCATGACAGCTATCTTTTCCTGGGTCCGATAGGAGTTTTTTTTAGCAGCTCACTTTTTACCTCTAGTTCGAGAGCTTGCTTGGCTACTATGCGCTTCAAGCGTTCGTTTTCCTCTTCTAAGATGCGTACTTGCGGATCAACTCGTGAATAAGAATCCCGAAGGCCGTCTTTGCCGCTTGCCAAATATTTTTCCTTCCACCTCCTCAAAAGAGATGGTGATAAGCTATACTTTCTGCTAACCTCGGAAGGTCCGCTTCGAAGAGATTCCTGTACGATCGAGTACCGGTCTTCTGCACTAAATGTTCGCCGTTGTTTACTCATGATTCCTAAATTAAATGGACTAAACTGTTTTTACAATTTTGTCCAACGATTCAGGGGGCTAAGACAATCAAAATCCTGTCTGTAGATCTACATTCTGACGTGGTTCCGTTTTGGTTTATACTTATGCGGGTTAGTAAATATTTAAAACTTCAATTCTCATCCAGTTTGCCTGATAGTATACAGCTTCAAAGGCAGCCGGATTCAGATAGTGTATCGTCCTAAAAAGCTTACACAAATTTAATTTGGACAACTACTTGTCCGATTTGTCAATTTAAAATAGTAATTAACTAAGACTAACTAAATTCATTTTTCTACTCTTTTGTAGATTAGTAAGTGTAATTATCTCTCAAATGATCATATCTAGGTAATGCTTACCACAAGTGCCTCAATAATAGTTTACTTTCAATTTTATAACATCATATTTCGTAGTTTAAAGCAGTTATAATTCATTAAATTTCTTAAACTCCTCATAATTCAACTGTATTTGATGCAAAGTAGCTCCGAAGCTATCATACTGATCTTCAGCAGATTTTATTTGGCTTTCAATTGATTGTTTAAGAGATTGAAGATTCCTAAATTCTAATTTAATTTCATTCTCTATTTTTTGTTTTAAGTCAGACATTTCATTTGCCACCTGGCTTAACTCCCGGTTTATTATGTCAATGTTTGGATTATAGACGAATGAACTACCAATTTGGCGCTGCCAATCAAAAAGTATTTGCATGTTTTTGGACCCTATTCTTTCAACTTTTATATTATGCAAACGTGAAATATCGGCGGCATTACGTATACCATTTGAATAAAGTAACGTTTTCTTACTTGGTCCAAAGCTTGGGATGGTATAATTTGAAATTTCGAAATTTCTTAGAAATTTCTCGTAGGCAAGTTTAAAGTTCTTTTCTTCAACTTCACGTTTTTTCTTTTCAAATTCATTTGGAAGACCTTTTATTCTATTTATTAAAAATTCAAGCTTTTTCGACGAAGAAGTATATTGAAAGAGTTGTGGTGGATTGTTGTGGTTATTTACGAGATTATTAAAATTTGATTTTGCTTTATCATATTGATATAATCTTGTACTAAGTTCTAATGATAAGGTTTTCCTGGTTGGGAAAAAATTAACAAAAAGCCAGGTAGACAGGCAAGCAAATATCAAATAAATACCGCTATTAAAATCAATACAAAGTGCCAAAAATAATATCCAAATGGAAAAAAGAATAGCACGATTAGCAAGTTTTAGATTTTTAAATTTTCTTTCAATCGGGTGGGGTTTAATTTGTGAATTTCGATATTCGTGTGGCAACTGCTTAATGTGAATAGTTTCTATTTTAAATCCATTAACAAAATGGTCGATGTTGTCAAATACCGCATAGTCTTTAATATATGTATCATCCAAGAAATAGACTAGCCCTTGTTGCTTGCGAAATTGACACCATGGACAGTTTGAAACAAAGCTAGGATAGTAATGTAACTTCGACTCATTACAAATTGTTAAGTCCTTTATCAAATCGCTTAGCGAATCAATCCAGCTCATTGGAGTAGGTCTAACCTCTTGACTCTCAAAAGCCTTATGGAAAAGATCGACTAACTTAGAAGGAAAAAATTTTATGTCAAGACTATTCTTTGCAGGTAGTAATTTCTTAGTCCTATTACGTAAGGAATAAGCGAACTCCCGAGCTTTGATCGCTTTATCCTCCTCAAAATCTCCACTACCATTATAAATTCCCGTGAAAGGAGCTCTACCTAAAAATAATATTTGAAAAATTAAAGTTGCTAATGCAAAACTGTCTGTATTTTTTGTCCTCACATAATTTTCATAAGACCCATGCTCTAAAATTTCAGGAGCGGTATATCTGGGTACACCTACTTCACAGTAATAAGTCTTTTGCCCCTTTTGAATTTGAAATGAATCACAGTCGATAAATGCTATCATCCCACTTGAATTAACAAGAATATTTGCTTCATTAACATCACCAACAACAATTCCTAAACGATGAAGTTTATGAAAGGCAGTTGCAAGGTTTCTAGCGGCATGAACCAAAAAGTTATAACCCTTATCCGGAAATATTCTTTTTCTATCCATCGGGCTAAACAGCATATGTAATGGAAAATAGTTCGTAAGTTTATTCATTGTAAAACCACGAACGACTCCATAATTATCTT
>Ga0210040_10007668_pt1 | contig 12994 bp, 9 predicted proteins | sample CryGeyCG12114_NA_FD_185462 | JGI IMG/M metagenome (GOLD analysis project Ga0210040, IMG submission 185462) | Groundwater microbial communities from aquifer - Crystal Geyser CG19_WC_8/21/14_NA (SPAdes) (version 2) | ecosystem: Environmental > Aquatic > Deep subsurface > Groundwater | place: USA... | reverse complement strand
GGGTAGGCCTGGAAGCCGTAGAGGAGCTTAAAAAGTTATTTCCGGGGCAGGAAAATTTAGCCCCCGTAGCTTTGCGCTGGATATTAATGTACGATGCCGTTAGCTGCATTATTCCGGGAGCTTCCAAACCCGAACATTTAACTTCTAATTTACAAGCCTCAGCTATACCTGCTCTCACGCCGGAGCAAATGGCTGGCATAAAAGTTATTTACGAAGCTAAAATTAAACCGCTGGTACACCAAACCTGGTAAAGCCTACTCCGGAATAAAGGCTCTCGCGCTGGCTGCTATCTTGACAGACAGTATAAAAATATAAATAAAAGGAATGCCTTTGAACACATATTAGCTTCCGCCAAGGCTGGCAAGTAGGGTAGGTAAAACTTCAATAATAGCAAAGCCTGCTAAAGCGAGCGTATACGTGGGCTAAGTTTCGGGCAGGATGTAAATCTTTATTCGCTATAAGAGCAAATCATTTATGATATATTAAACGTAAACAACAATACATTTTAAAATAATAAATAAAAATGAAAAAGAAGGTTTTTATCCTGTCGTTAATATCGGGCCTGTTTACTTTAGTTTGTAACAACACATTTGCCCAAACCACCGAAACAACAACGCAAACCGTAACCGTTGAAACTTCGACCGAAGAACAAGACAAACAACGGTTAGCCGAAGCCAAAAGATCGGCGAGAGAAGCCAAAAAACAAGCCCGGCAAACCGAAGAATTAGATGACGCTGCCGAAAAAGCGGCTAAACAAACCAGGAAAGCGGCCAAAACGGAAGCCAGAGCGCAACGTACCCGCAAAAAAGCAGATAAAGCCGCTAGAAAAGCGAGTGATTTTTAATGAGCTAGGATTATCCCGCATTAAAACTGCAGCCAAATTTTAGGCAAGGGGATAAGCCATAAGTACTAAGACAAAAATAGCTATACAAAATTTTAATTGACTATTTACCACCCCTGCCCCTCCTAAAACAGGAGGGGAGCTTTCTACCTTTTTTTAATTGTATGGCTTAATTTGTTTTGCTACTTAATAGCTGATGTTACGCAGCATCTGGATAAATATTCATTTTTGCCACTTGCTATTTACAGGTGTCATTCTGGGAATTTAAGAATTCCGGGAGGAAACTATTTAGCAGCTAGCCAAATAGTTTCCTCCTGAATGACACCTATAGATTACTCAATTTTATATTTAATTTTATTTGTGTAACATCATTTAAAGCTTATAAAAAAAACGGCAGCTATTTATAGCTGCCGTTTTTTTTATAAGCTTTAAAACAAAGCTAGCTTACAGATTAGTCTGTTTGTTCCGGTCTTCGTCGGTGAGGTAAGTATCGGTATCAGTCCGCAGGTTGTTCGTATCAGTAGTGTTAAGGTTATCTACGTCAACTTCGGTCTTACGCACGGTGTCGCGTACTACTTCATCGCGTTCGGTCACTTCTTTCTCCAAACTTATTTCTTCTATCACGCGCGCCTCTTTGTTAATTACGGGTACTTCGGCGTGTTCGGTAAGTTCAATGGTTCCTTCCTTAAAGGCGTCTAAATCAGCAGAACTAACCGGACGATTGACCGGGGTACGTTCCACGTTAACGTGTTCTTCCCGTAAGGTTACGTTCTCTTGTACTTCTTCTTCTACAATCCGGCTACTAATCCGGGCACCACCGGTTTCTACTTCGCGTTTGCCTATTTGCAAATCTTCTTCTATAATCGGAATAGCAGTATTGCCTTGGGTTGTGTCGGTAGTAGTAGCCGCAGGAGTATTATAATCGGTATTAGTATTCGAAGTAGTATAATCGGCATCAGTTCTGGGTAGCCGGTTACGGTTCAGGTTGTTTTCGTTAAAGTGTTGGTGATCGTAAAAGTCCTCGCGATCGTTCGGGGTATTATTACCGGTAAAGGTATTGCCCACTTTGTCAGCGGTATTTTCCAAGGCTTCACCGGCCCGGTTGGTGGCCCCGCTAATAGCAGCTCCCATAGCTCCGGCTGCCCCTCCTATACCGGCAAATGTCGAACGAACCGAATGTTCGGTATCGCGGCCAATCTGGTTTTTCTCGTAAGTAGGTAACGCACGCAGTTGATCGGCGGTAATATTAGGTATTATCACGTCATCGTCCGATTCGTGTAATTCGGCCAAGCCAATGGGTACCAGCACATCGCGTGGTTCTAAATCTAATACGCTACTTTCCAAATCCACTACCATATAACGTACTTTCCGCGACTGCACATCAAATATTAGTTCTTCTACTTCGCCAATGGTTTGGCCTTGCTGATCTTTTACCGTCCAGCCTTTAATATTAGGTTGGTTGTCGGCAATTTCGAAATCACTGCCGCCTAACTCCTGCAGGCGGTTGCTTTCGTTATAATTCATATCTCTTTCCATGATAATTTTTGTTTAAAGGCGCGGTAAGCGCCGGTTAAAAAATTTAATAAATTAAAATATAAGTACTAAGACACCTTAAATAATGCAATTTATCGTCTTCGAAAAACTCCCCTCCTATTTTAGGAGGGGTAGGGGTGGTAATTATATTCGTTTAGATATTATATTATTAATCATATCCAGTTACTTACGTAAGGCAAATGATTACTCTGTAGCTGACCGGCGCACCACAATTTCTACCCGACGGTTCTGTTGCCGGCCTTCGGCAGTGGCATTAGAAGCTACCGGGCGCGATTCGCCTACCGGATGCAGGGAAACATTTTCCTGGGTAATATTACCGTTTTGCACCAACCAGCTTTGTACGGCGGCGGCACGTTGCTCGGCTAGTTCCTTATTATAGCTGGCACTGCCTTGAGCATCGGTATAACCGTAAATACGTACCTGGCCGCCGTTAAAACGTTGGCCCATAGAGGCAGCTACTTGCTGCAATTTTTGGGCGGCTTGGGGTTGAATCGCACTTTGGTCGGTACCAAATAAAATAGTTTCGTCGAGGCTGTAAATAGCATACTCGTTGTTGCCCCGCACGTTAATATCGGTATCGGTTATTTCCTCGTAAGCAGCAGCGGGTGCGTCAAAATTAATATTACCCCAATCGCCATTATCGGTGGCAGTGCCATCAGCAGCGGCCGTGGTACCGGTTGCTTCGGTGTCGGTAGTAGCATCTACTGCATCCTCTTCGCGGTTACAACTCCGGAATAAGAAAAATATTAAAGCAAGCGCCAGCAGGGCTAATAACAGCCACAGCCACCAGGGTCTGCTGCTTTTAGGTTGAACATCTAATTCGGCCATAGTTTTTTCAGGTTGTTTAAAGTTTTTAAGTATAACAAAAATAAAATTTATGTGAGGTCGTTTACGGCTGATTAAAATAATAGTTATTATAAGGACTTTGTTATCTGGCTACAAGCCAGTTACTTGCTTTTAGTTACTTTAAAGTTGGCCGGAATATTTGGTTAATAAAGTGGGAGTAAGCTTATTAGCGACAGGTACTTAAGGGGCCATTTCCCGAAAAAAGGTAATCTAATAAAAGCTACATTTTAAAAGGCAGCTCTTTTTCCAGCCTTCAGCCAGATGTTAAATAATTGTTATTTTCCTGCTTGTGCTAAAGCTCAGTTTCTAGCGGTTATTTAGGGGCACAAACCGGAATAGCTCTACCAGATTAATACCAACGTACCTATAATAATCAGCAAAGCCCCAATAGCAGCTTTCAGGGTTAATACTTCTTTCAGGAAAATAACCAACAGCACAATGGTGAGGGCTACGCTTAGCTTATCGACGGGGGCTACCTGCGATACCTTGCCCAATTGCAACGCTTTAAAATAAAACAGCCACGACAACCCGGTAGTTACGCCCGAAACAACTAAAAAAAACAAACTTTGCCTGGGAATGGCGAACAAATCTTTAGCCTCGCCTTTAAACACAACAATGCTCCAGGCCACTACTAAAATAACAATGGTGCGAATAGCCGTAGCCAGGTTAGAATTAACCGCCGCAACGCCCAATTTGGCCAGGATAGCCGTTAAGGCCGCAAAAAAGGCCGAAAGTAAAGCGTAAAATACCCACATGGTGCTTTTGTTTTTTTATAGCATACGAGCAGTTAAGCTACCAAGGCAATTGGGTAGCTATTTTTAGCATGGCTCGTACTTTGGCCGGGAAAGATACCAGATTTTAGGCGCCTTGGAATACTAACCCGGCATTATTACTGAACAGGTAAATTCTTTCGGCCGCATAAGCATTATTCTTACTTATACCAAATAGTACTAACAACCTTCCACAATACCCCATGTTGTCATCCTGTAGAATTCGCAGAATTCCAGAACCTTGGTTCCAGAAGGAACTATTGTTTAGAAAGTAAAGTAAGCAAATTGCGTTCTACTGGTGGTTGCCTGTAAGGTCTTCTAACCAATAGATTTTTCCAAAATGACAGTAATAATAAATTTCTTCTTTTAGAGCATGTTTAAATTTTAGAATTTGCTTGAGTACGCTGTTTTAATGCATACTGGAAAAAGAAAATAAAGACCCTTATTACCCTTAATCACCGTCATTCTGAAAGAATCTTATCGGTTACTTGCCAATAAGATTCTTTCAGAATGACGGGTTTAGATGGTTTATGCAAAATTTAAACATGCTCTTAGTATCTAATTACAATGGAATCTAGTTTAGCAGATTTGGTATTATTTACCTGTAGCGCAGGTAACTATTTTAAAGCAACAACGAAAAAACAGGAGTGGCCGCTAGTACTAACACACAGCGTAAATAAAAGCAGCTTATATAAAGAGTAGGGCTTTAAAAGTAATAACATGAAAAACAAAGCGCTTTTTAATGATACCGTGCAAATATTGGTAAACGCGTATTTGAACAATACTTTGGAACCAGGCAATTGCCACGCTTGTGCGGTGGGCAATATAATAGCGGCCAAGCTAAATGTTAAATACGACCAGCACTTAAAATGGATTGACCGCCCGGTGGCCTGGTCGGGGGTGTTTGTGACGCTGAGCTCCAAAATTGCCCAGGTTAAACGCCCCTGGGCCTGTACTGGCGAAGCCCAAGCGCAGATAAACACCACCGGCTACTCCTGGCAAGAGCTGGCCCGCCTCGAATACGCTTTCGAAAGGGCTCCCGGCGGCAAAACAAAAGAAGAATGGATGTTTAACGGCTTAATGGCCGTAGTAGAAGTGCTGAGCCAAATCCACGAAATGGATGAGCAAACCAAAACCGCCGCGAAAAGATTATTGCTGGCGGCCCAGGCTGGGTAGCAAAATCCTGAGCCGCTGCACGCCGGTTTACTTTTGTGCTTGCCCCAACTTATTTTGTAGAACTGATTGCCAAATAGTTGCTTAATAGACGAAAGTATAAATAAAGATTAATTAGCGCATAAAAAATTCTGAATGGCGGCCGCTGTTTCTAAAGGGGCACTTAAATTGGGGCAATGCCCGGTTGCCTTTAGTTTTACCAAGGTAGTATCGGTCAACTGCGTTTGCATGTAAAGGCCTACTTCTTCCGGCGCAATAGAATCGTCGGCACACTGTAATATAAGAGACTTGGTTTTAAGTTTAGGTAAATCTAAGCGGTTATCCGATAAAAAAGTAACCCGCGCAAAGTGCTTGGCAATAGAAACATCGGTGTGGCAAATGCTGTAAGCCAATTCTTCGGCTAAAGAAGGGCTATCGGGGTTGCCCATAATAAAAGAAGCAAATGTGCCCGACCAATCCATAAAATTCGAATTCATGTGCTGCAGCATCAGGTCCACGGTGCTATAATCGAAACCGCCGTAATAATCGTCCTGGTTTACGTAGCACGGAGAGGGCGTAATCAGGATTAATTTGGCAAAACGCTCGGGTTCCGCAATAGCACTTAAAATGCCAATCATGGCGCCCACCGAATGGCCTACAAAAATGGCATCGTACAAATCTAATTCCCGGCAAATTTCCAGCAAGTCGGTGGCATAGCCGTTTAAAGAACTGTATTTATTTTGGTCGTAAGCCGAAGTATCGGAATTACCGGCTCCTACGTGGTCGTAGAGCACTATTTTATAATTATCTAGAAAACCAGGATATAAGTAGCGCCACATATTCTGGTCGCAGCCAAAGCCATGGGCAAAAATCATGGCCTGTTCGCCTTTACCAATTACTTTCACGTTGTTTCTTTTTACTAATTCCATAAAATAAGATAGCTTAATTTGGGTTGTTTATTTATTGGGGGTAAATTATAATTTGCCGGGTTAATGATTGAATCGCTACTAATTTGATAAAGTTGGTAGGAATTTAATTAAAGTAATATATTTCTACTGTTTTATTCCCCAAATTTAGGATAATTTCTTTTTATTTACCTAAAAAATATTTGTGTTTTATAAACTGGTTATTCGTATAATTAATAATTATTAATGTTAAATTGTTGTAAATGAGTAATTTAAGTAATATTTGTTGGGGTGTGTTAGAATAATAATATTATTATTTTTGTTTTTTAGATTTGAAGTATATTTTAAATTGAAAGTCGAATAGAATATAACTTTGTTTATGGTGTGCTCTTGTTGTATATAATTTAGTATATTATAACAATTTAGGCTTAATGAAAGATGCGCTTTGGGGACGGTGCTAAACTAAACACCCCTGGCGCAAAAGTTGTTGCCGCGTTTTAGCAATTAGAAGTGGTTCTGAAGTTTGGGAAAAGTTGGCTGATAATTCGGCTTTTTGTTTTACTATATTGCTTTTGTGTAAACGTTAGTAATTGCAAGCCGCTAAGGATTAAGCTGATATAGACGCAAAAGATAGTGTTCTGCCTAGAACTTAAGCAAAAATGTAATACCTAAAAATAGGTATTTTTTCAACTAATCAGAAAAAGCCTTTTGTAATCTATAAGTATTTTCTAATATTTAGGAAACTAAAAGGTGCTGGTTAGTATGAATTAAGCATAAATGCTTTTAATAAATAATACCTACTTTGTGGATGGAAGACCAAAATGTGATAAACCAGTTTAGGAGAAGTAAGATGTGGCATAGCAAAGGCATTTGTGCTCCGCACAAGCCGCTTTTAATGATGTTGTCTTTAAGCGCTTTTATGGTAAGCCCGGAATTTTGAAAGCTGCTTTTGGATGAAGTAAACGAGCATGGTGCCGATTTGTGACTAATCCAACATCATGGCAATTCAATTAAATTACCCTAGAAAAACCTAATCTGGATTTTACAGCTTAGCATGTAAGTGAAGTTTTCAAAGGGGGTTATAGGGAGTAAATAAGAAGTTTAATACAAATTCGAAAATAATTTGTAAACTTAGAAAGCAGTAGTGTTCAATGATGAGTAAAGTTGTTTATTATTTTTAAAGTTAAAGTATATATGTATATATATTAATTCTAATATAATTTCAATTAGATCAATATTTTTTACATATTTAAGCTTTATTAATTACGAAATCATAAAACTATAATTCAGTCTTATTTAGTGTATGAGTATAGAACAAGGTATCGAGGAAAGAAGAAATAATGATAGAAATAAAGAAGTCCAACAATGGTTTCAAAAATTAATTCAAACAACTGAACTTGTTGGTGATCTTTACTCGATAAACTATGAAACTGCTAGAGTAATAATTCATGATTTTCATCGTGAAAAGGTAGGTGGTATACCTAGCTTAAGTTTCTTGATTGCTTCTAGGGTTGATCCTAATTCAAATTCAATAGACTTTAAAGTCGAAGATTCTTCATTCATACTCCTAAGAGTTATGGATTCTGCCCCATTGCCACAGGATAAAGAAGCCGAAAGAATACGAGTTGAAACAGCTCAAAGAATTAGTGGAGAATCTGAGAAGCATTGGGATGGTCCAGGGGCAATGGATTTACGAACTAAAAATCTCTTAGGTTTTGCGGGGGTTCAATGCAGAATTATTGGTACTTTTTATCTTGAAGAGAATATCAATAATGTTGAAGCGCCTTTACAAATTAAATTTGGTAGTGACATATCCAATTATTATCCAAATCGGGGATTGAAAGTATATAAGCCAAACGGTGGAGCATTAAAAGAGATTGTTAATTATATAGATCCAAGCAACTTACAAGCGCATGTTGAGAAGTATGGTAGTTGTGCAAAGGTAAAGTTAGGGCACATAAGATATGCTTCTACTAATAGAAAATATCAACAAGTAGATGATGTTCCAGTTAATATTTATCCTGCAGATTTACTTTCACAGAAAACAGCTTTGTTTGGTATGACTCGTACTGGAAAGTCCAATACAACTAAAATTATTGCTAAAGCTGTATATGAATTAAGATATCCAAAAAAAGATGAGGGTAGGCCATTGAAAATAGGACAAATTATTTTTGACCCAAATGGAGAATATGCTAATGAAAATATCCAAGATAAAGATGATAACGAAAATCCAAATGCACTAAAGAATATATGGCAAATAAATAGCAAAGCTAAAAAAGAAGATGAAGTAGTTACTTATGGATTAATTGAACATCCAAATGATAAAGATAGAAAATTGATGCTTCTAAACTTTTATTTAGAAGATAATTTGCAGTTAGGTAAAGAAATAATAGATTCAATTCTTTCTGATGATACTGCTAAATTTATAAAGAATTTTATCCAAGTAAGATTTGAAAAGCCAGATTCTAATGATAGAAGTGCAACTTGTCGATATAGCCGAAGAGTTTTAGCATACAGGGCCTTATTATATAAGGCTGATTATCCGATGCCTCAAAATCTTTATCCTCATACATCCGGTTTATTCGGTAAAGAATTAATCAAATTCTTAGAAGAGGATAAATCGAAAAATTCTTCAACTTATAAATCTGTGGCAAAACTGCTCAATGAAAAGAGTAAAACTTGGTCTATGGTAGTGAAAATATTTGAGGGATTAGCAGATTATATTGACGATACAAAAAGTAATTATAACACATTCGAGGCTGAATATATTAAAGCTTCTTCTTCTGGGGAGAATTGGGCAGATGAAAATTTTAAAAAAATTTTAACAATGTTCAGTTATCCTAATGGTTCTCGACAAATAGGCAAAGGTGTAATACAACATTCAAATTCAACTAACAACGATTACTCTGAGGATATTTACAATGAACTAATTCAAGGTAAACTTGTAATTGTTGATCAATCTAGTGGAGATGAAGAATTAAATAAATCATCTGCTAATAGAATAATGAGTAAAATATTTGAAAAAAATAAGAAGGAATTTACAGCAGGAAGAATACCCCAAGATATATTGGTTTATGTTGAGGAGGCTCATAATATTCTGCCTCCTGATAAGGAAAAAGATTTGAAAGATATTTGGGTAAGAACTGCAAAGGAGGGAGCTAAACTAAGAATAGGGCTAGTGTATGCAACTCAGGAGGTAAGTAGTATTCAAAAAAATATATTAAAAAATACTGCAAATTGGTTTATTAGCCACCTTAACAATACTGATGAAACCAGAGAATTAACTAAATATTACGATTTTATTGATTTCGAGCCATCAATACGAAGGGCTCAAGATAAGGGCTTTCTTAGAGTTAAGACCCTAAGTAATCTCTTCGTAATTCCTGTACAAGCTGATCGTTTTAAAATTAAAACAGTTGAAGAATGAGTTTTGAGGGAGAATTTGCGAGTTATGAACCATTAAGAAGATTACTTGATAGTGATAAAGTAAAATTATTGCAAAGCCGTTTAAAAATAAGGAATTCAGGGAAAGATTCTGGAGAATTTAATGGTTTATTAACTTTAAAATCTGAAATGCCCATCAGTTCAATACAACCTGATTTAGTATTAGCAATTGATGGTAGTACACTTCCAGCTAAAGCAGAAAATGGCTTCCCTGGTGCGGAGTTTGGATATGTAACTGTGGCTTCTGTACTAATTGATCTTAAACTCATGAAGGAATTAGAACAAAATGAGTTTATAGATCCTCAAAGATTTCGAGGAACTGAGAAGGCTTCAACCATAGATAGCGTTTTTCCTGGGTGTAATGTAATTCTTGATTCTGAGAAAGATGCAAAGGCATCATTAAGACGAGCAATTTTCGAGGAGTTAAAAACTAATATTGTTTTTACTGATGGAGAAACTTTATTCGATACTTATGAACATTTATTTAGAATAAAAAGAGAGCAATTCCAAGAGAGGAATCTTCCAAGAAGCCCAATTGAGGGCGTAGATGAAGTAATGACTTATGACTATGGTGAGTATTTATGTCCATATTCTGGAGAAGCTTTGTATTCAACTGATGCACTTCGCCTTCATGAATTAATGAACCCAGCAGGAAGTAATGGTGAAATGTTTGGTCAAATTATGTCTACTCTTGAAAAATTATGGCTTATTCATATTTTAAGAGCTTTCGAAAGAAAAGGTTGGTTACCAACATTACGCAGAGTTGCGTTTGTTATGGATGGTCCGTTAGCCGTATTTAGTACGTCTTCATGGCTTACGAAGGTAATTAATCATGAATTATGTAGAATAAATGAATTACAGAAAAAAGTTAATAATCAAGATTTGTTAATAATTGGTATTGAGAAATCAGGTACTTTCTTTAATCATTTCACAGATATAGATACAACCAAAGATGGTATTACAGACAATTTTCCCAAGCAATCTGCCTTATTATTAGATGATAAGTATATAAAGCAAAATATTATTTTTTCTGAAAGCACTAAACCCTATGGAAAAGATACATACTTTGGAAGAAAATTCTTCTATAAAACTGCATCTGGCCAAAGAATTGTTCCTGTAATTGCATATTTCAATGAATATCAAAGTAATTTAGATACTGCTAATCCAAATCAATTTACACGCCTAGGTGATGTTATGAATCTGCTGGATCAACTTGTATCAAACAGATATCCTAACTCGGTATCTCCTTTAGTTTCAGCACATGCTGAAGCATCAATTCCTTTAAATTTGGGGAAACGCATTTTTGAAGATATTGCAAGAGAGATTAGAAGAGAGACTAAATAAAACATGATAGTATCGGAAAAAATATTAAAAGGTTTTACAACAGCTGAATCAAGATGGGCAAGATTTGGCCCTTATTATGCAATGTTCCCTCTTGAATTTGCTTTTGAAGTAGTAAATAAATACTCAAAAGAAGGTGATTATATAATAGATCCATTTGCAGGAAGATGTTCAAGTATTTATGCTGGTGGAGTATTAGGCCGTACTAGCTTAGGAATTGAAATTAATCCAGTTGGTTGGTTATATGGTTCTGTAAAATTAAGGCCAGCTGATAAGGATGCTGTAATTGATCGCTTGTTAGAAATTTATGCAATAAGAAATGACTATAGCGAGGCTTCTGAAAGGATGCCTGAATTTTACAAAATCTGCTTTTGTGAAGAAGTTTTAAAATTTTTATTAGCAGCTAGGGCAAATTTATGCTGGCGGAATAATGACGTTGATGCCACATTAATGTCAATTCTACTCATTTATTTGCATGGTAAACTTGGTTCAAGCTTATCCAACCAAATGAGAATGACAAAATCAATGGGGATGAGTTACTCTGTTAAATGGTGGAAGAATAAAGGGCTGTTTACTCCTCCAGAGATTAATCCATGTGATTTTATTCTAAATAAGATTAAATGGCGATATGCCAAGGGCAAACCTGCAATAACAGAAAGTGCTGTTATATTCGGAGATAGTTCCAATGAACTTAAGACTATTGCCGAAAGATCAATTGAAAATAATATTAAATTTTCACTCTTATTTACTTCTCCTCCGTATTGTTCAATTACAAACTACCATGCAGACCAATGGCTAAGGCTTTGGCTTCTAGGAGAACCTGAAATTCCTCAACCATTAAAGGATAAACATAAAGGTCGTTTTGTAGACAAGCAAGATTATTTTAATTTACTAGATAATGTATTTGGTCTTTGTTCTAAAATGATGAAGCGTAAAAGTACCATTTATGTTAGGACGGATAAAAGGGAATTTACTTTCAATTCAACTTTACAAATATTAAAAGAGCATTTTCCTAAACATTCTGTGCAAATAATTAATAAACCTCTTGGAAATGATACGAAGACTCAAACTCAACTTTATGGTGATAAATCACTTAAGCCTGGGGAAGTAGATATTATATTAACTAGATAGACCTGCCTAGTGCAAGTTTTAAGTGAAGCGTTACTGGTGCTTATACATACCTACAAGTCTTCGGACTATTCTGCTCCCGCTAATTCAAAAATTGGTTAAAATAGATAGAATTTAGTGATGCTGTAATCCAAACTTACCCCACTGGTGCAAGCTTGTAGCTCGTTCATTTCTAAAATCTTTAATTATCCGTATTTCTTTGTCATTATTTTTCCAGTTAGATTGAAAGCTACCTATTACAATTTCCCTATCTAGGTACCACTTGCCAATCCTTAATATCATAAAGCTTATCCTAGTAGTTGCTCTAGCGGGTTACTTTCACTTTTTTACCAGTTCAGGCCAGCGCTACCCAGTTAAAGGTAATCTGCTCAAAACAAAAACAGTAGCTATTTTCTTTGGACAGCCGGATGGCTGGGTAAGCTGGCTGTATGCCTTAATTGGTCATGCTGTTTTCCGAATAGAATCTATTATCTTAACCCGCCAAAAGCAAGAACCGATGAAAAAGATATACGCCCTGGGGTTTGCCCTGGCCCTGGCCGCCCCCGCTTTTAGCCAAAACAACCATTTCGATGCTCGCCTGAACCCGGCGGCCAATAAGATAGAACCAAAAGTAATTGCCTGGCGCCGCGATTTGCACCAAAACCCGGAGTTGGGCAACGCCGAAAAACGCACCGCCGCGCTGGTGGCCAAACACCTGAAAAGCCTGGGCCTGGACGTAAAAACCGGCGTGGCTAAAACCGGGGTAGTAGCCCTGCTAAAAGGCGGCAAGCCGGGCCCTGTAATGGCCTTGCGCGCCGATATGGATGCCTTGCCGGTAACCGAGCGGGTAGCGCTGCCTTTTGCCTCGAAAGTAAAAACCACCTACAACGGCCAGCCGGTAGGGGTGATGCACGCCTGCGGCCACGACTCGCACGTTGCTATTTTAATGGGCGTAGCCGAAATATTGGCCTCGATGAAATCTGATTTGGCCGGTACGGTAAAGTTTATTTTTCAGCCCGCCGAAGAAGGGGCGC
>Ga0210040_10007667_pt1 | contig 12997 bp, 9 predicted proteins | sample CryGeyCG12114_NA_FD_185462 | JGI IMG/M metagenome (GOLD analysis project Ga0210040, IMG submission 185462) | Groundwater microbial communities from aquifer - Crystal Geyser CG19_WC_8/21/14_NA (SPAdes) (version 2) | ecosystem: Environmental > Aquatic > Deep subsurface > Groundwater | place: USA... | reverse complement strand
TATATAAAGGGCACATGAGGAGGAAAAAACGACTATTTGAAGAGCAATAAACATGGAAACATATAATGAGACAATGTGACAAAGAGTAATGCCTTCGTTCGCTACAGTCATTTAGTGGGAATTGCCTACATTATAGGCTTTAACTGTGAAAGTAGCCTCCAAAAGAGAGTGCCTCCAAAACTAAATAACCATGTGTGTTGTCATTTACGTAGAAAGTCAGGCACAAAATATACATTTGCTATAATGTGAAGTGCAGGAGCAACTAATGTATTCGCGCGTCTTATTAAACGAACCATGGTTAGCAAGGCTGAAGGAAAGTTATATTTAGTAAGTAAGCCAGTCACATTATTGTACGTAATATCATGAAGATGAAGCTTATATGATTATTATTATTATGTATCTGTGACTTCAACTCATTGAAAGCAAAAAAAAGTGAGCTACATACATATTACACTAAAAGGGTTAAGCCATCTAAATACTAGAAAGTTGTTCAAAGCTGTATACTACATGATATAGTTTATTTGTTTGCTGATGATGGAAACCAATAATATAAGATGACTTGAGTAAATATATACTATATGCCTTCATTTACTCTTTTACGTAATAGCCGTAAGACTTTTTTCTTCTGTATGGGTTTTTTGGGTGTCCGTTGGTAATACTATACCCACTTACTTTACACTGTACGTGATGGAGTAACTTGTGGACGCGGTGTTTTGTGTACATGTATCACTCGCAGCTGGGATGTGTACCAACCAACATTAAATTATAGTGTGTGCGTGCACAAGTTTCTATGTAATGGAGATGAAGCTACTTGCCTCCTCTATTTACCATGTACAGACAAGAAGTGAGTGAGACTTGAGGAGAAAGTTGGTTTCCATTTCACGACATCTAATGTAGTAACGCACATAGATTGATTGCAAAACGTAGGGAAGGGGGGAGAAGCAGAAAAAATGAAATGAGACAGATGCCGTGTAGCTTGCTAGTAACCGACCGTGACAACATGGGAAATAGGAATGAAAGTAACTTGTCCCTTTTATTTATTACATTTGTTTTGGTTCCATATTTTTGTAGATCACCCTCAACTCACAAAATGTCGCCATGGGTGAAAAAACTGTTCCTGGATTTAATGCCCAGACTTTTATGCATCAAGAGACCAGAATACCATCCTCGCTATGCTTTTGAAGGGGATTTTACAACAGGAAATACTGATTTCGGGACGAATTTTGGGTTTGGGTAAGTGACATGTATGCAGATATGTATTTATGATGGTTGTGAACATAAAGTTGAAGATGGGAGACCAAGTCTGGAATAACAAATGTATAAAATTTGGGTGATTTTTTTCATCTCAGTAACTACCGACGGGATAGCTACTATGATAGCAGTCCACGTACGGAATCTAGCATAGATCATTCTCGTCACGTCAAGTCTTTTTCGGATGATTCTGGTACGTTCAATTTAAATGTATTGCTTTGAATGAATATTGTTAGGAGTCCATGTACCTGCATAAGTTTTTTTTTTGTGCCTATAAGGGCTTTTCAAAATCTGTTTTAAGTGTGCAATTACTCATACTACTAACTAAATATAAGTTTTTCATGTTCAGCAGCCCAGCTTTTCATTGTGTTTCTGAATGGATTGAATTAATTAAATCCTTTGAAACGCTTTAATTAGTTTTACGCATTTTACTTTCATTTACTAGGTGAAATTGGCTTGACAAGGAAGCTTTAGTTGGATTGATAAAATCCATTTCCGCAAGTCTCAAGTTAATGGGTTCATCAAAATATTGCTTTTTTCTTACACAATCCAACTTCTTTTATATCTAATGCATTTCAATTTAAACCTTGACAAGTTCAATAAATTCAAAGCCATCATATAGATAAGACCTTCCATATTCATTTAAATAAACATTCATTCTCTCTTGAATCCACTATAGAATCAAATGATTTTTTTTACCTTGTGGAAAAAATTCATTTCCTCATAAATCCTTTTTTTTACGAACTTGAGCTTAATCTTCACATCTATAATCAGTTAGATGTATAAAAATGCCCGTGTTCATCGTCTACAGGATTTGAATACACTCCACTTGCCAACGAAACCAAAAGTCTTTCTCATGCCTCCATCATGTGTTAAGTAAACTTGAGATTCCATCCTTGTTTGCCACTTTTCTTGATACGGTTCAATCATTTTATTATGCAAAAGCACGATGGGAGCCTAATCCGGGCATATTATAATGTCAATGTAATCTCCATTGATTAAGACTGAAAGATTTGTTCAGCTGTACCATTCTCTCACTCGTACATACGTACTCTCAACCCTAACTTAAGCCCTTTTAGATCAGATAACTCATTTCAAAGTGGATGGTTCAAAGTGTGCTCCATAAACTATAGTGAACTTGCAAAATACGGGCTCAAAGGATTGCTAACTTGCAAAGTCTCACACTTTCCCCATATAGCAAATAAACTGGTAAATCTTTCAAAGAAAACTAACAACTACTCAGCCAGAACGACTTTCTGGATGCAATAAATAATTGTGGTCATACTATAGTCCCAGCACTGGAAATATCGTTACCATATTTAGGGATTGTTAGTCTAATAATATGGGGCCAAGTGCACAATGCTTTCCATTATAACAGCATTCCTATTCAAGTGCTAAATAACAACTAACTGATGCTTTCACTTTTACCTCTTAAATTTCAGACGTAGGAATAAATCGTCAGTTCAGCCCAGAGCTGTTAGCTGCTTTCCAGAGTGTACAATTTATAGCTCAACATATCAAGGATGGAGACAAAGATAATGAGGTAAGCTGTTTAATGAGATACTCTTTCCCAGAGTTACATAAATGATAAATGAGCATAGGAGACAAGTTATAAGGAGCCAAGTGAACAAGTCTCTATTCAAAGCTGTAGGGAATTAGCTTTCTCCATAGTTTTTATCTTATCCAAGTTTTGGCCTATTGTGTAATAATGACAAGTGAATGCTGTGACTGACTGAGTGAGTGGTGGTGTTGAGAATAAATGCACGAACAGAATAAAGATGTAATTTTTGTTTTGTCATTTGTGACTGTATACTCCATATTATACAAAGAGTGGTTCAACAGCTCACAGAATGAGTAATGGGTTCTCTAGTGTTTTTCATTTCATTTGTGAACGACAATCTACGCTCTCAAAGTGGATTAGTTTAGGTTAGTCAGATTTTACAAGGCATTATAAAATGGATGTTGTTAACTATACAGCAGTTTTGTATTACGGGTAGAATTGTATGAACAAGAAGGGAATTTTGTGTAGTAAAGTGCAATATACTTTTTAGGGGGCTTTTTGTCTCTGGATTCAGTGAAAATATCATCTATACAATGTTGCCCACTTATATTTTATGATCTTTAGAACGAGTTACAAATTTCAGACTGACACCATTACGAGTTGGAAAGAAAAGAACTTAACAAATGGTTTCTTGAATTCATTCAAGTGGCAATGGAATCTTTATATAACGTAAACGTGTTGGAAGCAAAAACATGGCCTTTATGGTAGCCAGGAGCAGAAGAAAAAGGAGGTAGGGCAGAACAATATGAACTTATTGAGCAGTTAGCTCACGTTTTGCAATGGTAGGCACATTTACTATGGCCCATAGAAAGTAGGGATAAGCCTCGATCAAGAAGGAAATGGATTGTTAGGTTTCCGTAGGATAAGAAATCGTGAGAGTGTGAAAAAATGAGAAGAAATAAGTGTTGTAATGCAGATAGTATTTTCCAATACATAAATATCTACGAGCTTTCCTCCTTCTGCTCTACACCTCAAGGGAAGCCTAAAAATAAAGTAGTAAAAAACGGGCAAATAAAGCTATTCAGTATTCAAAAGATAAGCCACGAGAAAAAATATGGAATAAAATGTTCCCCGCTTATACATTTTGTTGTCTACCGGTGAACAGTTGAGAATATTGAGCTCTTTAGGAGCTATATCTTTACGGCTCCTCTCCCCTATTTTATTTTAATCACCTCGACCTCAACTTGTCTAAAACAAGAAAACAGATGTGCGTGTTGGATCTTACGAGTTTACGCTGAGCTCACCACTTTCACCAGAGTTGTGAAAGTCTTTTAAGGATTATTTTGGTTGACAGCTTATAGTATGGCCACCATTATTCCCAAACGGTGCCCTCGCCACTTTTACACAGACAACACTAATTTGATAGATAGATAGGTGGGCAGACAGATTGTTGGCCACCCCATCTCAAGGCATGTTCTCATGTACAATTTGATACGACAGATTGAAATATGGCCTTAAAATCATGTTTCCCCCATGTTTCCCATTCTATATATGTTCACCTATACTTGCTTACTGTATGTATGTTTATATATGGCCTTTGGCTAGTTAGTATGCTTACAGTTTATAAGTTACTCTAATAGTGATGTTTGCTGGCTCATTACTCAATCGCTTTCCATTCCTTTTCCCCTTATCTCGTTTTCATCCCTCAACTTTAACCTATCATTTGGTTTATGTCTGCACAGACACGCGTGATGCAAGACTTGTATCAGTATTTGTTTTGTTGGGAACGGAAATGATTTATCTGTTCTGTTGCGCAGACAAATTAATCTCAATTGCACTTGTAGGCCGTTCTGACAAGATGTATTGGCTTCTTGTTGAGAGCTAGAATCTCATTACTTTTTAATGTCTCACTTCAACTTCTCTCTCTCTCTGACTTAACATACGCTACAAATGGATAGTTTCCAATAAAAGGAGGTAACTACTAAAGGCAATCTTTTTGGGACCCTAGTTTATGAGATTCCTTTATACGGGACTATTTAATGGAGGCATTATATTGCGTACCAAAAATCACTTTTTCTTCGATTTTTCCAATCTTGTTGTAGTCCAGATGCCAGTATAGCCCAAAGATATACTTTCACATGAGCCATTAAGAGATGAAAATGCATAAAAATCTTTTGATTGAGTCCCTTGGATCAAATATTAAAGTCACTTTACGGAAAAACACATGATCGATTTATGGGAGTCTCATGCCGCGTCTACCAAACTAAATAACTAACTAACCTGTAAAGTGCATCATGTCGGGAATAAAAAGTGGTGGCGAAATTAGCCAATGCATCAGTACATATATGCGTATGTATTGCACGCATGTGGTGTCACTGTCACCATACTGTGAAGGAATTAAATTCCCACAAGTTTGGAATCAACCTGCGGCAAACTAATATGCACTTTCACTCAGCATGAAAATGATTGATGATACTTTCAGAGCGCTCTCAGTCAACCAATTTTCAGCTCAACTGCAGACTCCATATCACAATAGACTCTATATAGGATTTTCTTGAGCCTGTTATTAATTTATTTCCATTGAGCCGACTGACACTCAGTCCATGTGTACAGCTAGTCATTGTGATTCACTAGTTTTCCTTTGTCCTAAATCAAAATGATATTTAGCTAGGATAATAGAAGTTTCATGTTGAAAACAAGATGAAGCCTCTGAAAACTGAATACAAGTGACTACCTACTGTCTGCATAGTAAATATTCCATTGTTGCATCAGTTTACTGCCAACCTTATAAGGATTACGATCGAGATAATACTTAGTTTCAGGTATGATCGATATAATACTGACTGATTGTAATCTCATATTTCTAGGTGGTTGAGGACTGGAAATTCGTGGCAATGGTTCTGGATCGACTATTCCTGTGGCTCTTTACTCTGGCTTGTGTTTCTGGACTATTTGGAATTATTTTTCAAGCACCCTCTTTGTATGACACTCGTCATCCAATTGATCAGGAGCTCTCGGAAATCCTTTACCAAAGAGCGGATGTCAATCCCAACCAATAGTAATTGAGATCTGTCTCAAGCTGATGATATGTTACAGCACAAGTCAGTCATTCTACCTGGGAGTGACAAATGCCATATTATGTTCCCTAACCCTAGCTCCTTTTCATATTCATGAATGCTCTTGCAATAGTTTTAGCTATTGGTTCGTATGATAGGATTTTCACTTGATTATGTGAACAACTATAATAGTCTTTTTGAATGCATTGCCATGAGCTAGGCTTCAAATTATGTATAATTATTTGTGTTCAAATGTATGATGGCGGGTTGGCGGGATGCTTTAGGGATGTTACCAGATTGGTGAGTTACGTAAATAGGATTCGTGGTTTCCATATGGTTAAGATTGTCTTGTTCAAATAATACACACATTTTGCATCTGTCTATCTGTGAGCACCAGATTGGGAGAATTTCAATGAGTGGTTACATAAGTCAAGTCTTGAGAATTTAAATGAGTTTTTGGCATTTGCAAGTATGATTATATGACGATAACATTCATGGTAATCTATTTATGCCATTATGATTTCTGTGTATACTGTAAGATAATGTAATTACCAAATGTATTTAAAAAGCATGTGCATTGAACAATATTACTTATGACTATGAGGAATGTGGAATATTGTGTAAAGGTTTCAGCAATATTGAGCACTATACACGTTTGAGTTTTAGCTGTGTTAAACTTACCTTTTTTGGATGGAATAAAATATGAATTTATCTTTAGTACTTTGTGACGTGAGTTACGAAACACAATAACATTCTAAATAAGTTGATGGAAATACACAGCTGCAAGTTATTGGCTTTGTAATTTTCTGGTACCTCTGGAATTGTCTGGTCTGGATAAAGGTAAACTATTTACCAATTTCGGTAAAATGTCTCTCAACAAACTGTCAATCGCACTACCATGAGAAGATGAAGCACAATTAAATCCTACGTCTGCTCTCAAACTTACATTACGGAAAATAGACACAAGTCTGTCACTGTAAATTGGAAAAAGTGTTAAAATATCGTATGCTCACTCCAAACATAATTGAATTTCCCACATTCAATAACAGAAAGTGGAGGGAGGAAACAACCTCCTGTCAATCATTCAATACATTACCCACACGAAAAAATATCATGAAAATTGCGTGACTCCATAGTCAGTGCAAGTAGCTTGTTTGCCAAAAACCGGCTGCTGTGAATGCCAAGAAATTATTGTCGTCCACATATTGAAAGCATTTCCTTCCTCTTCTCATACCAATGCCACACACACGGGCTTATTCCCTTCCACATTCCATTGTACTCCCATGACATATGACAAAGCATACAACTCTCAGGTTGCCAGGAGTCATCTGAATCTCAAAGTACAAAGCCATTTTTTACATCGGCTTCACTTGGATCCAGCATGGCGTCGACAAATGAGACTCATAAATTTCACTTCAAGCACCGTTCACTCACTACTACACCAATACCAACTTTCCCTATGTATATACTTGAGTAACCAATATGCATCTACTTTCACCCATTACCATGAATGCTGACAGTCTTATATTTGGCGAAAATATCTTGTCAATATCATTAAACAAGTCTGGCTACTTTGATAGTAAAGTAACAACTCACACGAAAACCCAGTTTCGATGTATCCATGCATATATATGTAATGTACAAGAGTGCTGCACGAAATTTTTTCTACTCTCAACCACCCCAATATATGAAATGCATATGGACAAAAAGTACTGCATTTTATCAATCAGTGATGCGTAGGACTGAAATGAAGAATGTAGTCAGCCACTAACTCTATGAGAAATGAGTTGACTGCAACCATTTTATTACAAATAAATCACTTTATGAGCGAATCAACAGTGTTGACTTCATGTTTTGTTTGATACATTGTTTTTGAGCAGGTTATCATGGACTTCCTTTATCGGTGATGTGATAGTAAATATTTAGTTAGTTAGTTTACATGGGGGACATTGGTGAACAGTACATACAGACCCAGAACTAAGGAAGAGTAATTTTTGTATTTATCAGTAATTTGGTTTGCTTGTTGATTTCAGTAAATGTGTTGTCCAAAGATGTTGGTGAGTTTCATTGTTTAGTAGTCTCTAGTAGTCATCATGTATCAAGCCCGTTAAACAGTCAGGTCGATTCTTGAGAAGTCCACAATAATGGGCTAACAAAGAAGTAAAAAGCTCAGGCGAGAAACACAGGACTTTTTGGAAAATCCTAACAGTTAGGTTACATTATTCAAGTATTGTTATTGTAGCAAATTCACACACTAATGATGTCAGCATTATAGCTATAGTTCCTTTCACTGTTTAAATAAATATTTATACCTTAGGGATAACATCAACTAAATGGATTCGTAACAGAATAGTTCCATTTTCCTTTGAAATTATTTTTAAGCTAATTATCGAATTATAATCACAACTTGTTAAAAAGTATCAACTTTTTGTCAAATCCAATGAAATCTAACTCCTTCCCCTATAGTATACTTACAACAAACAAACTTAAGTGAGTATACACGTGCAGGCTATCCAAATATTTTCAAAACCGGATTAAATCAAAATGCCTTTAGCACCGGAACAAAGTTTAATCCAATAGCTCGTTATCAGGTCAAACCAAATGGGATTTGGCACAAACAAATCACATCATATAATAATAACGTAGTCACCCAAAATGAAATATGTTGACTAGCTAAACACTTACACTCTTTCTGGAAGTAACTTATTAGCATTGCAAATTGAGCTTAAATTAGGTTATATCAATTTCGCCATATAGTCTTGATTGTGTATACGTGGATTTGACACAGAATGTCGTATATATGACTTTTAGACTTAATTTCCATAAAGCTGACTGATTATGCGGCTGTACAGATTGTCAAGCAAATCTCTATAAACTTCTCTTGTTTACTTATTTACAGTACGTGAATCTCTTGTGGTAAAATCTCCCTTGTACTAATCGCGTTAAAATTAACACATTTGGGAACAATTAGTGCATCATTTCCATATAACTCACTCCAATCATAGTAAAAATTCATCACTAGGCTAACTTTATCATCCCATACTTACTCTCCGTGTCAACATGTTGTGCCTAGTTAGTACAATTTCAATTGCGTCCTTTTGCCTTCCACCACTCTAATCCACACATAATCACATAATTGATCATCATCAATCATTCAAAAACTAAACTTGTCGTTCAAGTAATTAAAGCTCTTTTTAATACTCAACCATAAACTAAAGCACAGACACATAACACTTATAGATTAATATAGTTAATATACTGACATTAGTACGAAGAACATGGAAGACAAGAGCTTATGTCCTAGTCTCACCAAATCTTTTACAAATGGCGATTTCACTCATCCCCCCATAACTGTTATCCTATGAATAATACTAGCATCCGGATTCCGAAGCTCTTTGAGCTTAGTTAGTTAGTAAGTTAAGTACATAATTAATAAGTAGTTAGAACTATGCCAATACTAGTTAGTTAACAAACACTTAAATTAAGATTTGCTGGCAACCGTATATTTACTTACCATGTTGGAAAACACAGTTAATTAGTGACCTAACCTATTGTATATTGAAAGGCAAACAAGACAAAAGTGAATTTTTACGCCCTTCTTCTATAACAGCATCAAACACTACCTTAATAGGATTAATGCTTATAGAAGATTTAACGTACTAAATAACAAATAACCCTTAGATGGTCTAAACAACACTTTGGAAAAGAAACTTTCCCGTTCATGATATTACCGAATGCCTGTTTGGAACTTTTGGTGACTTTTTTGGGACCTACTTGAAAAAGAGCCATGGTATACCCACCGGCCGGGAACAGGATAATGTGACCCCAGAGGAATCAGATATCAATATCAGGTGAATATTGGGCTCTTGCTATTGTGCTGATGACTTTGTCTATCGCTTCCGAGTAGTCGTAAAGAGCTGGAGCTTCAAATAAAATGGCGCAAGTACCAATTACAAAGGCAGTGTTGAACAACATCAGGAAGATCCTATCGATAACCATAGCCACAAAGCCCCAATCTTGATCTTCCTGTATGTCAGACGGTAAAAGACACAAATTGTAATGTCCACAATATACTACATGTATGTATACTATAGCTAACTAGAGAAAACGAACGAACGTCAATCCGAATAATATATTATTGTACATTCATAAAAATGGGCATTGAAAATAGATTCAGTCCGGTTATTTATGCATGACAGTGTTGTCAGAGCCACTGCACTACTTTTAGAAACTATCTGGTTGTTGAAAAAGTAATGCTCCATGCTCTGGTCTGACTGAAGTTACCCATAACTTATGGATTACATGAAACGTAATAACTTACCGAATCAAACTCATCCTGTCGTTGCATATGCGTTTGTATAAAGTGTACATTATGGATGGCTTTTTGTATTTCAAAAGGATACTTTTTTCTATGGTTGTCAGACTCAAGCGGAGAAAAGCCATAGGAGGTGGAGGCAGTACTTGGGAATCCTTCCAGGGCACCCTGTTCTAAAAATCCCGAAAACCCTTGTAAACTTAAGCCGCTTAGGCGGGACACTCCTTGAAAACCATTGCATCCTTCTTCTCTAGACCCTGTTGGACTTGCACGTCCTGTACAAAGAAATTTAAACAGTAATTAGATTGTGAGTCCTTATGTGTATAAGATTCCTTATTCTCCCAGCACATGGATTTCCAAATTTTAACAATAAGGGTTGAGAGAACAGATTATTCACTCATTAGGGTGTTAATTTAACGTCGCAACCGGTATAGTATCTGCATGTAGTAACTGTATACTCAGCTTCATGACCATAGAACCTTTTACATCTATTCTATAGTATAGCTATGAGATCGACTATTGCATAGAAAAATCTAGTTTGCGTCAAACGATAGCAAAAACGTGTATATACCACTTGGCAATATCAATATTGATGCAAAAGTGAAAGTCATACATACAATTCCTGTTACTTTCACTGAGTCTGAAAACAATGCAATTTGTAGAAACGAAAAAAACCAACAGAGTAATAGGAGAGCAAATATCTTTTCATTTTGCTCACTATTCAGTTAGTTTCACAGAAGCAGAATACATTGAACACAAGCACTCTACTAAAACGCTGGAGTAGATACACTCTTTCCTATATCCCGAATGCATACTCACTCAGCAAACTAAAATGACCCAAAGAAAATTTTCCATGTACCACAGCCAATGTTGGAGTGCACAATCTGACCACATTCATTCCATGCCCTTTTTTTAGTGCTGGACCCTGCTCACTAGTGTAAATAGCTTACCACAATATTTTAGAGAAAAAGTGTCATAAATGTCCAATGCGTTTACCCTACTCCTTCTTTTTACGACTGACTACAATGTTTCCTTATGTCCTCCTATGGTTAGTTAGTTAGTATAGCTTTAATAATGTGTATACTCGGTCTACTTTCGTTTTCCTTGGGAGAAAACGTTTTTTTTTCTTTACCCAGTTCATACGACAGCAGCCAACCACTTGGATGTATGAATGTATTGAAGTTGAGGCCATTAAGACGGCTAGTGCCGGCGCAGGGGCTAACAAATGCGTCAATGAAGCAAGTTAAAGACACACGGCTCGTAAATTATAGTCATGTCAAATTTAAAAGTCGATAGATTCTTGTGAACTGGCGTGTACTTTATTTTTTTCATTCGGTGATCTTTTCACAGGGTATGAGGGAATAAATGTAAAATATTTCGAAGATTCATTCATGCTATTCAGTTTGAACAGTGCATAGATCAAGCAAGTCACAAGTGCTCCATCGTTTTTTCTATGCGTGGAATAAATGTTTCATAATAAAATACAATTTCACACGGAAACTGTATCTTCAGCAGAGACGATTTGAATGTCTTAGTAGTAATGTATTCTCTTTACTATGGGTCGCTTACGGGTCCTTAGCGTTGGGTGAATATATTTCAAAGAAAAGAGTGTAATTTATATTTCAATTGGTATAAGCGCACGGAAAATTGAGATTGATGATCGCATAAACTGGTCTCATTTTAATTTACTATTGCTTTTAAGATACATTTTCAGAAACAAATTGTCTACTTTTTTTCCAAGCTATTTTGTGAAAATAATTTTTGCGACGCAATTTCTTAAAAAAACCATTTATCAAAATATGATAATTTAGGGAGATTTAAATCGGTAAGAAATTCGTGGTGTAAAAATTCGAGGGCAACGCTTCACGTCTAAAAGTAACTGACTAAAAGTTAGTTTGAAAAGAACTTAGTTTTCCATTTAATTGACTGTTAGTTATATGCATAGAAAGTCCTGAGGCAAAGAAAAATAGATACGTTTTTTTTCATTAGAGCAGTACAAATAAAGTCGGTTGAAATAAGAGATGTTTTAATTGAAGTGTAGGGAAGACTTGACAACGCAAACTTTTTAAATCACATAAGTTCTCTCATGTAACGGGCAACGGGAAATACGATCCTGTGGCTACAATTCGAGAAGACTGGAAAACAATATGAAAGGCTCCAAGGCAGGATCAAAGTTTCAGGAACTTTCAAGTATTATTTATGTCAGTTTCAGTTACAAGATCGACTTTGGCTACGATTTCAAAGAATCCTATCTTGAACAACTAATTTTTTTAGCAGAGTTAACTCCAAAGACTTTCTTTTCATACTCCATTAGATTAAACCTTAGGCGAAGTTGACTCAAAAATAGCTGAAAAAAGATTGAGCAACTCTCATTTTTCAGCAACATATAAACTACTGTGTACTCCAACCAAGAAAAGAGGTAAAGAAAAAACTGACTACACAGTTTTATAATCCTAAAGAAAATTGGCTCCTCTCCTACGCATGGAGTTATCAAAAATAGATGGGCGAGTGAAACATCTTTTCTGCTGAAATGAACCAGAGCTGGAAATATAATCACTGCAGTAAATCTAATAAATCTGATGAAATTCCCCTTTACAGACGAATGAGGGCAAAGGTGCGGCAAATAAATCCTAACTACTTGTCAGGCACTTAACTTACAGCTAACAAAAACCGTGCACGTGAAATCCAGAAAAAAACTTGTTTCTTCAAGATTTAAAAAAAAGAACCAACTTCATTCATTTACTTACTAACAAGTTTCTCCCCAGCATACTTGATTTGCACAAAAACTAGTCAATGAGAATCTAAAGGGCTGCTCAAACAACTGCAACATCTGACAGACATTTCTCACCACTTTTTACACACATTCAGTGATAA